>Ga0209962_1000013_pt1 | contig 54341 bp, 52 predicted proteins | sample SalPonA_C_H2O_MG_FD_185722 | JGI IMG/M metagenome (GOLD analysis project Ga0209962, IMG submission 185722) | Water microbial communities from South San Francisco under conditions of wetland restoration - Salt Pond MetaG R2A_C_H2O_MG (SPAdes)... | ecosystem: Environmental > Aquatic > Non-marine... | reverse complement strand
ATGAATTTAAATTAAATTAAATTAAATTAAATTAAATTAAATTTTAAAGTAGTAAAAAATTATCTAACAATTAGTCAACGATATCAGCTGGTAAGTCATCACGAATTTCTAACCAAATTTTACCAGACTCAATACCATACTGACGGATAAGTCCAGGTGCTTGGCTGGATTGACCTTCTTTAGCAATACGAATAAGGTCTCTGTATAATTGTATAGCTAATTCACGAGCTTTTGGCTTCGCGAAATAATAACCACCAATACGGCTATACATAGATTTAAAGCCATTCATTAACAACACATAAACGTTATTATTCGAAGCAAATGCCAAATCATGATTCATTTGATAATCAAATTGAGCGAACGCATTGCCATCTTCTGGGATATCAACATATTTTTCCATGATTGCGATGGCACGTTCTGGATTGTTTTTTAAGGCTAAACGAATGAATACTGCAGACACATTGGTTCTGGCAGCTAATAAATTATCAATCAACTCTTTGATGTTAGTAGGATCTAAACGCGCCAATGCTTCAAGAATATTTAAACCACAAGTTTCCCAATAATTATTCACCTGCGTGGGCTTACCATGTTGAATAGTCAACCAGCCATCACGAGCGAGTCGTTGCAACACTTCACGTAAAGTCGTTCTAGTTACACCAATCAACTCTGAAAGCTCTCTTTCTGCAGGTAAAATAGTTCCAGGAGGAAACCTACCACTCCAAATCGATTCAACTATATACTCTTCTGCAAAACCTGCAGGACTTTGTGCTTTATAGATCATGATAATGTGTTTAAAATTAAAAAATAGTAACTGATTGTACCAGATAACTAAAAAAAAGCGAAAATATCACTTCACTTAAATTATATTTGTTATGATCCAACACAATCTACTATGGCTGAATAGCCAATGCGTTACTTTATAAGGGAAGAATAATGTCATTTGCTGCATCTATATGCTCTTGGTCTGAAACCAAAACCCCTTGGTTAATTTTATTTTTGAGTGCTTTAGCTCTGTTTATCTGTGCCTTGGTCTTTCAGCATGGATTTGGTCACGCACCTTGTATCAAATGTATTTATCAAAGAACCGCGGTTGTGGGGATCATGGTTGCTGCTTTACTTCCTCTGCTAGTAAATATTGCGCCAGTCAGGTTACTTGCATATATTGGATGGGCTGTGAGTGCCTTTTGGGGATTCATTATTGCAAATGAACACGTTGATATTATCTTTGCTCCGAATCCGTTTTTCGCAATTTGTGAATTTGTCCCAAATTTCCCAAGCTTTATGCCACTGCATGAGTGGCTTCCAAGTTTATTTGCTGCTCCAGGTAGTTGTGATGATACGAGGTGGCAATTTATGGGGATGGGTATGGCTGAATGGATGCGAGTTATTTTTGCTATTTACAGTCTGCTTTGGTTAGCGGTTGTTGGTACACGTATCTTTTACAAGAAAGCCTTCTAAATCAAAGGCTTTCAACCAAAACACCTAGTCTAACGGCCAAGTCACAATATAATCTTCAAAATTGACCAAATCGGCATCTAATTCAGAGATTGTTTTACCCCTAACAGAAATGCCTTGTTCATGCATCGCTGTCTTTTTTCCCTTATTCAATAGCGGATGCCAAGCAGCTAGGCCTGCTCCCTCATGGAGACGGCGGTAACTGCAGCTTGGTGGCATATAAAAAATCTGAGGTAAATTGGCTTGTGTCAGTTTGACACATTGCGGAACTAATTCGGTACGCTTATTATAAACGGTACAGCCACAGTTTTTGGTATGCAGATACTGGCAAGCGATATTCGTGAAATGCATCTCCTCACCACCGTCTTTCACAGCATCAGTAAACTCAACATCTTCGACATCATCGTCATCAATAAACTTATGTAAGCAACATTTGGCACATCCGTCACAAATCGCTTCCCATTGCGCGTCATTCATATCTGATAAAGACACGGTTTCCCAATACTTTGATTCGATTAACGCTTTATATTCTGGAGTAAGAGTTTTAGCCATGAATATCTCTATCTATCTTGTTCAGGGTCTGGAGATAAGCCCAGTTCCGCGCGATGTTGCGCAAGCAAACTCGGTGTGGAAGGAGGAAGCTGTAAGTAAAACCCGTGTTCCTCAAACGCAGCTAATAACTTTGATTCTTCTACACCCACTAATTTCTTAGTTGAAGGCAAAGGAATTTGCATTACTAATTTTTTTGCTCCAAAACGTTCTAATAGAGGTTCGGGAATCGCCGAAAAATCATCTTTTTTAGGCACATAAATATAAGTATCTGCACGTTTCAATGACTTGTATACAGCACATAATATTTTCAAAGGGAACTCCTGCGAAGATTAACGTTTAGTTTCTAATATTAAATCTTGAATTTTCTGAGCTAATAATGGTTCACGCCAACCAGTCAATAGATCTGGTTGCATTCCCCATGCTCGAGTGTCATCGTAATCCCACCAATACCAAGTCAAAATCTGATTAATTTGTCTCTTTGACGCCATTTCAGCTAGCTCACAACCCACTTCTTCGGCTACTTCTTGGCAAATAGCTTTTATACTTGCGTACATTTTTTTGTAATGCGGTACATCCATCAAACGCTGTGTTTTAGCTGGATACTCACTAGGATCCATTGCTCGACATTCTTTGACAATTTGTGCAAAAACATCACCGTGCTTACGTGCTTCTTGTGGAGCAACAATATCAAGGTGAAAGATTGCGCTTTTTGACGACGGTAGTTTCAGTGCGATTTCATACAAACTAGTTTCACGGGCAATAAAATTCTGCGTAATATCATGACGCCTCGCATAACGTAATCGCCACGCAGCAAGACGTTGCAAAACAGCTAAGTTCAAAGGATTTAATTTGTGCGTATTTTTGAGGAGTAAATATGCATCTTCAGGTTCTATCTCTGCAGATTTGCGCAAAGCAAGTTGCTCGATTTCTTTAGCAACCCATGCGTTCTTATGAGCAGGCAATTTATCAATAAGTAACTCATAACAAGGTAATAAATACAATACATCTTCGGCTGCGTATTGTAGCTGCTTGGAACTCAAAGGTCGTTTGAGCCAGTCTGTACGAGACTCACCTTTTTCTAGGGTTTTATTCAACAATGCCTCAACCATCCGGCCATAGCCCATGGTTGGTCCAACTTTGGCAAATCCTGCTGCAATCTGTGTGTCGTAAATTGGCGTTGGAATAATATCCAAAGCATGCTTAAACGTTTCGAGATCTTCCGAGCACGCATGAAAAACTTTTACGACATTTTCGTTCATCATCAATGCCGTTAAATCAGATAAATCATCTATAGCAAGAGGATCAATCAGCGCTACACTTTCACCATCATAGATTTGTACTAAACCAATTTGCGGATAAAAAGTTCGAGTACGTACGAACTCAGTGTCTACAGCAATAGCTTTTTGCTGACTGGCTTGCTTGCAGTATGTGGCCAGTTGATAAGTACTATCTATAAAGGTATATGACACTTATTTTAATTCTCTACGTAATATTTTACCCACATTAGTTTTGGGTAATTCGTCAATGAAGACTACCGTTTTCGGCACTTTATAGCCAGTTAAATTCGCTTTACAGTGCTTTATAATGGCGTCTTTACTTATATTAGTATCTTTTAATACGACAAATAATTTGACTACTTCGCCCGATGTCGGATGCGCTTCACCTACAGCTGCGGCTTCTAATACACCATCCAGCATTACAGCGACTTCCTCGACTTCGTTTGGAAATACATTAAATCCAGAGACCAATATCATATCTTTTTTGCGATCAACAATGAACAAGTACCCATTTTCATCAATTTTGGCTATATCCCCAGTATGTAACCAACCATCAATAATCGTCTCAGCTGTTGCTTCTTCTCTGTAATAATAACCCGCCATCACTTGCGGACCTTTTACACATAATTCACCAGGCTGGCCTATAGCTACTTCTTGACCGTTGTCATCGATTAACTTCACATCCGTCTGAGGTAAGGGAATACCTATTGCGCCGGTATAACTATCTATGGAAAAAGGATTAACTGTGGCTACCGGTGAGCTTTCCGTTAAACCATACCCCTCTAATAAAGGTGTTTTAGTCATCTCTTCCCATTTATCAGCGACGGCTTTTTGCACTGCCATGCCACCACCTAAACCAAATTTGAAACGACTGAAATCAAGCTTGGCAAATTCTGGATGATTAACTAATCCATTAAACAAAGTGTTCACAGCTGGCAATATGCTAAACGGTGTCTTTTGCAACGTTTTGATTAAACTGTCCATATCTCTTGGGTTCGTAATAAGAACACTTGTACAACCATATCTCACAAACAATAGACAACTCGCCTGTAATGCGAAGATATGGTAAAGCGGTAAAGCCGTAATAACGGTTTCCTTGCCAGGCTCTATAGCTTCATCTAAGAAGGTCGCTACTTGAGCAAGGTTAGCCATCATACTTGCATGATTTAACATTGCTCCCTTGGAAGGGCCAGTAGTACCGCCTGTATACTGTAAAAAAGCAATATCTTCTGGAACCAGTTTTACTGGAGAAAACGCCATGCTCTTACCTAACTGCAAAGCTTGAGAAAAGCTGATATGGGGTTGTAGGGCAAAGGTTGGTACCATTTTTTTTACATGCTTTATGACGGTATTCACTAATATGCGTTTTACTGGTGAAAACATATCACCCAAACGAGTATTGATAACGAAATTGACAGACGTCTCAGCAATAACCTCTTCAAGCGTCGCAATAAAATTATCCACAATCACAATAGCCGATACCTCAGCATCATTTAATTGATGCTTCAACTCTCTGGGTGTGTATAAAGGATTCACATTTACTATCGTCAAACCCGCTAGTAAACCGCCAAACAACGCAATGGGGTATTGCAAAACATTCGGCATCATCAGAGCGATTTTATCCCCTTTTTGCAAACCTAAAGACTGACAATATGCCGCGAAAGCAAGCGCTTTTTCATGTAATGTTTTGAACTTTATGGCATGTCCCATGTTAATAAAAGCATCATTGTCAGCATAATCACTCGTGGCTTTTGCAAACATATCAATCAAAGTATGAGAGTGGTCGTAAGGTAAACCGTTTGCTTGTGCTTGTTTAGCAGCTTCAGAGTATAAGGCTGTCCATGGACGGGTAAGAAGCTCCGGGTCAATTGAAACTGGGTACAAGGATGCGTCATCAGACATGAAAATTCTCTTGTTATAATTGTTTTATCTGTCAATTATACAAGAAAATAAAGAAAATACTGATTTTGCTCTAGAAATGAACAATAAAACAACGTTTAACGGATTTTCTTACCCAATGACGTCATAATCGACCCCATTATAACCATTATCGCACCAACATAAGCCAAATCATCTAATGAACCATGTGCAAATTTTTCAGGTGCAATGGCAATCGCAATCCCCATTGTGATGTACGTAAAAATAGGCGCAGTTGCAATAACAGCACTTACTTTCGAAGCACTCCACACTTGCATTGCTTCGGTAAACGCGCCATAAGCAATGACTGTATTTAGGCAACAGAATACTAAAGCCCAAAACTGTAGTTGATCAATCTCAGCTACACTTGCAAAATCAGTCAGAGGCAACAACATGACAAAGCCACAGCTATACATCAACAAGGTCAATTGCTGAGGTGCAAATGTTTTCAACAAAGGTTTCTGTGCTAGTGCATAAATCGCCCAAGCACTGGCGGCAAAAATAATAATGAACATACCGATAGTATCTTCAGTCGCAGATTCAGAAATACTCTGCAAACGTTGATTAAAAAACAATGCCATACCAATCAGCAACACGCCAGCACCAAAAAATTGGAAGCGTGTGAAGGATTCTTTGAAGATTACTACACCACCTAGCATCAATAAAAAAGGAGCTAATTGCATGACGACTTGGACGGTTTCAGGATTTAAATAAGCCAACCCCATGACATTAGTTACGTAGTTCAAAACCAGCATAATCGCGGCAAACAACATCCAGCCAAGACTTTTACGAGAAAATAAGACCTTCTTAGGAAACTGTTTTCGGGATAGTAAAAGAAACGCAACAACAAGCGCAGCAACTAAAAAGCGAACGGAAGTAATAGTACTTGCATTCATAGCTTCTAAGCAGATTTTCAAAAAAATAGGTAATGCACCCCACAAGACTGACGTCAGCAAAGCGAGAAAAAACCCGTATACCGGACGAGGTGGAGACATGTATTGTTCCTTTGAAATAATTTCAGCTAGTCAATATTAACCAGCGATGATGTCTTGTACTAACTCAATGTAAGTATCGATTTCAGCTATCAATTTTTTACGTTGTGCAGATTCAAGGGTGGGAAACATATCTGAAAGCATTGTTATATACAACCGCTTATTCTGAATACGGGCAGCAGTGTACTCTGCTGAGCGCTTCTGATCTGTATTGATAATCAAGTTTTCGAGGTGCTGAGCACTGTTTGGAACAAAATCTTTGGCAATTAATATCTGACGCAATTCAGTTTGAATATTAGCATTATGAGCCATCCACATATCGTATGTACTATTTAACTGTTGAGCATACTCATTAACGATTTTCCGTTGCTTGTCAGTAACATAACCCAGACGTTCTTCAATATTTTCCAGTATCCGTTGGGCAGGTTTAGGTTGCTTTTTAGTCTGTTCTTTAAAATCTTGAATATCTTCTTCGCGTTTATCAGCTAGCGTTAAAAACAACTTTGACATCTGGCTAATATCTAATGTCATAGCAAAATCACTGACATCTCTAGCGATATGCTGTCGCACAGTCTGCCAATAATATTCTACCTGATCACTGTGCTTTTGCAGCAGTGCAGAGTTTATTTTGCCCTCTTGGATTTGTTGTTTTAAGGTTGTTAATTGATTGAGATATTTGGGCATCTCTGAGCTGCGATGCCAAGCTAGCCAGTCGTCTATTTTCGCTTTGGCAATAGGCTCTTGTTTAGGCGTAAATTCGATGTAGTCGGATAAATACCAAGATATTATAAAATCTGCATTGTTATAAGCTATTTTACCAGCGCAACCAGACATTAATATAAGTAGCGTCAAAATCACGAGGGACCTTTTCGTAAAACGAAATGCCGCAAGTCCTCGAAAAGAGAACACAGATTGCTGTACAGAAACTTTCATAAACCATTACTCATACTAAATACCGACTAAGGCTGGATATTCAAGCGTTTTAGTAAATGCATCCACCACCACGCAGGTCCTACTAACAAGAAACGAACATCTTCGAAGAATGAAGGTTTCTTACCCTCCACTTTGTGTCCGACGAACTGCAAAATCCACATCACAACGAACAAAATCAAACTGAACCAAAGGACTGAAACGTCCATTGCTTCTAATAGATTAATTCCACCAAAGACACCCAATGTCAGTAAGGTCATTGCTGCACCAATCGGCCCTGATAACTTGAAGTAATACATCAACATGGGGATAGTTAAGATGTGTGCAAACGTTACGTCAAAGCGAGCAATAAAATCTGGTACAGGAATGAGATAAATTAGTCCTATCGATACAAAGAATATACTAGGTACTGCAATACCGTGGATAAGAATATTGGTTTTATTTTGGTGAGATTCACCGTATTGAGAGAGTAATTTATCTATATGACGCATTTTAAATCCTTTAGGATGGGGTTTGCTTATTATTGGTGGTTACTCAAATAGAAAATTTTTTCGCTAATTGTGTTTTAAATTTTAATCGTGTTTCTTTATTTAAATCTCAGACATAATTTCGTACGAAGATATCCTAAAACAAGACCAAAACGTTAATAACTAATAACTAGCAAACCAATCGTTTTGGCCCACTTTTAATCAGAGTTATCCTTGTGCATGTTTCAATATTAACATTAATTTCACACCTCGTCAGTGCCAAGGTTACTCATTACGAATAAAGACTAGCACTTAGCTTTATATTAAGTAAACTTAACCTTATACAAAAATTATATTTATGACATGCATCTATTTACCCCAGACGTTTACCTGACGTTGAATAGTGCATTTCCAAACAAGGTAAAAAGGATAATTCGGTGTCTCAACCTATTTTGTTCCAAGTTTATTTACACGATATCCAAGCCCAAATTATTCAGATTAAAATGCACCTTCCAGCTTCTGAGTCTTATCGTTTATTGCGCTTACCCTCCTGGATCCCAGGTAGTTACATGATCCGAGATTTTGCCCAGCATCTGCACCGAGAGGAAGCATTTACGACAAATCAACAACGTGTCGTACTCACCAAACAAACTAAAAATACATGGTTACTAGCCCCATCTGCAGATGACTGTGTTGTTAGTTATGCGGTTTTTGCCAATGACTTGTCTATCCGCAGTGCATTTATTAACGACCAGTATGCGTTTATGAATGGTACCTGTATTTTCTTGCAAACCCTTATTGCAGACGAACAAGGTAAGGTGTTGCACGAAACAGGTATCCAAGATGGACAGCCTTATCATGTCCATATTATGCGGAACGCCTATCTGCAGCAAAAAAAATGGAAAATTAGTACCAGTATGCAAGAAGCACAGCAGCATCCATTAGACAGTGATGTTTTAATGGGCGCATACCAAAGTAATGATTATGCTGAGCTCATTGACCATCCCTTTGTGATTGGGCACCTTAGTGAACAGTCCTTTATGGTTGGTAACACCAAGTTCACCATGATGTTTACCGAAGAAACACAGCTTGATCCAACGATTATGATGGCTGACATACAAAAAATCTGTGAGCATCATTTTGCCTTGTTTGGCGCGATCCCTTTTGATAAATATATTTTTCAAACATTAGTCGCAAAAAGCGGTTATGGAGGTTTGGAACATAAAAACTCAACGGCTCTGCTCTACCCTAGAGCCGAACTCAACAATACGGACCCAAGTAAACGTGAAGGATATGAGACATTTTTGAGTTTGTGTGCGCATGAATTATTTCACGCTTGGCATGTCAAACGTATACAGCCTGCTTGTTTGCAATCTCCTACGTTATCTGAAGAAGTCTATACTCCACAGCTTTGGATCTATGAAGGAATTACGAGCTTCTATGACGATGCGAGCTTACTTAGATCTGGCGTTATCAAAGAAAGTACTTATCTGAAAATATTGGGACAAAATATTACGCGTTTACTGCGTAACCCAGGACGTCTAGATCAATCTATATCCGCATCGAGTTTCGATGCTTGGACAAAGTTTTACAAGCAAACTCCAACATCAACACACTTTATTACTAGCTATTACAACAAAGGAGGCATTGTTGCACTGTGTTTAGATATTGTTTTACAACAGTTATCTCAAGGCAAGACAAATCTAGATCATGTTATGGCGAAGTTATGGGATGAGTATGGGGTTTCGGGTATTGGTACCCAGGATGATGTGATCGAAACATTATGCAGCACACACTTTGGTGTAGATGTCAGGGGTTTCATTCAACAAGCCACGGCAACTAGTATGGATTTACCGCTGTCTTCTTTGCTTCAAGAAATTGGTTTAGATATCTCGATGCGTGCTACATCTGCGGTTTCAGACAAAGGAGGCGTTCCAGCTAAATCTACTATTAAATACGCTTTTGGCGCAATTTTTAGCAAACTTGATCTAGGTGTACAAATTCAATCAGTGTACGAAGGTTCTCCAGCACATGATGCTGGATGCTTACCAGATGATAGAGTCTTAGCAATTGCTGGCTGGGAAGTAGCGATGGATAGTTTGCATGACATTTTGGATACAGTAAATATAGGAAATACCGAATTTGTATCGAGTGTGCCGCTTACCGTGCTAAGGGATGGCCGTCTCTTAACGCTAGAATTACCAATCCGAGATGCCATCCCGGATACCGTTGAAATACAGATTGTTAAACCTGAGTTGTTTCAAGCCTGGTATAAAAGAGGTCGTACTATTTAGTTTTTTAAAAAACCATAAATAGCAGTAAGTAAGTCTCGTGGAGCTTGCATATGGACATAGTGATTACCTGACAACGTAAGCAACTCATACTTGCTTGTCAGCCAATCACTGCGTTCAGAAAATTGCTCTGCTATCCTTACAAAACCAACATCACCCTTTATAAAGAGTATCGGACAACGGATTTGCCGCATAATATCCTTAGCTTGATCTGAGGTCATTCTGAACGTTGAAATTGTTCTTAATTTGGGATCTGTACCCCACAAATAATTACCTTGGTCTTCGCGTAAGTTACGGAGCATAATCATTTTTGCATGTTCTTCAGACACTTTACCCACTTTCATTTTAGCATTGATTACACTAGGCAATGAGTCAGGTTGCTTGATTGTTTTTTGTGCTTGTTCTATTCGACTGCGCAATGCTTTGCGCATTTGTTGCACCGTGACGGTTGCTTCTTCAACTAGTGGACCTAGCGCCTCTATACTGACGAAGTGCTTGATTCTATCAGGTAGTAAAGCACAAACCGAAGCACCTACAATCCCGCCCATTGAATGGCCTACTAGTATCACATTTTTCCAGTCTTGAGTCTCAATCAAGGCAGCAATATCTAGAATATAGTCCGTATGATGATAAGCAGCATCGGGGCTTCTGTGATCTGATAAACCGTGACCAGGAAAATCTATACTATGCCAGATATAAGCTCTCAAGTCCTGCTCGTCGGATGTACTCAAACCGTTCTGGGGTGATGTGCTTAAACTTGTCTGGGGTAATGCAAATAAACTATTCCAAAGAGGCAGAAAAGAAGCGGCATTATCAAGCCAGCCATGCAAGCACAACACTACTGGATTGGTTTTTGAATTAAACTCTGTTACCGGAAAGTGAGAAAAACCACGTAAAGTTAGCCCTGACGGTAACTGAAACTCACATGGTACATATTTCATTTATTGCGCACTCTTTCACGCTCTGAGACTTGCTTAGGTCTGTCTAAGCTAGGACGTGGCGGCGGTACATTTCTCTCTGGTAAAACTTGACGCGTGTTATTACTAGAACTGCTTGAATTGCCAGAATGAGTCGATCCGTCCATATTTTTAGTTGGAACGCCTGAAGGTTGACCCGATTGCTTGTTATTAGAACGAATTCGAATTCGACGATTTTCTAAATAATTGAGATAGTGACGACTTCTAAAATAAGGAAAACCACTATCAAAGCCAAAACCATAGCCAAAACGATAGAAAGGCATGACAGAAATAGTTTGTACATCGACATCTTGAATATCTTCCCACAGGTGATAACCAGATACTTTAATACTTGGATAAATGTAGGGTTGTTCTTGGATCATGTCGCTAACTGGTTCGCCAACTGTGCCGAGGACACTGACAACACGTTCTTGTTTAAATACTAAGGGATCTATAAACCCATCTACAAAAGCCTTAAAACGCCCGATACTTTCTGCTCGAAGATTTGGGCGACCCGATGCACGCAAAGGATAATGCACAATTTCAATGACGCTGCCATCAGCATTGTTTTTTACATTGACAATGACTCCACCCCAACGCGCTAGCGAATTTTCATTAGCCGTTTTAGTTACTACGTCTTGATAATTAACCAAACGTGTATTCTCTGGAGCTTGTAAAGTATCAGGAATACTAGAACAGGCTGAAAGTAAGAGAATACTTGTAAATACTATAAATTTTTTCATGAGAACGTACTCCGTTAACATAAGTGTTCACACAAAATGCATGTCACTTTTTGCCAGATATTTTTCACTAACTATATTTTATATATTAAATAATTTATATGAATACACACTGAAGTATTCAAAAAAAACAGGTTACTCGCGTCCCGGTAATTTTTTCCAAGTAACTTTGTCACGTACATATTCAGGTTGCACGTCCTCAATCGGTAGCGCTTGACCGGCAGTGATTAGTCGCAACGCTGCTGGTAACATAAACTCAGCTGCGGGTAATGTCACTGCTGGTTCCGCAGCAACATTAAAATCAGCATAAGCTTGCCAACCAGTACCCGCTAATAAAGCAGTTGTATGTGTTACATGTTGCTCAGCCAAACGCGCTAGAACTTCGACAGGTGCTAACACTTCTTCATGCCCGACAATAGTTAACGCACCTTCAGCAAAACGATAATGAGCGAAATAGACTTCCGACATGCGCGCATCAATCGCACACAAAATATCTATTGGGGACTTAGATGAACCTTCTACTTGTGCCGAGTTATCTGCAATATACTGACTCAATGTTTGTTGAGCTAAAGCCTCTAATGTCGAAATCCCGACGACTTTTTTATCTAAACCTAAAGCCAAGCCTTGAATAATACCCGTAGCAATTCTCACGCCAGTAAAGCTACCGGGCCCCCGACCAAAGCCAAGGTAATTCAATTCTGATTTTTTTAATCCTGATTCGTCTAGTACTTTTTGTACCATAGGAAGGATATTAACAGCGTGTTCTTGAGGACAAATCGCAAAATCTGTAAAGGTAGCTTCTGGTGTGTGTATAGCGACAGAGCAAGCCTCTGTAGCGGTATCAATCACAAGAACATTCATAGCGTATACAATCCTAATTAGACTGAAGTAAAGCAGTCTTGGTTAATGTTGAAATTATTGTTGTGGTTTAAGCGTCTCTAAAAACTGTACCGCTTGTTCCAAATCACGGGTACGGCGCATAGGCGGTAAACTCTTTAAGAAAATTTTACCATAATCTTTCGTCGCAAGACGAGTATCGCAGATCACTAAAACACCCTTATCTGTTTCATCGCGGATCAAGCGCCCTGCGCCCTGCTTCAAGGTAATGACGGCTTGGGGAATTTGAATTTTAGCAAATGCATTACCGCCGTTTTTCTTGCAGTCATCAATCTTGGCTTGGAGCAAAGGATCATCTGGTGCTGCAAAAGGCAGTTTATCAATCAAGACACAGACCAAATCATCTCCACGCACATCAACGCCTTCCCAGAAAGCCCCCGTTGCACACAAAACTGAAGTACTATCTGCTAGATAAGCATCTAATAACGCTTGCTTGGTCGTAGTGCCCTGCACTAACACCTTATTTGTAATTTCTTCTTGAAGACTTTCCGCCACCCGACGCAACATATAATGAGAAGTAAATAGTAAGAAACAACGTCCTTTGGCGGCGCGCACTAGTTGTTTGGAAATATCAATAAGATGACCTAGCATTCTCTTATCGGAAGGCTCAGGCAGCAAACGCGGTACACACAACATCGCTTGTTCAGCATAATTAAAAGGACTGCCAAGGGTCATGGTTTTTGCAGAATGTAAGCCCATCGCATCTTGGAAATGAGCAAAACCACCATCTACCATCAATGTTGCAGAAGTGAATATCCAAGACCGTTTAGGTGATTGCGCAATTTCATTAAATTTGTCTGCAATACTCAATGGGGTGCGGTGCAAAACAACTTGCTTCATAGTCGTTTCATACCACAGAGATACACCCATCACTGTAGTATCGGTAACGGCTTCTAAGTTGGTTTTTGCCTGAACCATACGTTCATAAATATTATCAAGCGCTTTATCTCTACCTATGTGCACTTTTAAGACATCGACACAGGTATGTAAAGTTTCGGTTAACCGTTGCAGAGTTTCAGCGACATTGGCACTTTCAATCGCCTCGCTATACTTTCCACGCTGTCCTTTTTCTGGGAACGCTAAACGGAAATCTGCAGCGAGGGCTGCAAGTTTTGTCGCAATTTTATCAGCTTGTTCAATATCTTTAAGTGAAGTACGGTAAATTTGATGAATATCACGCGCTGCATCATGTAAAAAGCGAGTTGAAAACTGTTGACCAAAATACTCACTCGCAATATCAGGAACTTGATGTGCTTCATCAAAAATAATCGTTTCAGCATCAGGGATTAATTCACCAAAGCCTGTATCTTTAAGCGCCAAATCCGCAAAAAACAAATGGTGATTCACAACGATAATGTCAGCATCAAGCGCTGATTGACGTGCTTTTACCAAATAGCATCCATCATAATCAGGGCAATCTCGCCCTAAACAATTATCTACAGTAGAGGTAACAAAAGGTAAAATTTTGGCATTTTCTGGCAAGGCTTTAAGCTCGCCCATGTCGCCAGAGCTTGTACTCTCGGCCCAGGATCTAACAGTAGTTAACTCCATGAGTTGTGCTTTGTCTAAACCGCGATTGGTTTTACCATATTGGTCCATTCGAAACTTACATAAGTAATTAGAGCGCCCTTTTAATAATGCGACTAATTTATGCGAAGACATCGCATCACGCACGACTGGTAGGTCACGATGAAAGAGTTGTTCTTGCAGGTTTTTGGTACCAGTGGAAATAATCGCTTTACCGGTACTGGCAAAAGCCGGTGCTAAATAAGCAAAGGTTTTACCTGTTCCCGTACCAGCTTCGACAATTAATGTTTGCTTTAATTTAACGGCTTCAGCCACACCTTCAGCCATTTGAATTTGCGGTTCACGTGGAGTATAACCAGCTATAACCTGAGCTAGAAGACCGTCTTGGTCAAAGACTTTACGAATTTTTTTTGGCATGCAAGAAGCTCAGTTAACGAGGACGAAAAAAGTATGTAGTAAAAAACACAAACAAACCACTGTATAGAAGTACAGATATTAGCATTATTTTACCATAACGGTAAACTAGCAACGCCCATAAATAGTACCCAAAAACCAAAGAAAACCTTTACCTGAATAGGTGGAAAAAACAATACAATACGCTTGGCGATAGTCCCACCAACAATGGCTCCCAGTCCTGCAAAGAACGCTACCGGGTAGATAATTGTGGAAAAACCGTGAACCCCTTTATCCAGTGCAATCTCATTCAATAAAATAAAATATCCGATACCGCCCCATACTGAACAAGCGGTTAAAATCACTGCCACAGCAATCGCCATAGTGACCGATGCAGAACGTAAGATCAGATAAACGGCTACCATTTCACCAACACCAATGCTCAACCAAGCAGTGATGACTCCACCACACATAGCTATAAGGGGTAACGCAATACAATCAAAACGGGTAAGTAAAAACGGCTGTTCTTCTCGTTGTAACTTCGGCAAGGTAACAAACAAAGCAATAGCCAAGAGGATGGAAAAGCTGCCGAAGATCCAATGTAAAAGATGGTCTACATGCATAACAATGTTGATCCAGCCGGAAAATTGATTTAACCAAACACCTAAAATAGAAAAAGGAACTGTCAGTATTAATAATTTGGGCAAAGTATGCCAGATAGGTGATAAAACGGGATCACGCTTGTTTTGTAGATATTGGTCACGCCAACTAATCGCACCTGCAGTCATACCGAAACACTGGATCGCAAAACTTGTCGCAACAATATTCATGGGACTAAATGAAAACTGATTAAATAGAGGCACGAAAACGACCCCACCACCGGCACCAGTAGCATTAGCAAATATAGCGCCGACCACACCAACCACAGAGAAAAGTATATAGTCCTTAACCAACAAAAGAGGTGCTTCTTGTGACAAAAGCAATCCAACTAGACTGAGCAGCAGTACTAATAAAATAAGTAATCGCTTTTTAATTGGTATGAACATGTGTACTTCTTGTATTGATTTTATAGATAAATTTTTATAATTTGCAATTAATACGTGTGTTTTGCAAAACGGTGCTATTGTGCGTTCCAAAACAATGAAAAACAACGACATTTGCTTTTATAAGACAACTAAAACCCAACAAAATCTTGCCTGTATAAGGTTATTAGCATGATCGAAGTAAATGAGAGCAATAACTCAACAATTATTTCCTTAAGCCCAAATCGTTCTGCTACTTGGGGTGAGACCAAATGGATGATTATATTTATGGTCGTCGTCGTGTTTATTATTGCGGGTGGTTGGGCGTTTGTTGGTGCTTGGGTTATATTGCCTTTTGCGGGTTTAGAAGTTGGTTTATTTGCTTATTTTATGTACCGTGTTTGTCGTCAAGGTTTCGCTCAACAAATCATTACCATAACCAACGAACTTGTGGTCATCGAAGAAGGTATTCTGCGCCGGGAGGTGGCCAGGACTTATGACCGCAATAGTCTGTCTTTTGAAGTGACGGAAACAGAGCGAGATTGGCACTTGCCTGACATTGTTGTGTGCGTGGAAAGCTATCGCCTCAGTATTGGTGAGTTTCTGAATAAAGACGACCGGATGATGCTCAAGGACACCCTAAAAAATATCGGTTTACCCCTGAGCAGAACACAATGGTGGCGTGATTAATGACTGTTTTCGACGGTTCTAAACGGAGTAGTTTCTAGTCGGGATGTATTTTGTCTCGCATGCCACAGGTCGAAAGCACTACCACCGACACAATACAATCTGACTGGTATCCACTTTGCCCTTTAAGAAACTTTGATAGGTAACTAACACATTCTCTACCCCTTTGTGCTCTTCTACCATTAAGTGCCCAGCTAAACAGTTAGCCACAAATGCCCATGCTTCAGCATAATTTTTGTTGAATAGTGGTTTACCCCAGGTTTTATTCAGCATTTTTACATGGTCTGGGGCAAAGAAAACAGAGCCTTTAATTTTCCCATCAGGTTTATTGGTTTGAGCCTGTACATCCGTAATACCAATAAATGATGTATGTCGATGTCTAGCATCCAAAATCTCTTGAAGTTGCTGTAATAGCGCTTTGTTTCCAGCAAAATCCAAGATCCACACTGGATTATTAAAACGCATATTAGCGACTTCTGAATATTCAATGACCTCATCATAACAACCGAGATCTGTTACAAAATCGACTGAACGTTCACTAGTCAGCCCAACGACTTCACATTGCGCAAGTTGTTTCAATAAATAAGCGCAACCGTAAGCTGTTTTACTCGAAGCACTAGTTAAAAGGATTGTAGTGGGTTGCTCAACTGTTTCCGCTGCAATATATTCTTTTAGGACAAACGATGTCAAAAACAGAGGGCGGAAGTTAGCTTGCCAGGCTTCACGACTAGCATCATACATGGGGTCGTTGGCACACCAGGTATATTGATTATACACCGGAGAATTAGCGACCCGAGTCGGATGATTATCGGAAAAACCAGCTGCACTAACATGTTGTGGTGACATGATCCAATGACTCGCCATTGGCAAATAGCCAAACAAACGTTGCCCTACACCTATTTCAGGATGTGCTGATTCAGTCACGACAGCAAAACCCCACAACGGAATAATGCCTGCATTTATATCTACCGTACCTATAGGCGTCCAGGCAGGGAAGAAGCCCCAATACCCAAATGTATCGCCTGTTACAGCATAAGTTACGTTATTAGACGAAAAACCAAAACTCTCAATACGTACACAAACTTCACCTTTTTCCAAGTCAGGTAAAGGTAAAGCTACTTTGGTCTGTTGCGCAATATTGGACTTTTTAGTATGAATAGAAAAAGCTGAGTGACTGTCGAGATTATTGTTCTTTTGCATTGTCAGTTCCCTATAACACGCCATTAATAAAAATGATGTGTATTTTAATCGTTGTCTTGTTTTAATATCACTATAAACACAAATCTATGCTCTGTCTAAACAGTAAGGAATATCTTTGAAAACTGAAACGTCTTTCGACATTATCGTGTTTGGGGCGACCAGCTTTGTTGGTCAAATCTTGGTGGAATACCTAGCGAAATATACCGCTGAAGAGGTCAAATGGGCTATGGCTGGCCGTTCAGAAAACAAGTTACTAGCAGTACAAAGCGAAAAAGGTGTGTCTGATATCCCTATCATAGTTGCTGATAGTCATGACGAAGCCGCTTTGCGAGACATGTGTGAACAAACCAAGGTCGTTATTTCTACCGTAGGTCCTTATGCACTATTTGGTGAAACTTTGGTAAAAGTCTGTGCAGAAACCGGAACGGATTATTGTGACCTAACAGGTGAGCCACAATGGATCAAAGCAATGCTCGACAAGTACGAAGCAACCGCGCAAGAAAATGGCGCACGTTTGGTGCATACCGCTGGCTTTGATTCCATTCCTTCTGATTTAGGCGTCTGGGCTTTACAACAAAAAGCCATCGCAGCAACGACGAAACCAGCTAAACAAATTCGGATGCGTGTGCATAGGATAAAAGGCGCGGCGTCAGGTGGCACGATAGCCAGTATGCTCAATGTGGTTGAAGAAGCGGGAAAAGACCCCAGTTTACGTAAACTGTTGGTCAACCCCTATGTGCTATGCCCTGCAGAGCATAAGTATTCTTTGCGTCAAACCAATCACAAAAAAGCGCAATTTGAGAAGGCGACCGACATGTGGACGATGCCTTTTGTGATGGCGGCAATCAATGAGCGGATTGTACATCGCAGCAATGCTTTATTGGGTGATATGTACGGTACGGATTTCAAATATGATGAAGCAATGCAAGCTAAATCTGGTATGCAAGCTTGGGGGATGACGTTGGGTTTAGGCGCGTTTATGGTCGGGGCAAGCATTGGCCCAATCCGTCGTTTCATGGCTAGTAAAATGCTCCCTAAACCGGGTGAAGGTCCTAGTCCTGAGGCGCAATTAAAGGGAATGTTTGATATGCGTTTTTACGGTGAATGTCACGATGGCTCAAAATTAGAGTTCAAAGTCACCGGTGACCGCGATCCAGGTTACGGCTCTACCGCAAAGATGTTGACTCAAACTGCCTTGTGTTTAGCGTTTGATAAGCCTGATTTAGCAGGTGGCAGTTGGACACCAGCATCTGGTCTAGGGCAAGACTTAATTAACAGACTTTCTCAACACGCAGGTGTGGAAGTAGTAGAAGTGAATTAAGATGCATATCGTTTTTAGTTTTTTGGAAATACTCCCAACAACCTAGAATTTTTGAACAAAAAAAAAGCCGCAAAATATGCGGCTTTCCGTGTCTTGGTTGGACTAACAACCAGACTGAGTGACTACGAAGGAAGGGTTAGTTAATTCGAACCTCACCCATGATTGTTAGTACCGATTGCAAAACACTCGACATATGATCACCTCCTTAAATAATTAATAAACACAAACCAAAATTAGCATAACTTTTCTAAGATGGTCAACTTGAAGTTTATGGATAATGATTAATTTTTTTCAGCACAACCATAAAACATATTATCAGTCTTCTCACAAATAAGTTTCATTGGAGAAGAAACTATTTCACAAATCGGTTTCCCAATGGAAACATTGCATCCGTCTACTTGAATATACCAATCTTTCCAATCATTAATTTTTTCATCGAATGACTGACTTAGGGTATTTTTACTTTTATTTAAATCATTTATGGCTTTTTCTGCTAAATTTTCTAATTCAGTTTTAATGCTGAGTGCTTTATCTTTACTAATTTTTTTTATTTCTAAACCACATACAGTAACTTTTTCTTCGTACACCATCGAAGATGTTTTTGGCGCATCCAAACTTGTGTCACTTACAAGTGAATCAATCTCACCTAGATCTTCACACATCTCATTCAGTTCTAAAACATCATAAACAACTGCACTTACTAACACGACATTGGCAACCCCGGGTAAAACTGCAGCTGCCGTTTTTGCAGTACCATTCAAAACCTTTCTTGTTGCTCTTTTCACAATCTTTTTAGACTGAGTATTTGAATATTTTTTTACTTTTTTTCTAATGTTATTGTTCGATTTAACTAATTTTGCATTATTAGATTTCAAACGAGCATTACTTTTTTTTAAAGTTGTATTTACTTTCTGCATTTGAGTAATAGGTGTATCTAATCCAGCCTTATCAAGCCATCCAGTAAGGATATTCATACTAGCTGTTGATATGAATAATAAAGAATTAATCAATACTGATACTAAAAAAATGACTAAAAGCACAAGTTTTAAAAAGGTTTTCACAGCTGTCTCTCCGAAATGACATACACAACCGTAACATAGTTTTAATTCTAACGATTCACCTAAACCATTCTTCACCAGATTTCCCCTTTACATCCACCTTTTCGCCACATTCTCCGTGTTAAATGAACACTCATTCAAAACAAGCTTCTTTAGGAATCACTATGAAACACATCAACGCATTCGTATTAGCTGGCAGTATTGCTTTGGCTGGCTTTTTTATGAGTCAAACTTTGGTTAAATCTTCCATGTCACAAAACTCTATCAAGGTCAAAGGTCTAGCTGAACGCACCGTTAAAGCAGATACCGCTTACTGGACAATTAGCAAAGGATTGAAAACCACGGATGATACGTTGAGTACAGAATACCTGTATCAACAATATGAAAAAGACACCCAAACCATTTACAACACTTTAGTCGAGGCTGGTTTTAAAGAAGAAAGTATTGAGATTGGCGTCACGAAAATTAGCTTTGAGGATCTGCGTGATGAAGATAATAATTTAGTGGAAACGAAAAGAACCCTGCGCGGCGATATCAATATCATTACTCATAATGTTGACCTAGTGAAAGCCTCTCGAACAAAGCTAAATGGGTTAATTGCTCAAGGTATTGCTTTGGTAAACCATGATCCTGAATATCACTTCACCCAACTCAATGACATCAAACCTGACATGATAAAACTGGCTACACAAAATGCCAAAATCGCCGCTCAGGAGTTTGCTAACAATGTTGATGCCACTATCGGTGGGATCCGCTCTGCATCACAAGGACGCTTTAGTATTTATGATGTAGGTGAGAACTACACTAACACCAGGAAATTGATGAAAAATGTGCGCGTGGTAACGCATGTTGATTATTATTTAGAAGATTAAGTATTTTTGTATACCGACGAGCGATGTCCAATCCTTATAACATTGACAATCAACTCATTATCTCTAATTTCATAAACAATTCTGTACATTCCTTGTCTAACTCGATAAAAGTCATTTCCACTTAACTTGATGGCCCCTATCATATAGGGGTTTTCAGCTATGCTATCTATCTTTTTAAGAATTTTTTGAATATCTGACTTTGGAACTAACTTCAGATCTTTAAGGACAGAATTCTTAAATGTGACTTTATAGTTTGCCATCAGCTTCTAAACTGTTAAGAAAGGCCTCGTAACTCATTTCCGGTTCGTTGATGCGATTTTTGATTTCTGCAAGATCTTCCTGGTCTTCTTTCATCAATAAACGAACTGCTTCATCTACTAGCTCAGATACAGATGAATCGGTAGCTGCTGCTTTTAATTTAAGTGCATTATGAATAGCCGGCTCAAAATAGACCGTTGAACGTTTTGATAAATTACCCATATATATTCCTAAAAATACAAACTGATACTAAACATTATAGCGTTTTAACGTTAAAACGCTACTGCTCTAACTATCTGTATTTATGTAAACTGAATTTGCACCATAACCCCACCATCCGCGTTAGCGATGGTGATACTAGCCTCATGATACTCCGCTATCATCTTGGCCATAAACAAACCTAACCCAAGGTGCAGTTGATTATCCTTGGGTGGGTTATTTGTTGGTTTGTTGTCTGTGGACTGGCTATTTTTAGCTTTCTCGTCTTTCGCTTGAACATCCTTCGATTGCTGTGCATTGCTATGACTATCATACGCGCTAAAATTGTCATCATCTGCAAGTTCAGGACGAATACTCACCATCGAACTGAACAGTTCTTCACGCATATGCTCTGGAATAGCAGGACCACGGTTGGTGATACTCAACCTTCCTGCTCCGTCTAAAACCAGATCAATATCAGACCCTGCCTCAGCAAAATCTACCGCATTGGCCATGATCTTATCCAGCATTTGAGCAAGTAACTCAGGTGAGCCCGCTACGGGATATGCCGATGGTATAATCTTTACTGACAAAGACAGATTGTTAGGTAGCACATAGCTTTGCGTATAACTTTGTAAAAGCTTTACTAGGTCTACCTGTGTTTTTTCGCTTTTTTCCAGTACGTGTTCTAGCCGTGTAGCCTCGCTCATACTTTGTAAAATATGACTTAAGCGGCCTAAACCATCCTGAGCGCGTTGAATAAATACCTGCCCCTGTTCTGTGTTTTTGTCTGGTAACAACTCCAAATTCTCTAATGACGATTTCACTACTGCCACCGGCGTCCGTAATTCGTGTGATAAGCGTGATGCCATTTTTTCTAGGTATTGATTATATTGTCCCAGACGGTTGAGAACTTGAGCAAAACCACGTGACAGATCACCTATTTCATCTTGAGAAGATTGCACCGTGATACTGCCGGTGATCTTTCCACTTTTATCAATGGCCTTATCGGTTGCATCACGCAATTTTCTGATCCTAAATGAAATTCGTGAGGCCAACACAAACAACGCCAACGTCCCCAGCACAATAACCGCTAAGAAGAAGTTGAATTGCTTTTCTAATGCTTGGTTTCGTAAGGTACGAATATTGTGTGTCGTTTGTTCGACAACAACCGCTCCCATTACTTCATCGGCCACAAATATGGGATGTGCGGCCGTTAAAATAACCGCTTTGCTATCGCCACTCAGACGCCATTGGGTGTTTGGTTCTCCTTGTAAAGCAGTCAATACTTCTTGGCCTTCTAGCTCGACAGCATCTTTGAGATCATCAATATATTCCTCTGGAGGCTTGGTCAACACCAAATAATACAAGGGTAACAACACGTGCTCTTGAATCGCCTGCCACCAGGCTGGGACTTGAGAGTGTGCTAAAGAGTTTGTGTCTGATGCAGACTTTTCTGTGGATTGTCGTCCTGATTTTGAACCTGGTTTTTGACCCGATTGTGGTCCAGACTGAATTTTGGTACTTAGTTCGCCCTCAACCTTTTGCAACTCCCCAGAACGTGCCAATACACGCTGATGTTTATCGACAATCCATACCCTAGCATCCGCGTACGCCAAACCTTGAACAATTTGCTCTATCTCAGGGGAAGGTACAATTACCGTCCCTAAATCATCAAACACCTCAGGATTCGCTGTGCCCATGCTATAACGTAACTCTCTAGAGACATTATCATCCACATCATTTAAGGCAAAAGCGATGTTGCCTTGGAGCATAGCCAAAGGGAAACGTAGCTCTATTTGATAACCGGTCGGACTATTGCGCCAATATCCTTGGATCCGGCGTTCCAAGCGCTCTGGCTGATAGCGCTCTGTTAGACTAGTTGCAGAAGCCGTACCAGCACTCAATTGATAAGCATTTACCCAGCCTGGACCATATGGCGCAATAATGTAGCGTTGAAACTGACCAAACTCATCACGCATTGCAATTTGTAAAAAGTCATTGCGATGAATACTCAACATATTTTCATCACGATACACGACCGCATCATCTATCACCGCAAACATCACATATAAATAGCGCCCAAACTGTCCCACCATATGCGTAAACTGTAAACTTTCAGGTGTATGCGTGGCGTTTTGGAGCACGATATGTTGCGCATCATAACTGAGTATTTTGGTTTGGTATGGTGACCATTCGCCGAGCCGACCATCAAGTTGAATAGGTTGATTAATTTTATGCGCGTATAAGTCTTTCCCCGGACGGACCGCTTGTAATAAAGCTGACTCTGAAGCAAACAATGCAGGTCTTTCATGCAATGCAGTAGCAACTGAGCGCGCAGTGCCGACCAAGGTTTGTTCTTGACCAATACGCAAATATGTTTCTAATTCCCAAACGTATTGATAGCCCAAATAAGGAATGGCAAACAAGAAGGATGAAAATACTAAGATTTTGGCCCGCAAGCCGAATGAAAATCTCATGAGCGCCAACGATACCCCATGCCATAAACAGTTTCTAATGCGGTGAAAGCAGGATCCACTGCCATAAACTTCTTACGAATACGTTTGATGTGCGACGTGATCGTTGTATCGTCGACTACCATTTTAGAAGCTGACATCAGCTGTTCACGGCTTTTAACATGACCCTCATGTTGGGCAATTGCGTGCAGGATCCAAAACTCAGTGACCGTTAATTCAATCACCGCCTCGCCCCAACGCACCGTCATACGATTAATATCAATAAACAAACTACCTACACTCAAGGTATCAGTAGGTGTATCCGGTTGCAGTAGTAACTCAGTGCGACGAAACAAAGCTGCAATCCGCGCAAGCAAATGTGCCAGACTGATATCTTTAGTGAGGTAATCATCGGCGCCCATACGCAAACCACTGATGGTATCTACGTCATTATCTCGTGCGGTAAAAAAGATAATGGGCAGCGTCGCTGAACGTTGTCGTAACAGCTGACAGAGCATAAATCCCCCATCCATCTCAGAGCCCAAACCAATATCAATCAATGCCAAGTCTGGCAAATGTTGTTTAAAGGCACGTTCGGCATCCGGACGATTGGCATAGGCGCTTACCGTATAGCCTTGACTAGTCAAAGCAGCAATATAGTTGGCGCGTAGATCTTTATCATCTTCGACGAGAGCAATGTGTTTAGCTGGCAAAATGTAACGTCTCTCTAAGTGGTTTATCTCAATAACGGCACTATAACGTGTTTATTTTGTAAAAAGCAGTCCTTAGGTGACATTTCCATAATTTCGCCACAATTGCTCGGCAGATTGCCATTTTTGCTCCCCGAGGTATCCACAGTGTGAGTGTGTAATAGCACCATCAAAACACACCCCGCTCACAACGAATGGGAACTATTTTTTTAGAACCATAAGGAATACCATACGATGACACACAATACACTTTTCAATGCTCACAAGCGTTTTACTAAAACTCTCCTTGCCGTCAGTTTATGCGCAGCGGTTGCCAGTCCTTCCGCTTTTGCCAAAGAAACCAACATTGAGGCCACACAAAAACCGACGCCACAATATATGGGTGTTGGCTCTGGCTTAGTCGTTGGCGCTTTGGTTGGCGGACCTATTGGCGCTATTGTAGGCAGTGTCTTTGGGGCAATGGTCGTGGATGATCACAACAAAGACGAAGCACTCGCGATGTTCAAAGCTAAAAACGCCGAACAAGCGCAATTAATTGCCCAACAACATACGTTACTGAATGACCAAACCCAGAACAGTGGATATATCCAAGCAAGCCAACAGCAAACTGTCGTGCCCGTAGTTCCTGAAATGATGACAGATATTCAGTTTTTATCGGGTTCAAGTGCGCTAGAGCCGCATTATCATGTGCAATTAGACCTGTTAGCCGATAAATTAGCTCAGCATCAAGATTGGCTGGTGACCTTGCAGGGCTTTGCTGACATCCGTGGCTCTCAACAAGACAACCTAGCGTTATCAGAAGCACGCGCGCTAAGTGTGAAGCACTACCTGATGACGGCACTGAATGAACGCGGTGCGGACATTGGCGATAAGGGCAGAATTATCACGCAAAGTATGGGTGAAATCGCCAAAGATGAATCTGAGTCTAGCCATCACGAGAAGTTGTTTTTTGACCGCAAGGTTACTATATCGGTGAAGCCGATATCTAAGGCGTTGATGGCGGCGAAGTAAAAATAAAGGGAATTTTAAAGGTGTAGGTTCGTTTCTACTGGAACACTTTCAAGGGAAGCGAACCTGTCTATTTTGCATTTTTTTTGCGAGTAGTTGTTATCATAAAGTTTATGTCAGGTTATATATGAAATTTTTATATGTGATTTAAATGCATTACCTAAAATTCAATCTTCATAATCTTTATCAGGATTAATTTTTTGTAGAACGATGACTACTTGGTTCGTTTTAATAACTTTTTATAAATAACGTCCTTATCCCTTTTCGCGACAGCTAAAACAAAAACCACAAGCTCATCATCTACAACTTCGTAAGCCAGTCTGTAACCTGCTGTCCTCAATTTAATCTTATAAACACTTTGGTAGCCCTTGAGTTTATCAGGGACTACATGAGGATTATGAAGTCTTTCAAGCAGTTTTTTTTTGAATTGATTTTGAATGGGATGTCCGAGCTTTTTCCACTCTTTCAATGCAGAGGGCAGAAATTTTAATTTATAGCTCATCAAGGTTCACTTCTATCGCGTCAGAAAGTTCTCCTCTACGACTTTCAACAATTTTTGATAACTCATAGTCATCTAGCAATTCCATCAAGTGCTCATACGTTTCAGCGGGTACTAAATAAGCAGTAGGTTTATTGTGATTTAATATCGCAATTGGTGCCCCATCGGCTTCATTTAATAGTCCACTTGGGTTTTGCTTCAACTCGGAAATACTTGCTGAACAATCGGCTAGTACTTGACGCATAATAATTACCTTTAGAACGAATTTAAGACCTAATTATAGTCCTATATTTAATACTTAAGCAAATTTTGAGCTAGGAAAAATAATACACTTTCATGTCCTAACTAAAACAAAACAAATAAATGAGTTTTCCATAAAAAATTAATACCAGTTACCACTGATGGATTTTGGGGAACTGGTTGCTTAATTAATTTTCTCTATTCGAAAAACTGGTATTAATTTAGGGAAACAGTCAAACCAATAATTGGAACTCTCAAGTTTGAACAACACCACTATTGCTTCCCTCCCCCATCTTCATTATCCTGGCTTTACACAATATTCATTAATACACCAAAGCATGAAACACATCGAAGTCGTTGCCGCCATCCTAACCCACTCTGATAAATACCTTGCAGTTCAACGTGGGCCAGCGAAATTGGATTACATTGCTCATAAATGGGAATTCCCGGGCGGTAAAATAGAACAAGGTGAAACCAAAGAAGAGGCTCTGCGAAGAGAAATTAGTGAAGAATTACATGTTGAACTGGATACGTTGGAATTTGTGACCACTGTTGAGCACAGCTACCCAGACTTCACTTTAACTATGCATGCTTATTTGGCGCCAGTCTCTTCTACTAAAATTCAACTTACCGAACACATTGCCAAGGCTTGGCTCACAAAAGATGAGTTGGCAACCCCAGATTGGGCTGCTGCAGATATCCCTATCGTTAATGCATTAAAACAAAGATAAGGAACAACCATGCTACGAACGGAACTCGTTGTTAACACACCCGCAAAAACTAATATTCTAGCCCGTCTTGAAGAAGCCTTTGTTAATTGTGAAAGATTCTATGTCAATGTGGCTTTTGTGAATTTTAGTGGACTACAACTTCTACTCGATACATTAAAGACTGCTGAGCAAAACAATATTCCAGGTCAAGTCATCACATCGACTTATCTGAATTTTACCGATCCTAAATCTATAGAAAAATTAAACGCTTTTTCAAATATTGATATGCGTGTCTTTGTTCCTACTAAGCAACGTGGTTTCCACCCAAAAGCTTTTATCTTCGAATATGCCGATACAATTCGTGTGTTCATTGGCTCAGCTAACATTACACAAAGCGCTTTAAAAAGTAATGTGGAGTGGACGGTCAGCACCTTAAATAAACATAACACCGACTTTGTAAAATCAGTATATGCAGAGTTTCACACATTGTGGCAAGCATCAGAGCCAGTTACTGATAGATTTATCAATGAGTACCAACAATTTCTTGCAACATTAAAACCCTCTACACAAAAAAGAGATTTATTTCAGCTCGACAACACGATTAAGCCCAACAGCATGCAACTTACCGCCATGCAAAACTTAACTGATTTGAGGAAGGAGCAGCATAATAAAGCGTTAATCGTAGCAGCTACCGGTTCTGGGAAAACCTATTTGGCGGCGTTTGACGTGCAACAGGTTCAGCCCAAAAAATGTTTATTTGTAGTTCATAGCACTAAAATACTCAAAGATGCCAAAGCATCATTTGAAAAAATAATCCCCAATGCGAATACTGGCTTACTTGATGGTCAACATAAAGATGTAAATGCAGATTATTTATTTGCTACAAACCTATCCTTACTAAATCAATTATCGAAATTTTCGCCTGACCATTTTGATTACATCATTATTGATGAAGCTCATCATGTGGTTAGTTCTTCCTATAAGTCGATACTGGAACATTTCTCCCCGCAATTTTTGCTGGGCATGACAGCAACACCTGAGCGCAGTGACGTAGCGGATGTATACGAAGTATTTGATCATAACGTTGCGGTAGATATCCGACTTAGAGATGCATTAGAACATGATTTAGTAGTCCCATTTCATTATTTTGGTGTTGTAGAAGCAGCAACGATAGATTATCAACACATTAATATGAATAAGCCTGAAGAGCTAGCTCGTTTGTTGAAAAATCATTACCGAGTTGAACATATTATTGAGCAGATTGATTTTTATGGTTTTGATGGCGATAAGTTACAAGCCATTGGCTTTTGTGTAGATGTTGATCATGCTAAATATATGGCCAAAGAATTCTCTGAAATGGGGATCCCTGCGCTGGCTTTGTCTGGTAATGACCCACAACATACCCGTGAAAAAGCGATTGATGAATTGCAAAGTACGCAGCATTCTCTCAACATCATTTTCACGGTAGACATTTTCAATGAAGGTGTGGATATTCCTGCCATTAACACCGTCTTAATGTTACGCCCAACCCAATCTCCAATAATCTTTATACAGCAACTAGGCCGAGGCTTACGTAAGCATTTTGATAAAGAATTTTTAACGGTGATTGATTTTATCGGCAATCACAACAATGCATTTTTAATCGCCGTTGCATTATTTGGTAATCGGTACTATGACAAAGACTCGTTAAAAGTCGCAGTTAAAACCGACTTTATCTCTCTTCCAGGTTGCTCTCATATTAAACTAGATGAAATCATCAAAGAGCAAATCTTAGCTCAAATAGATAATGAAAATTTTAATCGACTAAAATATTTAAAAGAAGAATACCTCGCATTTAAACAGACAGTTGGCCGCCATGTACCCTGGCTAATGGATTACTTTTTAGTGGATGGTGCACCAGATCCCATCAAGTTTATTCGCAACTATAAAACCTATTTCGATTTTTTGGTAAAAATTGAAAAATCCAACACTGAACTGTTACGCTTGAATAGCGACAATGTTTTCACATCGCTCTATCGCTTCTTTAGTGACCACCTTCCAGTTGTCCGTATACATGAATTTGTATTGTTGAAATACTTACTCCAGCATAAAAGTATCAAAGCAACTTATGCCCAGAAATTATTAAGTAAATGGATACCTGATATTTCGATGGACGATGTGTACCATGCTTTGAAATATCTCGAGGGTGCTTACTTTGATACCAACGACACCAAGAAATATCCCAATTTTGGCGTGTTAAAGTCACAGAGCGCTAACATTGCAACCACTGATTACTTGCAGGCTGCTGAAAATACTGACGAATTTTTCCTTTCGAGTAAACTGACTACGTGTTGTCAAGACCAACAGAAAAAATGGCTGGATGACATCATTTCATATGGCATAAAAACCTATGAACAAAACTTTGCTCACGCTCATTTGTCTGCTCCATTTTTATTGCCATATTGTCAATACAACATGCGTCAAACCGCTTTAGCTATTCAATATCAAAAGAAACACAGTGCATTTAGAGGACAAGGTGTCTTTCGTAAAGACAATGATTTCTTTTTATTCATCGAGCTTCATAAAAGTGAAGGAGCGATTGAATATCAAGACAAAATCACCTCTATTGATACCTTACAGTGGCAAAGTCCGAGGTCGTCCAGACAAGACTCAGGACAAGGTAAGCAAATCATTGAACACAAAGAACAAGGTTATAACCTTCATATCTTTGTTCGTAAATTTAAAGAAATTGATAATTTGGTTCAACCATACATTTACTTAGGAACTGCAGACGTGACTGAATACCAAGACAATGCCCCAATCACCATGCAAATGACACTACACCAACCTATACGGAATGATGTATATTTAGAATTTACCGTTAACTGACCGGCCACCATGACCCTAGAATACTACAATCAAAACGCCCTCACTTACGCGACTGAAACCCAGCACTTGGATATGCAGGCCGTATATGAACGCTTTATTGGATTGTTATCCCCTGGCGCTACTCTACTTGATTTAGGTTGTGGCAGTGGACGAGATGCTAAGTATTTTAAAGAACAAGGTATGGACGTCACCGCTGTGGATGGCAGTGCCGAGTTAGCAGCACTGGCAGAAAAGTACCTTGACCAACCCGTGTTAGTGCAAGACTTTCTTGAATTAGCACTCCCCAAAAATTACGAAGCGATATGGGCTTGTGCGAGTTTGTTACATTTACCCAAAACTGAGTTACCCCACGTGTTACAAACCTTACATGCGCATCTATCCCAAGGGAGTGTTTTTTATGCTTCTTTCAAAGGTGATAAACAACCTGATGGCCCCGACGCCAAAGGCCGGTATTTTGCATATTACGATGCCAAGACACTGCAAAGCTTATTTGTTTCAGCAGGCTTTGTCATAAAAGAGTGCTGGACAGAAGAAAAACCATTGCGTGACCACTTACAAATATGGCATAACATCATCGTGACAAAATAACGTTTATACTCGTCAACCTGACAAGGACTGCCTGTGAGCTTACACGCTTTACAACATGTTGCCCTGACCAGTGGGCCAGATAACCCTTTATTGCCCCAGCTATTAGACGCAATTAACAATGCGACACACATTGACCTTGCTGTATCTTTTATTCGCTATTCTGGTTGGCGCTTGTTACGCACTGCACTAGAAGATGCACAAATGCGAGGTGTCAAAATTCGGATGTTGACCAGTGACTATATGTATGTCACTGAACCCAGCGCATTAAGCTCAATGTTGAGCCTATCTGATAACCAAGACAATTTACGTGTATATCAGACACAGCAAACCACGAGTTTCCATCTCAAAGCTTACATATTTGTGCATCAAGCTAACAGCGAAGGTTTGGCTTTTATTGGGTCAAGTAATATCTCAAAAGCAGCGCTGACAAGTGGTATTGAATGGAATGCTTGTATTCATCAACACTCTCATCTGACACAATTTCGTCTGATCCAACAAGAGTTTGCTCATCTATTCAAAGATCAAGCGAGCACAATACTCGACTATGCTTTTATTCAAGCCTATAAAGCTAATTACGACCAACATAAAACTTATCCAATGGTGGCAGAGATAGCTCACCAGCCAACTCAAGACGATGCGATAACGATAAGCCCCAATCCTATCCAAGCAGAAGTACTTGATAGATTGCTAGCTACACGCCAAGCAGGTTATCAGCGTGGTCTTGTAGTGATGGCGACTGGCACAGGTAAAACGTGGTTAAGTGCATTTGATGTGCAAGCCGTGAAAGCCAAAAAAGTCCTATTTGTCGCTCATCGTGAAGAGATCCTCAAACAAGCTCGGGCAACCTTTGACATCATTTTCCCGGATAAATCCAAAGGCTACTTTAATAGCAAACACAAGGACACTGACGTTGATATGCTTTTTGCGTCGGTGAAAACCTTTGGTAAGTCGGTATATCTCAATACCCTAGCCAAAACACATTTTGATTACATTATCGTGGATGAGTTTCATCATGCCGCGGCAAGTTCATATCGCAGCTTATTGGCCTACTTTGAGCCGCAATTTATGCTGGGACTCACGGCAACACCTGAGCGTACCGATAATTCCGATATTTTAAGTCTGTGCGACAACAATTTGGTCTTTGATATTGATATGGCGGCTGCGATTGAGCAACAGGTTTTGGTCCCGTTTAACTATTTCGGGATCCACGACATTGTGGATTTCAAGGCAATACCTTGGCGTAACGGTAAGTTTGATATTCATGAGCTCACTAATCAATTTGCAACCGAGAAACGCGCCAAGCACAATTTTATCCATTGGCAAAAACACAAACAAATGCGCACACTCGCATTTTGTATTTCAACCAAACACGCCGACTACATGGCACAATACTTCTGTAAGCAAGGTGTCAAAGCAGTATCAGTTCATTCGCAATCTGTGACCAAACGCAATGTTGCGCTCACAATGCTAGAACAAGGCGAGTTAGACATTGTGTTTTCTGTCGATTTATTTAATGAAGGTACCGATTTACCTTTGATTGATACGATCTTAATGTTGCGTCCAACTGAATCCAAAATCATTTACTTACAACAACTTGGTCGAGGCTTACGCACGGCACCAGGAAAAATGAGTCTGACCGTTATAGACTTTATTGGTAATCACCACAGTTATTTTAAAAAATTTGAAGCACTCGGCAAAATTGGTTCGAGTAACCAAGCACGCCAAGCATTCATTCGTGATCCCAATGCTGGGTTTGTCGATTCTGGCTGCTTTATTAATATTGATCCCGATGCTATGGATACACTCCAAGCATTGGTCGATGCAAAAAAAGCTAGGGAATTGAGTATCTTTGAAAATTTAGTCAATGACAGTGACCACCGGCCAACATTAGGAGAGTTTTATAGCGCTGGCGGGGCTTTACGTAAACTTGTGAACAAAGCATCTTGGTTTACTTTTTTGGATGAGAATAACTTACTGAGTCCAGAACAGCAAAGGGTATTACAACACGCTGATACCTTTCTTCAGCAACTAGAAAAAGAAGCTATGACCAAGTCATTCAAGATGATTTTGTTAACTGCTTACATCGAGTTAGATGGATTTACGCAGACTGTGACATTGCCAGAGTTATGCGCACGTTCGTGGCAAATTATCTACCGACTACCAGCTGTACATGCTGATCTAGCAAGCAATAAACCACTCAGCCAAGCCCTACAAGACAGTGAATATCCCGAAAAAGCATTCACAAGTTATTGGCTAAAAAACCCAATCAATGCTTGGACTGGAGGGAATGCAAACAAGGGAACGGTATTTTTCACACTAGATAAGAACACTTCAACTCCGGTTTTCAAACATACGTTTGCGTTAACTCATGTCGATGTTGCGGTGTTTAATGAAATGGTATTAGAGTTGATTGACTATTTGTTGAAACGTTACAAGGACCGTTAATCAACCCTTTATTCGATAACAAAATGTTACCAAGTAAGATTTCCTTTTAAGAGCAATTTTTTATAGACTCAACCCACTATAATAAAAAGGATCTCTTGATGAAGGTGTTTTCTCGTTTTTTCTTACTGGCTTGTGGCTTATGTGGCGCCTATACTGTGGCTCATGCGAGTAATGATGATATGCCTCAAGTATTTGCCCAACTCCCATCAGCGCAAGTTCAACATGTACCCCAAGCCAATGTATTAGCGCTACCGCATTCATCTATGCAGCGTTTTCACTTGGATATTACCGCCCTCACGACGGTGGCAAATCAGCAAAACCGCCTAGCCAAATCAGCGCATAATATTGATAGTCAGCACACCTCTTTTAGTCAAAGTATGACACTAGATGGTCGTAGCTATACATTGCTACATACCCAAGGACAAACCACGAGTATCGGAGAACTTGTCGGACATGGGCAGCATTGGTTCTATGTTTCTACCGATGCTGGAACCTGGAGTACCGACCTTACTGAGATTGACACGGGTGAACGCCAGCATATTAATGACACCATTGGCACACCTGAAATCAATACTCGCGCACTGGCTAAAAATGCCACTGACCGCCAAGCGCGTTTAATCAATGGTTATCATGTCACTGATGTGTTGTTGTTATACACCCCGAATATCGTGGCTGAGTTCCCGGGTGAATTGACCCAAACATTGTTGGAACATCTTATTTTCAAAGCCAATCAGACCTTTGTAAATAGTAATATCAATGTTCAATTACGCCTGGTTGGAACCGAATTTGTGGCGTATACCCAACCTTCTTCCTTAGTTGCTCTAGATGAGTTATTAGCTGCTTTGCGTGAAGAAAACGTCGTGACATCTAGCCTGCAAAGTATCGCTGATGTGCGCGATGCTGTCGGTGCCGATATGGTTGCCATGATCCGCACACACGATCTCAATGAGCGTGAAGTCTGTGGCGTCGCTATCTTCCCTAACAGCCAAGATGACTTTGTCGCGAATATCTCAAATGTGGGGATCAGCGGTGGCTCAAACTGTGCGTTTACCTTTACTCATGAGGTTGGACACAACTTTGCGGCGGAACACCAAAAGTTTGGTGAGCAAATAACGTCCCCTTCTACTGCAGCCGGTGCGTTGATTGTCCCAGGGCAGTTCAACACAATCATGTCTTCTATTGGCACGGGGGATGTAAATCGCAACTATAAACTCGAAGTTTTCTCAAATCCTTCAGCCACCTGTGGTGGACTCGCTTGTGGTGACTCACGGATTGCCGACAATGCAGCGGCGATTACAGCAGTAGCAACGCAAAACGCCAATCATCGTGAGCCGGTTTTACCCTTAACCAATCTGGTTGTTCCTTTACGCACGTTCCCTGACCAAGATGGTGACGGTGTAGACCAGACGCTCGATGCCTTTCCTTTTATAGCGACAGAAACATCAGATACAGATATCGATGGTGTGGGTGATAATAGCGATGCCTTTCCCAACGATGCTACTGAAACAAGAGATTTTGATGGCGATGGCATCGGTGATAATGCCGACGCAGATGCAGATAACGACGGCGTACCAGATACCAGTGATGCTCTGCCATTTGATGCAGCGAGTTCTGTTGATTCAGATTTAGATGGTGTTGGAGATAATCTCGATGCGTTCCCGTTTGATTTCCAAGAAACACAAAACTTTGATAACGACGCTTTTGGTGCACTGAGCGACACTGACAACGATGACGATGGCGTAGATGATTACACCGTACCAAATGTGTTATCCGCAAGTAGCATGGTTGTGGTCAGTGCTGACTCACAACAATTACTCAAATACGATGCCACCACGGGTAACTTTTTGGGACAAATTGCGAGCTTCGAGCCTCTCGCGTTGACTTTTCGCAGTGACATTGTGCGCGACGGTAATAACCTTTATTTTGTTGAATACAGCGATGTTGTCCGTTACAACCTAGTCACTGGAGAAAAGCAAATCGTGGTCGACCGCAGTGCCCTGTTGACGAATTTTCCGGTTCATATTGTCTACGACGATAACCGTGACCGCTTAATTGTCAATAATGGACTGGGACGTTCGTTCATTGAGACTTTTGATTTGAGCAATAACGGCAACAATCTCATTAATCAGATAGGTACGGTAGATGTCTATCGCGATATGGTGCTTTTAGATAATAACCGTTTAGTCGTGGTTAACCGCAGTTCTAATCGTTTAGTCACACGTACATTCAATGAAAGCAGTGTCATGGGTGACGGTAGCGTCTTTGCTAACCAAGGTTTAGATAAACCAGAACATATCGTGCGTTTAAACGATGGTCGGCTGTTAGTGAGTAATGCCGGCACAGGTAACATCGTAGCGTTTGATGCCGCAGGTGGTTTCTTAGGTGAGTTTGTAGCCGCTGGTGATAATGGCCTGGCAACGCCAACCTGCATGGAGCGTGGTCCGGATAATCGCTTGTACGTGTGTAGTGGCGCAACGGATGAAATCTTTGTGTATGACACCCTGACCAGTGGTTTATTTACGAAAATTGTGACTGCTGGTGCAGGTGGTTTAGACCGCCCCGTGGGTATTGTGTTTATCGGTAAAGTCCTTGATGACGAACCGTTTAATCCACAAAACGACAGTGATTTTGATGGGGTGAGTAATATTCTCGATCCACTGCCTTTAGATGGTACTGAGACCAGTGATGTGGATGGCGATGGGATTGGTGATAATGCCGATACGGACAATGATAATGACGGGATGCCGGATAGCTTTGAATTGACGTACGACTTTGACCCATTAGATCCTTCTGACGCCAACGGAGATGCTGATGGTGATGGGATCTCTAATGTCAATGAATATAACCAACGCTCAAACCCAAGACGTAGTGAAACTGATTTTGAGGCAGAACGTGCTAGCAGCGGTGGTGCAATGCATTGGTGGCTGTGGCTAGGTTTGGGATATTTAGTTTATCGTCGTCGCACAATGACCAATCGTATAGTTACTTCAAAGCAAGGTAGTAATTAATTTTGGCTACGGGCTTTAGCATCTTTTACAAAAAAAGCTCCCTGCATTGTGCAGTGGAGCCTTTTGTTAGGTTCAATATAAAAATACTGAACTAGCTATATCGACCAAGTCAACGAAATATGCATCTGTTGAACTGCTACATGGAAAAGCCCACCGAATAGAAATGACGCGATAAACGATGATATTAGGAATAATAGAGAAAATTATTGAAGGGATAAGTACGTGAAAATTTTTTACTTTTTCTTTTCAATCACTATATCCGCCTGGCTGCGCAGTTTCTTTTTCTTGCGAATATTGGCGAATGGGTCGGGTTTGTCCCCGTCTTTAGAGTGAGCTTGGTGTTTGGCGGCCTTCTTGGCGGCTGCTTTAGCTTGTTCGGCAGTCTTTTTAGTTGCAGATGATGTACGCGGCTTAATTTTGTCAAAGGTATCTAAAATAATATTAGCTTTGCTGGGTTGGGCTAGCTCCTCTGCTTCCACTTTCTTATTGGCATAGTGATTAATCAACCCAAAACCGAATAACAGCGCAACATATGCTAAGTATTTATAAATAAAACTCATCCCTGTAGCTGGCACAGGTTCTTGCATTTGTGCCCACATAAGGTAGTCAGAGTGTCCCATGTTAATCAAAATGATGCTTAAAACCAATAACAAGGTACTGACAATTAATACCTTGTAATTACGCCACAACAAGAAAGTTAAGAAATACTTCAGCAAACGATGCATTAGCCAAATACTCCTATACCGAGTACCGCTAAAACAGCCAGAACACCTTTTTCTTTTATAGCAGAATAGATTTTGCGCTCTTCTTCTTGCACGACAATTTCTAATTCTTCTTCGGTAAACTCAGATAAATCACGGTCGCACAAAATAATCCGCACCTCCGCCTTTTCAATGGCTTTATCACGGATCACTTGTTTGTACTTATCTTGAATATCTGAAAGGTATTTCATGTGCTTTCCTGTATGAGTTAACTACAGTCTACACAAAAATATCTAAATGCTCAGTATCATCTTCGTCATTTTGACCGTTTTGGTCGGAAGAATTGTGTTTCGAAATGTGTTTTTGCTTGCGCGCAGCATAAGCAGGATAGAACTTTTCTTCAGTGAGTTCAGCTTTATCTTCTACGCTTTTCCTTACCTCTAACTGCTTTTCGACTCTACCACTGGGTTTCTGCTACAACCTCACTGTCGAAGGACAGTTTAAGAATGAGATCATCATGTCACTCATACAGAGTCCTCGAATATATAAGACCTATTTATTATATCGGAACCCCATAAAAAAACCTTAAATATGGCGCTTGAGGTTTGCCAATCCCCTGATAAAAAGGTAATATTCACATCATCTTTAAAGAAGTAACGGCTTCTATCAAAAAAATGAATTTTATCTACGCAAATCATCATCACCATCATTTAGCATAACCTTTCTGGTTCGTGCCGGGAGGGTTGTATTCCTTCCAGTGGCGTAGAGTTATCTTACAACCCCCGGAAGGAATTTCGGGGGTTTTTTGTTTATAAAATTGATTGCACTAGACAGACGTTAAAACGCGAGAGGAATAATTCGCATGAGTGACACCAGTAGATTACGTATAGCTATCCAAAAATCAGGTCGTTTAAGTGACGACAGCATCGCCTTATTAAAAGCCATTGGCGTGAAATTACAGATCCGTGATCGTCTGTTAATTGCCCATTCTACGAATGAACCCATCGACTTATTACGCGTGCGTGATGACGATATCCCTGGTTTGGTCATGGATGGTGTGGTTGATTTAGGTTTTATTGGTGAAAACGAGTTAGAAGAAAAAATGCTCGAACGCGCCGCAGCAAACAAACCTAGCGAATTCAAAACGCTACGTCGCCTAGACTATGGCGGTTGTCGTCTTTCCATCGCCGTGCCTAACGAATTAGAGTACCAAGGCGTTCAGTCTCTTGAAGGCAAAAAAGTCGCAACTACCTACCCTTATTTACTTGAGCGTTTCTTTGCCGAAAAAGGCGTCAATGCCCAAGCGGTCATGCTAACAGGATCGGTTGAAGTTGCACCACGTGCCGGAGTCGCTGACGCTATTTGTGATTTGGTTTCCACCGGCGCGACCTTAGAAGCTAACGGGTTATACGAAGAAGATGTCATCTTTACCTCCAAAGCCGTTTTGATCCAAAAATCTGACGCACTTGACGCTGACAAGCAAGCTATGATTAATCGTTTCTTGCCACGTATCGACGGTGTTATGCAAGCCAAGGAAAGCAAATACATCATGCTACATGCACCGAAAGCCTATTTAGAACAGGTCAAAAGTTTGTTACCGGGTGCAGAAAACCCAACCGTTTTGCCGCTTGCACAAAATGATGAAACGGTTGCTATCCATGTCGTAAGTACCGAAACCTTATTCTGGACGACAATGGAAAAACTTAAAGCGCTAGGATGTAGCTCTATCCTAGTTATGCCAATCGAAAAAATGATGGGTTAATACGCACATGCAAATACAGTGGAATGAACTGACCGAAGCACAACAAGTCGCCGCGCTTGCTCGTCCAGCGCAAAGTAATAATCCACAATTGAGTGAACAAGTTGGCGATATCATTGGTCGTATTCGCACCAAAGGCGATGCTGCTTTACTTGACTATACGGCTCGTTTTGATGGGATTGAATTAGCCTCGGTACAATTAAGTGCAGACGCCCAAGCGACCGCACTAGCGCAACTTGGTACAGAAGTAAAAGCCGCAATTGATATCGCTTATCGCAACATTAAGGCATTTCATACCGCGCAAATGCCTAATGACGTCACACTAGAAACTCAGCCGGGTGTAGTCTGTGAATTAAAACATGTCGCCTTGGATGCTGTAGGTTTATATATTCCAGGTGGCAGTGCGCCCTTGCCTTCTACTGTTCTGATGCTAGGCACAACTGCACAAGTTGCAGGGTGCCCACGCAAAGTGTTAGTAAGTCCACCTAATGCACAGCATTCTCTAGCACCTGAAATTATTTATGCGGCCACGTTATGTGGCATCGATGAGATCTATTTATGTGGTGGCGCACAAGCAATTGCAGCCTTAGCACTAGGCACAGAAACCATTGCCAAAGTCGATAAAATCTTTGGTCCCGGTAACTCTTATGTCACTGAAGCTAAACAGCAAGTGGCCTTGTTAGCCGGCGGACCTGCCATTGATATGCCTGCAGGACCTTCGGAAGTACTAGTACTCGCCGACAAAGATGCAGATGCAGATTTTGTGGCGTCGGATCTCTTATCCCAAGCAGAACATGGTAAAGATTCTCAAGCGATTTTAGTCACCGAATCTTTAACGTTAGCTGAAGCTGTACAAGTCGCCGTTGCAGACCAATTAGCTAAATTATCACGCCAGGAAATTGCCGCACATGCCATGCAATACGCGCGCTATATTGTCTGTGATGATATAGCCCAAGCCATCCAAGTCAGTAATTTATATGCACCTGAACATTTAATTGTTCAAGTCGAGGACACTGACAGTGCACTAGCCCAATTGAAATATGCAGGTTCTATTTTCGTCGGTCCTTACTCACCAGAGTCTGCCGGTGATTATGCCAGTGGTACCAATCATGTATTACCGACCTATGGTTATTCGCGAAATTATTCGAGCCTAGGTTTGTTGGATTTTATGCGTCGTTTTACGGTACAAACCCTGTCAAAGCAAGGCTTACAGGACTTAGGTCCAGCGATTATGCACCTAGCTGATGCTGAAGGACTAGATGCGCACAAAAACGCGGTAGCTATTCGTTTAGCCAAACTTGCTGCAGGTACTCGTGATGCTTGATTTTTTAAAGAGAAATGTCGCAAAACACGTTTTAAACTTAGTGCCTTATGCGTCAGCACGTCGATTATTTGCGGCCAGTGAACAATACGCAACAGCCCAAGCGCCGATTTGGCTAAACGCCAATGAAGCACCAAAAGCACATGATTATACCTTAGATACGAGTTTATATAATCGCTATCCAGATTGTCAGCCAGATGCGGTTATTGCTGCTTATGCCGCATATGCTGGTGTGGCCAAAGAGCAAGTGTTGGTATCACGTGGCGCCGATGAAGGGATTGAGCTTCTGATCCGTGCGTTTTGTAACCCAGAGCAAGACAGTATTCTTATCTGTCCTCCCACTTATGGCATGTATGCGATTTCTGCAAATACTTGTAATGTTGGCGTTAAAACTGTCCCGCTTATCAATAATGAGACTACTAGCTTTCAACTAGACGTCCCACAAATTATTGCTCAAGACGACAACGTCAAACTTGTCTTTATCTGCGCACCAAATAATCCAACAGGTACTTTACCTGCCAAGGCAGATATCGAGGCCGTGATCACGCATTATGCTGATACTGCACTGGTAGTCATCGATGAAGCGTATATTGAGTTTACTTCTGCGGCGCATACGGCATGGCTCAAACAATATCCGAATGTAGTGATTTTACGCACTTTATCCAAGGCGTTTGCGCTAGCAGGTTTGCGTTGTGGATTTACCCTCGCCCAACCGGAAGTCATTACCACGTTGTTAAAAGTAATTGCTCCGTATCCTCTATCTGCACCTGTAGCAGATGTCGCTGCCCAAGCGTTAAGTACGGCAGGTTTAGCCCGGATGCAAAAACAAGTTGAAGAGATACTAACGGAACAAACGCCACTAGCACAAAGCATTACTCAGCTTGGTGATATTGAGTTAGTAGGTGCTCAACACGGTAACTTTATTTTATTCCGTACATCACACAAAGACGCTTTGATGCAATTTTTAGTGCATCACAACGTCTTCATCCGTGACCAATCCAAACAAATACAACTCGCTAACTGTCTGCGTATTAGTACCGGCGACCCAGCCCAAAACGCACGACTGTTAGCCTTGATGACTCAGTTTTATAACATTCAGGAAGCGACTGCCTTATGAGTTCAGCCCAACCTATCTTATTTATTGACCGTGATGGAACATTGGTTGAAGAGCCACCTGTGGACAAACAATTAGACCGTTTGGACAAATTAGTCTTTGAACCAAATGTCATCCCAGTCTTGTTGCGCTTACAAGCAGCAGGTTTTCGTTTAGTGATGGTCTCCAACCAAGATGGACTGGGTACCGATAGTTTCCCCCAAGCCGATTTTGACGCGCCACACGATATGATGATGGCTATTTTAAACTCGCAAGGTGTGCATTTTGATGATGTATTAATATGTCCTCACCACCCAGAAGATAACTGTACTTGCCGCAAACCTCACTTGGGTTTGGTCAAAGATTACCTGCAACAAGGGCGTATCGATTTTACCCGTTCTTTCGTTATTGGGGATCGTATTACTGACGTCCAGTTAGCCGAAAATATGGGGATCCAAAGTTTCCAATATCACCCAGAGACGTTAAACTGGAATGATATTGAACGCGCTTTATTATTTTCTGAGCGTGTCGCAAAAGTTGAGCGCAACACCTCCGAAACAAAAATCTCAGTAGAAGTGAATCTAGATCAACAACGTCCTTCTGATATTTCCACCGGCATTGGCTTTTTTGACCACATGTTGGATCAAATTGCGACGCATGGCGGTATTTATTTAAATATCCAAGTCTCCGGTGATCTGCATATTGATGACCACCATACTGTCGAAGACACCGCCTTAGCACTAGGCGCAGCGATGAAGCAAGCCTTAGGCAATAAATTCGGCATCGGCCGCTACGGCTTTGCCCTGCCGATGGATGAGTGTCGTGCAGAATGTCTCATGGATATTTCAAACCGTCCAGTATTGAAATTTGAAGCGAACTTCACAGAAGCAAAGGTCGGTGAATTAGCCACTCAAATGGTCGAGCATTTCTTCCATTCGCTATCTCAAAGCATGGGGCTGTCTTTGCATTTATCCACGACTGATGGCAATGCACATCACCAAGTTGAAGGGCTATTTAAAGCCTTTTCACGTGCTCTGCGTCAAGCTATTAGCAAACAAGGTAACACGCTACCTAGTTCAAAAGGAGCGTTGTAATGGCACAAAACATTGTCATTATTGATACCGGTTGTGCCAATATTTCTTCGGTGAAATTTGCCTTACAGCGCCTCGGTGTACAAGTGACCGTATCAGACGATCCTGAGACCATATTAGCGTCAGACAAAGCCTTTTTACCCGGTGTTGGTTCCGCGCAAAATGCGATGGTATCGATTGCGAACAAAGGCTTAATCGAGACTATCCAAGCATTGCAACAACCGACGCTTGGCGTGTGCTTAGGTATGCAGCTTATGACAGAGTTGTCGCAAGAGACTGGGCTACACAGCACTGCTGATATTCCCTGTTTGAATCTTATTCCAGGCTCTGTTGAAAGAATGCAAGTGGGTGATTTACGCCTGCCTCATATGGGTTGGAATACGGTCAACCCGCAGCGCAATCCATTGTTTGCAGGGATTACGCATGGTACACATTTTTACTTTGTGCACAGTTATGCCGTACCTGTCTATGAGCACACGTTAGCGACCTGTGAATATGGTATGGCATTTAGTGCTGCTATTCATAAAGACAATTTTTATGGCGTGCAATTCCACCCTGAACGCTCGGGTGACGCCGGTGCCCACCTTCTAGAAAATTTTGTGAGACTGTAATGATCATTCCAGCAATAGATTTAATTGATGGCGAAGTGGTTCGTCTTTATCAAGGCGACTACGCCCAAAAAACCCAATACGCCAAAGATCCTATCGCGGTCGTCCACGAATACGCGGATGCCGGTGCACAATGGTTACATATTGTCGATTTAACGGGTGCCAAAGATGTCACTAAACGCCAATTAACGCTTATCAAAGCGATGGTAGATACCCAACGCATGTCATTTCAAGCAGGTGGCGGGATCCGCAGCGAAGAAGATGTCGCACAACTGCTAGAGATCGGCGTTAAACGTGTCGTAATCGGTTCGTTAGCGGTCAAAGAACCAGAGCTTGTGAAAGGATGGATGCAAAAATACGGTCCTGAGGCCATTGTTTTAGCCTTGGATGTCAACATCAATGCCGAAGGTAAAAAATGTATTGCAACGCATGGCTGGCAAGAAGACTCTGGTGTTGAGATTGAAGCGTTATTAAATGACTTTTTAAGTGTTGGTGCTAAACATGTACTGTGCACCGACATCAGCCGTGACGGTACCTTACAAGGTGCAAATGCAGAACTGTATGCCGAAATGAAGGCGCAATTCCCTTCTGTAGTATGGCAAGCATCCGGCGGCATTGGTTCATTAGATGACATTGCACGCTTACAACCGACTGCAGTAGATGGTGTGATTTTAGGTCGCGCACTATTAGAGGGTAAATTTACAGTAGCGGAGGCGATTGCATGCTGGCAAGACGCATAATTCCTTGTTTAGACGTCAAAGACGGTAAAGTCGTCAAAGGTGTAAAATTTCGCAACCATGAAATCATTGGCGATATTGTACCATTAGCCAAGCGTTACGCAGAGGCTGGTGCTGATGAACTCGTATTTTATGATATCACCGCATCCAGCGACGCCCGGGTTGTTGACAAAAGTTGGGTTGAACGTATCGCTGAAGTGATTGATATTCCTTTTTGTGTCGCAGGTGGGATCAAAACGATTGAAGATGCAGGTCGCATTCTAGCTATGGGTGCAGATAAAATCTCAATTAACTCCCCTGCACTAGCTAATCCAGAACTCATCACTGAGCTACATGATGTCTATGGCCAGCAATGTATTGTCATTGGTATCGATAGCCACTACAACGAAGCCACCGGCAAATATGAAGTGTATCAATTTACCGGTGATGAAACGCGTACCCAACAAACCTCATGGGAAACAGCTGACTGGGTCAAAGAAGTACAAAAACGCGGCGCGGGTGAAATTGTTTTAAATTGCATGAACCAAGATGGCGTACGAGAAGGCTACGATATCCAACAGCTCAAAGCTATTCGTGAACTGTGCCAAGTCCCTCTTATCGCCTCAGGTGGCGCCGGTCGTGTGCATCATTTCGCAGATGTATTCAAAGAAGCAGACGTTGATGGTGCTTTGGCAGCCTCGGTCTTTCACAAAGCAATTATCGATATTGGTGAGCTCAAAACTTACCTACATAATGAAACTATTCCAATGAGAACTGTATGATCATCACCACAGAAAACAGCGCACAAATTGCGTGGGAAAAAATGGACAACCTTGTTCCAGCAATCGTCCAAGACGCCCTATCCGGCAAAGTATTAATGCAAGGCTTTATGGACCAAGCTGCATTAGCACATACTTTAGAAACAGGTCATGTGACGTTTTTTAGTCGTTCCAAACAACGTTTATGGACCAAAGGTGAAAGCTCCGGTAACACTTTAAACTTAGTCCAAGTAGAAGCCGATTGTGACAATGATAGCTTATTAGTATTGGCGCATCCGGTCGGACCTACCTGTCACACGGGTGAGACGGCATGCTGGTTCGATAATGCGCAAAGTGACTATACGTTTATCGCTGATTTAGAACAGTTGATTGCAAGCCGGAAAGGTGCTGATCCTAGTTCTTCGTATACGGCATCTTTGTATAACAAGGGTATCAAACGCATTGCACAAAAAGTGGGTGAAGAAGGTGTTGAGACTGCATTAGCAGCAACGGTTGCAGATTTAGACGAGTTAAAAAATGAGTCGGCAGATTTGATGTATCACTTACTAGTTTTACTACAAGCAAGCGGTTTATCTATGCAAGATGTGGTCGGTGTATTACGCGAGAGACATAAATAAGCGGATAAGGCTAACGTAAAGCTATAAAGCATTACCATTGTGTGAATCTAAAAGAGGCTCTAAAGTTTTTTTAGAGCCTTTTTAGTTTGAGCCTGTGAATAGGCATTCAACTTTTTATGTCCTGGTGACCAACCTACCAAAAAACGCTCAAAATCAGCCCATGCATATGGCACTAAGTCTCGCCATTCTTCGATAACCTCATGATGCACCGCAAACTTGGTTAGATTGGCATAATACTCATCTAAAATATCATCCGCATGTTGTGCTAATTCTGAACCCGTGAAACAACTTCCCAGTAAATAAACAACATCCACCACACCAACACCACGTCCGACATACTGAAAATCTACGGCACTGACTTGTTGTCTATCAGCAGAAAAACAGAAGTTAGCGAGTTTTGCATCACCATGTAATAAAGTTTGATGCTGTGCAGATTGTAATTTTTCAGCAATATTCAGCGCTGCTGTTTTCAGTTTTGATTCAGGCATGGCTGTAAATTCGGCTTGGCGAGTGGCTAAATGCCAATATGTTCCCTGTGGCCACAAATCAGGTGTCTTTTTTGTTAAAAAATGTGAGTGAAATTTAGCTAACCATTGCACACAGACCGATATTTCTGACCGAGATAAAGTCATACATCTATGTGAGTACCCCAAAGCATCCAAATCTTCGAGAACAAATAAAAAACCATCGGTTTTACCTTCAGACTTGTCAGTTACGGGAAAATTATAGGTCGCTAACTCTGGCTCAGAAAAATACATGTTGGGAACCATGCATTGTTGATAGGCAGTGTTTAACTCTGCGGCATAATATTGATAAAAGCGCTGTTCATTGTGATACGAGGACAATTTACGCTGATGAGATGCCTCTCCAGACCATCCTCTTGGATGCTCGGGAATATTGCTCAAATCCACATATTTAACAATAACCGTAGCATTTAAAGCAGGAACAAAGCAGCGACTGATATGTCCATAGTCACTCCATAAAGACTGGATGATCTCCAATTGGGTGCACTGCGTTTGAGAAAAATGCGCAGACAACACTTTAAGATATTTCATTTAAATAGCTACCTGAATATTACTGACGCTAACCACTTATACATAACCAAGGCATCGACATACCCTTGGGTAGGATGATTAAATGCTTTCGGTAAAGTACCAACCACCGCAAACCCTAACTTTTGCCACAAATTAACCGCGACTTTATTACTGCTAGCAACAAAATTGTATTGCATGGCTTGATAGCCTAGTTCAAGCGCCACTGTTTGCGAATGTTCACATAGTTTCCTCGCTATGCCTTTACCTCTAGCCTGCTCTGCAACCATGTATCCACAGTTACAGACATGATCACCTGGTCCAGCTTGATTAGGCTTAATATAATACGTTCCTAATATCTCACCGTCTTCTTCGTAAACAAATGTCTTTTGCGGTGCTTTTACCCACATGGTTTTAGCCTCTGCATTGGTAATATTTCTAGGGTAAGCGTAGGTATCTCCTGCTTGAGCGACTTTAGAAAAAATCGGCCATATATTTGGCCAATCATTGTCATTAGCGAGTCTTATTGGATTCATGTCATTCTCTTTGCATTTGCTCATGGAACGTTATTATTATGGTTAATGCGTTAGTATATACATTGAAGCGCCCAGGTATATAGTGCTGATGAAGAGATAACTAAAAAACTAGATGACTAAATAACTAAGTAAGTAAATGAATAGATGACTAGAGGAATAGGATACTTGAAGACTAGACTAACAAAACCGGTCGAATTTTTATGCTTCAAAAAAATATTTCAATTTTTTTAAAATAAGGCTTGAAAAGTATTTTGCCCATCCCTAGATATAAGTTATCGATGCTCAATAGAGGTCGATTAAACGTCGCCGCATTAGCGGGACATACAATTTAACATATTGCTTTATATTTATAGGATATGACTATGAGAACTATTGATTTATCACCATTATACCGTTCATTTATCGGTTCTGATCACCTTGCCGCTATGATTGAATCGGCAGCCCGAAACGAAAAACAAGCCAGCTACCCTCCTTACAACATCGAACTACTCGGTGAAGATAAGTACAGAATTACCATGGCTGTAGCCGGTTTTTCACAAGATAACATTGACATTGTCGTCCAAGAAAACACATTGCATGTCACTGGCAAAATCCCCACTCCAGAGACGAAAGATGCAGAAACAGAACAACGACAATTTTTGCACAAAGGCATTTCTGAAAGAAACTTTGAACGCAAGTTTCAACTAGGCGACCATGTCAAAGTACTGGCCGCAGATATGGAAAACGGTCTGTTAAATATTGATTTAGAGCGCGTTATTCCTGAAGCGAAAAAGCCTCGTAAAATAGAAATTGGTTCACGCCTTATCGAAGGTTAATTACTTCCTCCCAATATGTGTTTCCCCATTTTGGCGTATCGTTTGATACGCCTTTTTTGTTATGTAAACTCTTGTGCTAAGATAAAATAATGAATGTGTAGCAGCAATGACTGCCTATTTTTTAGCAATTAACCTACATAAGAATAAAATAATGCTACCAAAAACGACATCAGACAACCCCAAGTCCGACTCACAAGAACCATCTTTTACAGATCCGGCGTTTAACAAAGTGAATCAGTTATTTGCGCATTACCGTCAATGGCTTAACCGATATCAAACGGCAGTAACCCAAAAAGTACAAAGTGTTAAAGAATGGCGCTTCACCATATGGGCCCAGCAATACAATCCATCTCAATGGTGCTACTTTACCGCGTTTAGCTTACTCATCTATTCAGCTTTTTTTAGTCAAGAAAACTGGGATGGTGTTATTGCACTAATCGCGTTTATTGGCTTGCTGCGCGAGCTATTAAATATATTCCATAAAGTTTGGGAAACAACCTTAGGGAAAAGTGTTACCTTGATTATGTATGCCAGCACAGCGAATTTAGCGTTGGCATTTGCAGCAATGAAGATTAATTTCATCACCGGCGTCGAACCAATGCCTTTTGTTTTTACGTTGGGCTTTACTACTCTCATATTAATGCCTTTTTGGATTGCTTTATCTAGCATAGTGATGTTTTCATGTGGCCTCATTTTGGCAAATATATGGCTTTTAATACGCTTGCCATTGAAGCTGTTTGGGATCCAATTAAAAATCCATTGGGAAGATAACAAGCACGCTTTATTAACTATGTTTATGCGTATCATTTTGATCCCATTTGTCTTATTTAACATGCTGTCAATTATGGCACCTTATGTATCACAACCCTTAGAAGGAAATTCATTTGGTTTCACTATAGGTGACATTAACAAGCCTAATTTTGTATCAGAAACCACAGCTGAATCTTCGGCTGGACTGATTAAAATACCGGTTAAAACGCAAAATGAAGCACCCAATAAAGATGCACTAATGCTAGAGACCGAAGACGCGGAAATTTTAAAAGCGCGAGCGCAACTGATTGATAAGGCTATCGCAACGTTCATTTTTTATATGGAAGCTTATCCATATAGTGCTTGTAAAAAAGAGGCTGATCAGCGCTCCGTCATTGTAGATGAGTTTTCTGTATTGTTGATCAGTAAAAATGCGGAAGCTAAAAATGGCTATGACTTTGTTGTACAAAAATGTGAGCCTCGTTACCCCAAGTAAACGAAGACTAAATTATTTGCGAATTTTACAAAGAAAATAATAAATTTAGTGAGCCAATGAAATCTTTTCAGGGTATCAATGGTCATATAAATAATTAATATTTTTATTGGTGGCATATGTCAAAACTCACTATTTGGGTCATTACCGCACTTGTCCTGGTGACTGGTTTTTCATTAATCGAACGCGAACTCAAAGCGCAAACCGCTGCAGAACCAGCATCTCCAGCGATTACTAAAATGCGTAACATGGTAGCAGATGCAGACCTTCCTAAAACGGTGATGCGTGAAAAAATCGTCTTGGGTTTAGGGTGTTTTTGGGGCGCTGAAAAACGCTTTGAAGCAATGCCAGGTGTCATCAATGTGATTTCTGGATATGCTGATGGCCGAGGTTTTGAGCCAACTTATCGAAATATTACCAAAGCGGTACATCGTTTTAATCCTGATAATTATGCAGAAGTGATTCAAGTTGAATTTAACCCACAGTTAATCAGTGTCGAAACTTTACTGCGTGCATTTTATGAGATGCATAATCCCACACAAAAGAATGGCCAAGGTAATGACATTGGCACCCAATACCGTTCAACCATTTTGACCACGAACGAAGAGCAAAAAGATATTGCATATCAACTAACTGCTTTGTATCAAAAAGCACTCACTGAAAACGGCTATGGGCCAATTACGACTTCTATCAAACCCCTTGAGAATTTCACAGCAGCCGAAGAATATCACCAAGACTACATTGCAAAGAACCCCAATGGCTATTGCCCTGACCATTCTACTGGCGTGAAATTTGATGGCACGCAAACCAAAATAGCTGACTTGGATAACTCTTCTATTTTAGAAGGAAAGCATATTGTAATTATCGATGCGCCTGACTGCCCATATTGTGAAAAGTTTAAAGCTGACGTAGCTAACGAATATTCTGGGTCTGTACCGATGCATTTTCGTCGGTCTGAACAACTTACCGGCCTTACCGTCACCTCCCCTACTTGGGCGACCCCTACACTCTTGTTTATGCAAGATGGTAAGGAAATCCATGGCGTTCAGGGTTATGTCGGCCCAGAGCAGTTTTATCGATTACTCGGGGCATTCAAATTAGGTGAATCCGAAGCGTTTAATGTTGCTTTCAACAAAGGCACAGACTCTCGCTTCTGCAAACAATATGAACAGTTTAAAAATGTCGGTGAAGGTGTATTTATTGATACACTCAGCGGTGATCCTTTATTTGATACAGATTATCAATTTAACTCTGGTACAGGTTGGTTATCTTTCACCGAGGCTATCGCCGGAAATGTTACCTACCATGAAGATTTATCTTTAGGTATGCGCCGCACGGAGATAAAGGCTAAAACATCTGGTATACACTTAGGTCATGTCTTTGATGATGGTCCTAATGGTAAACCGCGTTATTGTATCAACGCGACGGTGTTAGAGTTCATCCCACGCAATGAAGAAAAAACCTAAGCTAGTATTTTGTATAACTTTCATCTATGGTTAATTTACACACAATCCAGAAATTAGAACGTCGGATAAGAAAAAGGATAGCAACTTGCTATCCTCTTATAAAATTTGTGGTATTCAAACGTTCCAACAGAACATTTAATCTCACTAAATCACTGTCATATCCACCCGCATTACACATATGGGACGGATAACATTCTATTAGCCTAATAGTTCAGCTAACTGAGCACTAACAGCCTCAACCGCCTGGGTACCATCAAGTTTATGGTACTGACAGTTCCCTGCAGATGCTTCTGCTTGATAGTAGTCTACCAACGGCTTAGTTTGCGTATGATAGATACCTAAACGATCACGTACTGTAGCCTCTTTGTCATCATCACGAATCGACAAATCTTCACCAGTTTCATCATCTTTACCTTCTACTTTCGGTGGGTTGTAGACAACGTGATACACACGACCAGAAGCTGAATGCACACGACGTCCACCCATACGTTCAACAATAACATCATCAGGCACGTCAAACTCTAAACAATAATCAACGTTTACACCAGCATCCTTCATCGCATCAGCCTGAGGAATTGTGCGTGGAAAACCATCTAATAAAAAGCCATTAGCACAGTCTTCTTGCGCAATACGTTCTTTCACTAGACCGATGATAATGTCATCAGAAACTAACTGTCCCGCATCCATAATCTTTTTAGCTGCAAGTCCCATCTCAGTTCCTGCTTTAATCGCAGAGCGTAACATGTCGCCTGTAGAAATTTGTGGGATCCCAAATTTACCCATTAAAAACTGAGCTTGAGTTCCTTTTCCGGCACCTGGTGCGCCTAATAAAATGATGCGCATCGGGCATCCTCCATTAATAATACAAAAAATAATTGCGTCTAAGTTACCTATTAATCGACTCGCTTTCAAGAGGATTTAGGTCTTGTCTTGATTGATTACGACTAAAAGCGCAGAATGTAAAAAGGGTGATACATCTCTGTATCACCCTTTATTGTATTGACTGACTTTATTTAGCTAAAGTCATCAACAAACTATTTAAGTTTTGCACAAAGCTTGCTGGATCTTTCAGGCTACCTTGCTCAGATAACGCAGCTTGATCAAACAATACTTCAGACCACTTTTTGAACATCTCTTCGTCTTGAACATCTGCTAGTGTTTTCACAAGCTCGTGCTCTGGATTCATTTCAAAGTGGTATTGTACTTCTGGTACCGGCTGACCTGCAGCTTGCATTAGCTTAACCATTTGCGTCGTCATACCATTTTCATCCGCTACAATACAAGCAGGCGATTCAGTTAAGCGATGCGTAAATTTCACTTCTTTGACTTTATCGCCAAGTGCTTCTTTAACACGGTCTAAAACACCTTCAACCGCTTTTTCAGCTTCTTGTTTCGCTTCTTTATCTTCTGCTGAATCCAGCTCGTCTAGAGAACCTTGCGCAATAGATTGGAATGATTTTTCTTTGTACTCGCTCAAGTGAGACATTAACCACTCATCGATGCGCTCAGACATTAACAAGACTTCGATACCCTTCTTACGGAAGATCTCAAGGTGTGGGCTCGTCTTAGCCGCTTGGTAAGAATCAGCTGTCACATAATAAATCTTATCCTGACCTTCTTGCATACGCTCGATGTATTCATCTAATGACACGTTTTGTACATCAGAGTCATTATTGGTCGATGCAAAACGCAATAACTCACCAATTTTTTCTTTGTTAGAAAAATCTTCAGCTGGTCCTTCTTTCAATACATTACCAAACTCAGACCAGAAACCTTGATATTTCTCGGCATCATTTTTCGCCATACGGCTTAACATTTGTAAAACTTTCTTAGTACATGCTTGACGCATTGCCTGAGAAACTTTGTTGTCTTGTAAAATCTCACGAGATACGTTCAACGGTAAATCGTTAGAATCTAGTAAACCTTTAACAAAGCGCAAGTAAGTCGGCATGAAGTGTTCAGCATCATCCATAATGAATACACGTTGCACATATAATTTTAAGCCGTGCTTGTGTTCGCGATTGTACATATCGAAGGGTGCTTTAGACGGAATATACAATAAGCTTGTGTATTCTGTTTTACCTTCCACTTTATTATGCGAATACGCTAAGGGATCGGTAAAGTCATGCGAAATGTGCTTGTAAAATTCGTTATATTCTTCAGCACTTACATCTGATTTATCACGAGTCCAAAGCGCAGTCGCTTTGTTGATTGCTTCCCATTTACCCGGCTCTGCTGGAATTTTTTCACCGTCTGGGCCATCACGCTCAGGCACTTCTTCTTTGAACATATGGACAGGTATAGAGATATGGTCAGAGTATTTAGTAATAATGGAGCGCAAACGCCAGTCGTCTAGGTACTCTTTCTCTTCATCACGTAAGTGTAAAATGATTTCTGTACCACGGTTTTCTTTCTCGATGTTTGCTAAAGTAAACTCACCTTCGCCCTGAGACACCCATTCAACACCTTCGCTTGCATCTGCACCTGCGGCACGAGTGCGCACTGTGACTTCGTCAGCAACGATGAATGCAGAATAGAAACCTACACCAAACTGACCAATAAGTTGTGAATCTTTAGCTTGGTCGCCAGATAAATTTGAGAAAAACTCTTTAGTACCTGATTTTGCAATCGTACCTAAATTTTGAATCACTTCATCGCGGTTCATACCAATACCGTTATCAGCAATGGTTAAAGTACCCGCATCCTTATCAATGCTCACTTTTACGTGTAAATCACCATCATTTTCATATAACGCATCGTTTGATAACGCTTTGAAACGTAATTTATCAGCTGCATCGGCAGCGTTTGACACGAGTTCACGTAAAAAAATCTCTTTATTAGAATATAAAGAGTGGATCATAAGTTGAAGTAGTTGTTTTACTTCGGTTTGAAAGCCATGTGTTTCTTGTTGAACGGTTTCGCTCATACTAGATATCTCCTACATAAATCTGTGATTACGGATTGTGTTTATGGAAGATATGTAAGGCCCAAGTATTTTTTTTCAAGGATTAAAACAAAAAAGTTTTAAATTTCGCGACGTCCGCTAAATGCATGAGAGAGTGTTGAGCCATCAATATACTCAAGTTCGCCCCCAACTGGAACACCATGGGCAATACGCGAAGCTTTTATATTGTTTTGGGCACACATTTGGCCAATATAATGAGCGGTAGCCTCACCTTCTACAGTGGGGTTTGTGGCGAGAATCACTTCTTGGATAGTGCTATCAGATAAACGTTTAGCCAGAATATCCAAACCAATCTCGTTAGGGCCAATTCCATCAATGGGTGACAAATGTCCCATTAATACAAAATATTGACCAGAAAATTCAGAAGTTTGCTCGATTGCTACTATATCCTGAGGGGATTCAACAATACATAGGATTTGTGCTTGTTGCCGGGCAGGACTGGCACAGATGGCACATAACTCGCTTTCGGTAAACGTGCGGCATTGAGAACAATGTTTTACATGTTCCATAGCGTCATGCAAAGCATTGGATAGCCGTAAAGCCCCTGGTCTATTTCGCTCGAGAAGATGAAAAGCCATTCTCTGGGCAGATTTAGCACCTACACCAGGTAAACATTTAAAGCTTTCAATCAACTCTGTAATTAAGGGGCTATATTTCATGAAGTCAGCCTTGTTATTATTATTTTAAGGACTAGCAGACTAATACTGTCTTAGAAAGGCATCTTGAAGCCAGGAGGTAAAGGCATACCACCGGTCACATCAGCCATACGCTCTTTGCTGGTTTCACCCACACGGCGCACAGCATCATTAGTTGCAGCAGCAACTAAATCTTCAATCATGTCTTTATCATCTTCCATCAAAGAAGCATCAATCTCTACACGACGTACATTGTGATTACAGGTCATCGTTACTTTAACCATACCGGCACCGGCTTCACCGACGACTTCAATATTAGCAAGTTCTTCTTGGGCCTTTTGCATGCGATCTTGCATCTGCTGGGCCTGTTTCATGATATTTCCCATACCACCTTTAAACATAGTTCTTTCCTATTCTTTGGGTTTTAATGTGCCATCTTTTACAGTGGCATTTAATGTTTTGGTTAATGCTTGAAGATTTGGATCATTGGCAAAAATTGCTTCAACATGTGCTTTTCTAATTTCATTTATTCGTCGTTGCAACAACATTGGCGTGTTAACCGGTGAGCCTGGTTCAACAACCAACTCAATAGACATAGCGAAGTGTTTTTCTAAACTTTCATGTAACGCTTGTTGCGAAGAGTCACTCAATAAATGAGAATATTCCTCATCTAGTGTTAAAGTCACCGCACTGCCTTGGTGACTATAGGCAGATTGTACAGCTAGCTGTTTAACTAGCCCTGATAAACCTAATTGACTAATAATGTTAGACCAACGATCCACTTGTGCCGCATTCTCTAGTTTTTCGCCGTTCGGTAATAATGCTGATAATTGCGTAATATCCACATCATGTAATGTTATTTTTGGACGATCTTCAGTCTGCTGGTTTAGCCCCATTTTATTAGGGTCTGTTTCTGGCTGTGCTAATGGGGCTACTGGCTCAGTAATAGGTTCGGGTTCAGTAGTTCTAGTTGGACTTTCAGCCCAAGGCGCTCTATCTTCCGCTGATTTAGTAATTGATGTGTTGTCTTGATGAGTTGAGGTTTCCAATACATCAATCGCATTCTGCTCACCTTGACTTGGAGTTTCTGAAATGCCGATAGATGATGCGTTATTTTCGGGTGATTCAGCAGTCGCTTTTAGCTGACTTTGCGCAGCTAATAATATGTCAATTGATGGTGTCGCTAGCGGTTTCGCAGCAACAGGTTCGGATGCTGTTTCAGGTTCCATGAATTGGTTTGGATGCATATCATATGCTTCATCTATCAACTCTTCTTGTTCCGCGAACATTTGTGCTTGTTGCACATCAAACTCATCATCAATAATTTCTGGTTCCGCTGGTTCCGCTGGTTCCGCTGGTTCCGCTGGTTCCGCTGGTTCCGCTGGTTCCGCTGGTTCCGCAAACATGTCATCCATTACAGTTG
>Ga0209962_1000011_pt1 | contig 55387 bp, 46 predicted proteins | sample SalPonA_C_H2O_MG_FD_185722 | JGI IMG/M metagenome (GOLD analysis project Ga0209962, IMG submission 185722) | Water microbial communities from South San Francisco under conditions of wetland restoration - Salt Pond MetaG R2A_C_H2O_MG (SPAdes)... | ecosystem: Environmental > Aquatic > Non-marine... | reverse complement strand
CTGGAGCCTTATCGATACCGTCGAAGGCAACGGCTGCGCCGCCCCATACTTCTGAACATACGCGAGTCAGCGCTGCAGTCAGTGTTGTTTTACCGTGGTCAACGTGGCCGATTGTACCTACGTTAACGTGTGGTTTGTTACGTTCAAATTGTTGCTTAGCCACGGGCTGTATCCCTTGATTGATCACTTAAATTAGCGGACACACTTTTGTCAAAGAGAGTCCGAGTCGGCGCGAAATTTTAACGCTATCAACCCGAGAGTCAAGCCTAAGGAACCCTTTTTTGCGAAAACAACCGATTTTCGACTCACTCAAGCCCTTACACTTATATGTACGAGCTTAGTGCATTCGTTGAACAAGTTTTAGCCAATCTCGTTGCGACGACTATTCCATCATTGATCTAAGGCGCGTATAATGCGCGCACTTTTTTACACCCACTAATCAGAGTGAAACCATGACTGATTTAAGCAAATACCGAAACATAGGCATCTTCGCTCACGTAGATGCGGGTAAAACCACAACTACAGAGCGTATCCTGAAGCTCACTGGCAAGATCCATAAAACCGGTGAAGTGCATGAAGGTGCGGCAACAACCGACTTCATGGAGCAGGAGCAGGAGCGTGGTATCACCATCCAGTCTGCAGCAACTACCTGTTTCTGGAAAGATCACCGCTTCAACATCATCGATACTCCTGGACACGTTGACTTCACAGTAGAAGTTTACCGTTCACTCAAGGTACTCGATGGCGGCGTGGGCGTGTTCTGTGGTTCAGGCGGCGTAGAGCCACAGTCTGAAACCAACTGGCGTTACGCCAACGAGTCTGAAGTTGCTCGTGTTATCTTCGTAAACAAACTCGACCGTCTCGGTGCTGACTTCTACCGCGTTGTTAAGCAGGTTAAAGATGTGCTGGGTGCAAACCCACTTGTTATGACTCTGCCTATCGGTACTGAAGACCAGTTCGTTGGCGTTGTTGACGTACTGACCAAGAAAGCCTACGTGTGGGACGACTCTGGTCTACCAGAGAACTACGAGATCACAGATGTCCCAGCGGACATGGTTGATGATGTTGAGATGTACCACGAACAGCTTATCGAAACAGCTGTTGAGCAGGACGACGATCTTATGATGGCTTACATGGAAGGCGAGATGCCATCTATGGAAGAGATCAAGCGTTGTATCCGTAAAGGTACGATTAACCTCGACTTCTTCCCTACCTTCTGTGGCTCAGCATTCAAGAACAAAGGTGTACAGCTGGTTCTAGACGGCGTTGTTGACTACCTCCCAAGCCCAACAGAAGTTGATCCTCAGGATCTGACCGACGAAGAGGGTAACCCTACAGGCGGAAAGGCGATCGTATCTGCTGATGAGCCACTGCGCGCACTAGCATTCAAGATCATGGATGACCGCTTCGGTGCCCTGACCTTCGTACGCGTTTACTCCGGCGTACTGAATAAGGGTGATACCATCCTTAACTCTGCGACAGGCAAAACCGAGCGCATCGGCCGCATGGTTGAGATGCACGCCAACGATCGTAACGAGATCTCCACCGCTACTGCTGGTGACATTATCGCTATCGTCGGTATGAAGAATGTTCAGACCGGTCACACTCTCTGTGATCCTAAGCACGAATGCACCCTTGAAGCGATGGTCTTCCCTGACCCGGTTATCTCAATCGCAGTTGCTCCAAAGGACAAAGGCGGTTCGGAGAAGATGGGTATCGCAATCGGCAAGATGGTTGCAGAAGATCCATCATTCCGTGTTGAGACTGACGAAGATTCAGGTGAAACCATCCTTAAAGGTATGGGTGAGCTTCACCTAGACGTTAAGGTAGACATCCTCAAGCGTACTTACGGCGTTGAACTGGTTGTTGGTAAGCCACAGGTTGCGTACCGCGAATCTATTACTCAGCCAGTTGAAGATAGCTACACGCACAAGAAACAGTCTGGTGGTTCAGGCCAATACGGTAAGATCGATTACCGCATGCGTCCTGCAGAAGCTGGCACTGGCTTCAAGTTTACCTCCAGCGTTGTCGGCGGTAACGTTCCTAAGGAGTTCTGGCCAGCAGTTGAGAAGGGCTTCGCGTCTATGATGCAGGAAGGTACTCTTGCAGGCTACCCTGTAGTGGACGTAGAAGTTGAGCTGTTCGACGGTGCTTCACACGCTGTCGACTCATCGGCAATCGCTTACGAAATCGCTGCCAAAGGTGCTTTCCGTCAGTCGATGCCGAAAGCTGGCCCACAGCTTCTCGAGCCTGTGATGAAAGTTGACGTCTTCACTCCAGAAGATCACGTTGGTGATGTAATCGGTGACCTCAACCGTCGTCGCGGCATGATCAAGAACCAGGAAGCTGGCGTAACCGGCGTTCGTATCAAAGCAGACGTTCCTCTATCAGAGATGTTCGGCTACATTGGTCACCTGCGTACTATGACATCTGGCCGTGGTCAGTTCTCTATGGAGTTCAGCCACTACGCTGCTACCCCACAGAACGTCGCTGAAACTGTAATCGCGGAAGCGAAAGCACGTAAAGAAGCTGCTAAGAAGTAACTCTTAACAGCAAAAAACCCCAGCCATCTTTGGATGCCTGGGGTTTTTTATTACCTATTACATCTCTATTACATCCGCTATCGACCTCTAGCCAATATCAACTAACCTTGCCGACACTCTTATCCAATACCAGATAGATTCCCATCGCCATCAAAACCAAACCGATCGTTCTCTTTGAGGTAATACTGTACTGAGTTGCACCAAAGAGGCCGAAGTGATCAATAAGACTCATCGCAATTAGCTGGCCCAGTAGCGCAAAGGCGATCGCGTTAGAAACCCCAAAGCGCGGCACTATCCAAGTCACACTGATGACATAAAAAGCGACGCATAACCCACCTAGATAGAAGTAGAAAGGCAACTCTGTTGCAAAACCCTGCTTAGGAAATCCCTCAGTTATAAGCAGATAGACCGTTACCGCACTGAAAGCCAACGCAAGCGCTATAGCTGTGGCCAACGACGTACTCTGCAGACGCCCACCTAAGACGCCATTGAGTGTTGCCATAGTCGGAATACCGATACCCGCAACTAACATTACAGCAATATAAACCAGCGTATTATTCACAATTCTGTCCCATAATGGTTTCGTCGCTAACACTAGCCGCTTTGGCACACTTTTACCATCCACTGGACCTTACATCTTTAGTGGATGAATAGACGCAAAAAAGGGCCCGAAGGCCCTTTTAGGTAATGCTATTACAGCTAAGTGCTAGATACGACCCATAAGGTGATCAACAACGTTCTTAGGCGCTTCACCATAGGAGTCGAACTCCATTGAGTAGGTAGCGCGCCCCTGCGAAGCAGAACGTAGGTCGGTCGCATAACCGAACATCTCGCCCAGTGGAACCAATGCGTGTATAGCCTTACCCGAAGGGAGGTCATCCATACCCTGCACCAGACCACGACGACGATTAAGGTCACCCATCACGTCCCCCATGTAATCTTCTGGCGTCACAACTTCAACCTTCATCATTGGCTCGAGCAGGCACGGATCCGCTTCGGCAGCGTACTTCTTCAGCGCTTGGGACGCCGCGATCTTAAACGCCATCTCATTGGAGTCTACTTCGTGGAAGGAGCCATCGTAGAGGCGCGCCTTAAGGCCGATAAGCGGGTAGCCACACATTACACCGTTCTTCATCTGCTCCGAGATACCTTTCTCGATAGCTGGGATGTACTCCTTAGGAATGGTGCCACCCACAATCTCGGAGACAAACTCTAGACCCTCTTCATCACTTGGCGTGAACTCAATAACAACGTGACCGTACTGACCACGCCCACCCGACTGACGCGCGAACTTATGGTTAGCCACAACAGCTGAGCGAATCTTCTCGCGGTAGGCTACCTGAGGCTTACCGATGTTCGCCTCAACCTTGAATTCGCGCTTCATACGGTCAACGATGATATCCAGGTGCAACTCACCCATACCAGAGATGATTGTCTGCCCCGTTTCTGGGTCAGTCTCAACTCGGAAAGATGGATCCTCCTGCGCAAGCTTACCGAGCGCAATACCCATCTTTTCTTGGTCCGCCTGCGAACGCGGCTCTACCGCAACCGAAATTACCGGCTCCGGGAACTCCATGCGCTCAAGAATTATCTTGCTATCGCCATCACAGAGGGTGTCACCGGTTGTACAATCCTTGATACCAATAAGAGCAGCGATGTCACCAGCGCGCACCTCTTTAATCTCTTCGCGATTGTTTGCATGCATCTGCACCATACGGCCGATGCGCTCTTTTTTCTGCTTAACAGAGTTATAAACCGCATCACCCGACTTCAACACACCAGAGTAGACACGCACGAACGTGAGCGTGCCGACAAACGGGTCGGTGGCAATCTTAAACGCCAGAGCAGCAAAGGGGGCATTATCATCGGCCTCACGAGTGGCCAAGGTCTCATCTTTATCATCAAGATTACCCTCTATCGCCTTTACCTCAACAGGAGACGGAAGATACTCAATAACAGCATCCAATACCGCTTGAACACCCTTGTTTTTGAATGCCGAACCCGCAAGCATCAGCACTATTTCGTTGTTGAGAGTACGCTCACGCAGACCCGATTTGATCTCCTCTTCCGAGAGCTCACCCTCTTCAAGGTACTTATCCATAAGCTCTTCGTTGGCTTCCGCAGCAGCTTCAATCATCTGCTCACGCAGCTCTTCAGCTCTCTCTTGCAGCTCGGCTGGGATATCGACCAGGTCATAAGTCATACCCTGATCTGACTCATTCCACATAATGGCTTTCATACGGATAAGATCGACCACTCCCTTGAAGTTCTCTTCCGCACCAATTGGAATATTAATCGGTACGGGAGCCGCACCAAGACGCTTCTTCAACTGATCGACAACCATATAGAAGTCTGCCCCGGCGCGGTCCATCTTATTCACGAAGACCATGCGCGGAACTTCATATTTGTTTGCTTGGCGCCAAACAGTCTCAGTTTGCGGCTGCACACCTGACGACGCACAGAGCACAACCACAGCACCATCAAGAACTCGCAGAGAACGCTCCACCTCAATAGTAAAGTCGACGTGCCCCGGTGTATCAATGATATTGATCCGGTGCTTTTCAAACTGCTGATTCATACCCTGCCAGAAACAGGTCGTCGCGGCTGAAGTGATTGTGATACCGCGTTCCTGCTCCTGCTCCATCCAGTCCATAGTTGCTGCACCGTCATGTACCTCACCTATTTTGTGAGAGAGACCGGTGTAGAACAGCACACGCTCGGTGGTGGTAGTTTTACCCGCATCCACGTGCGCACAGATACCGATATTACGGTAGCGTTCAATTGGGGTTGTACGAGACATCTTTAACTCCAAAAACTCAAACTGCCAATTCGCTTTGCGGTGCAGTATATGGGCTAGATCAAAAACAAAAAACCCCCGTCAAGGACGAGGGCTTTTCTACGCTCAAATAGAGCGACCACCTCACTGCACCTGCCCTCAAGCAACTGCAGATCGGTAGCAAAATTAGAAGCGGTAGTGCGCGAACGCTTTGTTTGCTTCAGCCATACGGTGAACGTCTTCACGCTTCTTAACAGCAGCGCCACGACCTTCAGCCGCATCCAGCAGCTCACCTGCTAGACGAAGTGACATATCTTTCTCACCACGCTTGCGTGATGCGTCAACCAGCCAACGCATTGCAAGAGCCATACGGCGAGATGGACGTACTTCAACTGGTACCTGGTAAGTTGCACCACCTACGCGGCGAGACTTAACTTCGACCATTGGCTGTACAGTTTCCAGAGCTTTGTCGAACAGTTCCAGTGGATCTGCTTTAGTACGCTCTTCAACTTTAGCAAGCGCACCGTAAACAATGCTCTCAGCTACAGACTTCTTACCACTGATCATCAAGTGGTTGATAAATTTTGCAAGCGTGATGTTTCCGAACTTAGGATCCGGGAGGATTTCACGCTTCGCAGCGACGCGACGTCTTGGCATTTGTAAGCCCTCAATAAAATGTTTGTAGGTCTTCAGGTAATTCGAGCATCAAACTCGACCTTACTCTTACCGACTTTTTGTCAGACGAATCGGTCCAAATCTATTAAGACTTAGGACGCTTAGTACCGTACTTAGAACGAGCCTGTTTACGGTCGTTAACGCCTGAACAGTCAAGCGCACCACGAACAGTGTGGTAACGCACACCTGGCAGGTCCTTAACTCGACCACCACGAATCAGGACAACAGAGTGTTCCTGCAAGTTGTGGCCTTCGCCGCCGATGTAAGATGAAACTTCAAAACCGTTTGTAAGACGAACACGACATACTTTACGTAGTGCCGAGTTTGGCTTCTTAGGTGTAGTTGTATAAACGCGAGTACATACGCCACGACGCTGTGGACAAGCCTGCAATGCACGAACATCGCTCTTTTCCACAACACGTTTACGTGGTTTGCGTACCAGCTGGTTGATTGTTGCCATTAAGCAAACTCCACGTTTAAGTTAAATAAACATAACAAAAAAGCCCGAAACCCTATGCTTCGGACTTTAAGGGGCGCAAATTGTAATCAATTTACACCTCTATAGCAATCCCTGCGGATTGGTTTGTGATACAGGGATGTATCACCAAAACAAGCGCCGCAAAGCGCTAATTTTGCGAGAAAGGAAAACCGCAGTTTCTCTTTCCGACCTCTGTGAAGCACCAAGTGTGGTGTTTCAGGAGATATAGAGTGTCACCTAAAAAAGCGCCCGAGGGCGCTTTTTAGCGGTAAAAGAAAAAACACAGTTTTTCTTTTGTCTCCCGCGAACTACCAGGGATGGCAGTTCACGGGAGTGTCATCTGACTCAGTTTGAGTCAGAAAGTGAAGCATTAAGCGCTTCAGTCAGTGCTGCCTGCACCTCTTCTGCACTTACGGTCGCTGTTGGTTCCTGACCCATCTTGCGCTTACGCTTGCGCTCAGAGTGGTATGCCAAACCGGTACCAGCAGGAATCAGACGACCCACAACAACGTTCTCTTTGAGACCGCGTAGGTAGTCTTTCTTGCCTGTCACTGCACCCTCAGTCAGGACACGTGTAGTCTCCTGGAAAGATGCTGCAGAGATAAACGACTCAGTTGCCAGAGACGCTTTGGTGATACCCAGAAGTACGCGTTCGAACTTCGCTGGGATCTTACCTTCAGCTTCAGCTGCTTCATTTGCCAAGGTAACCGCAGCGAACTCAGCCTGCTCACCCTGAATGAAATCAGTATCGCCAGAATCTAGGATCTCAACCTTGCGCAGCATCTGACGTACGATGACTTCGATGTGCTTATCGTTGATACCTACACCCTGCAGGCGGTAAACGTCCTGGATCTCAGAGACGATGTACTTCGCCAGCTCTACGACGCCAAGTACACGCAGGATATCGTGAGCGCTTGATGGACCATCAGCTATCACCTCACCTTTCTGTACTGTCTCACCCTCGAAGACGTTTAGGCTGCGCCATTTCTGGATCATGATCTCGATCGCATCACCACCATCGTGCGGAGTGATAACGATACGGCGCTTGCCTTTAGTCTCTTTACCGAAGGTCACAGTACCTGAGATCTCTGCAAGAATTGCAGCTTCCTTAGGCTTACGTGCTTCGAACAGGTCAGCAACGCGCGGTAGACCACCGGTGATGTCCTTGTTGACTGTCCCTTCCTGCGGCAGACGAGCAAGGATATCGCCCACCTGTACATCAGCACCGTCGTTCAGGTTAATGATCGACTTAGCTGGTAGCAGATACTGTGCAGGCATCTCTGTGCCGGCCAGCTTAACTTCGGAGCCGTCAGTATTAAGCAGCTTGATCATCGGGCGAATGTCTTTACCCGCCTGTGGACGATCTTTCGCGTCAAGAACCTCGATGGTAGACAGACCAGTGAGATCATCTGTCTGACGCTTAACGGTAATACCGTCTTCCATACCGGCAAATTCAATGCGACCAGCAACTTCCGATACGATCGGGTGAGTATGCGGGTCCCAGTTCGCTACGATGGCACCAGGATCAACGTTGTCGCCATCCTTAACCCTAATAACAGCACCGTAAGGCAGCTTGTAACGCTCGCGCTCACGACCGTGCTCATCGGTCACACCCAGCTCACCTGAACGCGACGTAGCAACTAGGTTGCCATCTGCACGCTCAACGAACTTGAGGTTATGTAGACGAATCTCGCCGCCATTCTTAACCTGAATATTATCTACAGCTGCTGCTCGTGATGCCGCACCACCGATGTGGAATGTACGCATAGTCAGCTGTGTACCTGGCTCACCGATTGACTGCGCTGCAACAACGCCGACAGCTTCACCGATGTTAACCTTGTGACCACGACCTAGGTCACGACCGTAACAGCTCGAACAGATACCGTGGCGTGAAGTACAGCTAATCGCAGAGCGAACAACGATCTCATCGATCGAGCTGTAGGTGTCGTCACTTTCCAGACGCGCTACCCAGGCTTCATCCATCAGCGTACCCGCTTCGATCAGGACATCGTTACCTTTCGGGTTGAGCACATCACGTGCAACAACACGGCCAAGTACACGATCACCCAGACCAACCACAATGTCACCGCCTTCGATAAGCGGCTGCATGACAAGACCTTCGTCAGTACCACAGTCGTGCTCAGTGATAACAACATCCTGTGCAACGTCTACCAGACGACGAGTCAGGTAACCTGAGTTCGCAGTCTTGAGTGCAGTATCGGCAAGACCCTTACGAGCACCGTGAGTCGAGATGAAGTACTGGAGTACGTTAAGACCCTCACGGAAGTTCGCAGTGATTGGTGTCTCGATGATCGAACCGTCTGGCTTAGCCATCAGACCACGCATACCCGCGAGCTGACGAATCTGAGCCGCGCTACCACGCGCACCGGAGTCGGCCATCATGTAAACCGAGTTGAACGAATCCTGCTCGACCTGTTCGCCATCTTTATTGGTGACGATATCGGTCTTAAGGTTGTCCATCATCTTCTTAGCCAGCAGCTCATTCGCGCGTGACCAGATATCGACAACCTTGTTGTATTTCTCGCCCTGAGTTACGAGACCTTCAGCGAACTGACGCTCGATCTCTTTAACTTCAGTATCCGCCTCTGCAACGATTTCGGTCTTCTCATCGGGGATAACGAAGTCGTTAACACCGATAGAGGCACCAGACATAGTCGCCTGACGGAAGCCCATGTACATCAGCTGGTCAGCGAAGATTACAGTGTCCTTCAGACCACAGCGACGGTAGGCTTCGTTGAGAAGACGCGAGATCGCCTTCTTCTTCATCGGCTGGTTAACCAGCTCGAATGGGAGACCCTTAGGCACAATGTCAAATAACATTGCACGGCCCACAGTTGTCTCTACCAGACCGTAACGATCTTCCTCGTTACCTTCGATATCACGGATAGTCTCAGCGATACGGACCTTGATGATAGCCTGCAGATCAACCTGCTTCGCACCGTATGCACGCTGTACCTCTTTGATATCAGCGAACGCCATGCCTTCGCCCTGCGCATTAATGCGTGAACGCGTCATGTAGTAGAGACCGAGTACCACGTCCTGCGAAGGCACGATGATAGGCTCACCGTTTGCAGGTGACAGGATGTTGTTGGTAGACATCATCAGCGCGCGCGCTTCCAGCTGCGCTTCAAGTGTCAGCGGCACGTGCACGGCCATCTGGTCACCGTCGAAGTCAGCGTTGTACGCCGCACACACCAGTGGGTGCAGCTGAATCGCCTTACCTTCGATCAGCACCGGCTCAAATGCCTGGATGCCGAGGCGGTGAAGCGTTGGTGCACGGTTCAGAAGTACTGGATGCTCACGGATAACCTCATCGAGAATATCCCACACCAGCGGCTCTTCACGCTCAACCATCTTCTTAGCCGCTTTAATAGTCGTAGCGTAGCCACGCAGCTCTAGCTTGCTGAAGATAAATGGCTTAAACAGCTCAAGTGCCATCTTCTTAGGCAGACCACACTGGTGCAGACGCAGGTATGGACCTACCACGATTACTGAACGGCCAGAGTAGTCAACACGCTTACCGAGCAGGTTCTGACGGAAACGACCCTGCTTACCTTTGATCATGTCCGCAAGCGACTTCAGAGGACGCTTGTTAGAACCTGTGATCGCACGACCGCGACGACCGTTATCTAGCAGGGCGTCTACAGACTCCTGCAGCATACGCTTCTCGTTGCGAACAATGATATCCGGTGCGTTGAGGTCAAGCAGACGCTTCAGACGGTTGTTACGGTTGATTACACGACGGTAGAGATCGTTAAGATCTGAAGTCGCGAAACGACCACCATCCAGCGGTACCAGAGGACGTAGATCAGGCGGAAGTACTGGAAGTACCTGCATGATCATCCACTCTGGGTTATTGCCAGACTTGTAGAAAGCCTCAAGCAGTTTAAGACGCTTAGAGAACTTCTTCAGCTTAGTCTCAGAGTTGGTTGTCGGGATCTCTTCACGGATCACCTGGATCTCATGCTCAAGATCAATAGACGCCAACAACTGGCCGATCGCTTCTGCACCCATACGGGCATCGAAGTCATCGCCAAACTCTTCTAGCGCTTCGAAGTACTGCTCATCATTAAGCAACTGACCACGCTGCAGCGTAGTCATGCCCTCGTCGATAACGACGAATGATTCGAAGTAGAGAACACGCTCAATATCACGCAGCGTCATATCCAGCATCAAACCGATGCGCGATGGCAGCGACTTAAGGAACCAGATGTGTGCAACTGGAGACGCAAGCTCAATGTGACCCATGCGCTCACGACGCACTTTAGTCATGGTCACTTCAACGCCACACTTCTCACAGATAACACCACGGTGTTTCATGCGCTTGTATTTACCACACAAGCACTCGTAGTCCTTCACAGGGCCGAAGATCTTGGCACAGAACAGGCCATCACGCTCCGGTTTGAAGGTACGGTAGTTGATAGTCTCAGGCTTTTTAACCTCACCGTATGACCAACTACGGATCATTTCCGGTGATGCCAGCGAGATGCGAATAGAATCGAACTCGTCGCTCTGACTCTGAGCCTTCAACAGATTTAACAAATCTTTCATGGTCTAGTACTCCCGACTCTTATTCGCTCTCAAGCTCAATATCGATACCGAGTGAACGGATCTCTTTGATCAGCACGTTGAAGGATTCAGGCATACCTGGCTCCATGCTGTGGTCGCCATCGACAATGTTCTTGTACATCTTCGTACGACCGTTAACGTCATCGGACTTGACGGTAAGCATCTCTTGCAGCGTGTAAGCCGCACCGTAGGCTTCAAGCGCCCACACTTCCATCTCACCGAAACGCTGACCACCGAACTGTGCCTTACCACCCAGCGGCTGCTGAGTAACGAGACTGTACGAACCAGTAGAACGTGCGTGCATCTTGTCATCAACCAAGTGGTTGAGTTTGAGCATGTACATGTAGCCAACAGTCACAGGACGCGAGAACTGATCGCCGGTACGGCCGTCAAATAGAGTAACCTGACCGCTGTCGTCCATGTCAGCTAGACGCAGCAGAGCTTTGATTTCAGACTCTTTCGCGCCGTCGAATACTGGAGTCGCTAGTGGCACACCATCTTTCAGGTTTGCCGCCATCGCTAGAATCTCATCATCAGACAGAGAGTCGAGATCTTCAGAGCGCTTGCATTCGAGGTCGCTGTGATGAGCGTTGTAGACCTTATCGAGGTACTCACGTAGCTCTTTCACGGTCTCCGCTTTAGCACGCTCTGCTTCAAGCATTGAGTTGATCTTACGACCCAGACCCTTCGCAGCAGCACCCATGTGCGTCTCGAGAATCTGACCAACGTTCATACGCGAAGGTACACCCAGAGGGTTAAGTACTACATCAACAGGTTCACCGTTGGCATCGTAAGGCATATCTTCAACCGGCATGATAACCGAGATAACACCCTTGTTACCGTGACGACCGGCCATCTTGTCACCTGGCTGCACACGACGCTTAGTTGCAACGTATACCTTAACGATCTTCAGCACGCCTGGTGCAAGATCATCGCCAGTTTGAAGCTTGCCTTTCTTATCTTCGAAACGGTTATCGAGCTGTTCACGACGCTCTGCCAGCTGCTTCTGAGCCGCTTCCAGCATCTCCTGTACCGCTGTATCAGCAACACGGATCTTGAACCAATCAGCGTGGCTAAGCTCTGCAAGGAACTCAGAAGTGATCTCCTGACCCTTCTTCAGGCCTGCACCGCCGTCAGCCTTCTGGCCAACAAGGGCACGCTCAAGGCGCTCGAACGTTGCCACCTCAACAATGCGGAACTCATCATTAAGGTCTTTACGGATACGCGAGAGCTCATCCTTCTCGATAGAGAGGGCTCGCTCATCTTTAGCAACACCGTCACGTGTGAATACCTGGACATCGATAACTTTACCGATAGTACCGGTCTTAACGCGCAGTGAAGTATCTTTCACGTCAGACGCTTTCTCACCGAAGATCGCACGCAGCAGCTTCTCTTCTGGAGTAAGCTGAGTCTCGCCCTTAGGTGTAACCTTACCGACCAGAATATCGCCAGGACCGACTTCAGCGCCGATATGCACGATACCTGACTCATCCAGCTTAGCTAGAGCAGCTTCACCGACATTCGGGATATCTGCAGTAATCTCCTCAGAACCCAACTTAGTGTCACGCGACACACAGGTCAGCTCCTGAATGTGGATTGTAGTGAAACGATCTTCCTGAACGACACGCTCAGAGATGAGGATCGAGTCCTCAAAGTTGTAACCGTTCCAAGGCATGAAGGCGATACGCATGTTCTGACCCAGAGCCAGCTCACCGAGGTCGGTTGACGGGCCATCAGCCAGGATATCGCCTCGCGCCACTGCATCACCTGGACGCACGATGGCACGCTGGTTGATACAGGTGTTCTGGTTAGAACGCACGTACTTAGTCAGGTTGTAGATATCTACACCTGCGTCGCCTGCTGTGATCTCTTCGTCATTTACACGAACAACCACACGGCTAGCGTCAACAGATTCGATAAGACCGCCACGCTTCGCAACAACACAGACGCCTGAGTCAGTCGCTACGTTACGCTCAATACCTGTACCTACCAGCGGCTTATCCGCCTTGAGTGTAGGAACGGCCTGGCGCTGCATGTTCGAGCCCATCAGTGCGCGGTTCGCGTCATCGTGCTCCAGGAATGGAATCAGCGATGCTGCTACCGATACTACCTGACGAGGAGATACGTCCATGTACTGAACGCGCTCTTTCGGCATTACCGTTGTTTCGTTCATGTGACGGACAGTTACCAGCTCTTCTGTCAGCTGGCCATTGTCGTCAGTTGCTGCCGATGCCTGTGCGATAACGAAGTTAGACTCCTCTATAGCAGACAGGTAATCGATCTCGTCGGTCACTTTATTGTCAACTACACGACGGTATGGAGTCTCAAGGAATCCATAGTCATTCGTACGCGCAAATACAGCCAGCGAGTTGATCAAACCGATGTTTGGACCTTCCGGCGTTTCGATTGGACATACACGACCATAGTGAGTTGGGTGTACGTCACGCACCTCGAAGCCAGCACGCTCGCGCGTAAGACCGCCAGGACCGAGCGCTGAGACACGACGCTTATGCGTAATCTCAGACAGCGGGTTGTTCTGGTCCATAAACTGTGACAGCTGTGATGAGCCAAAGAACTCTTTCACTGCAGCAGCAACAGGCTTAGCGTTAATAAGGTCCTGTGGCATCAGGTTGTCTGATTCAGCCATGCTCAGACGCTCGCGAACGGCACGCTCAACACGAACTAGACCAACACGGAACTGGTTTTCAGCCATCTCGCCCACAGAACGGATACGACGGTTACCTAGGTGGTCGATATCATCAACAACGCCTTTACCGTTACGGATATCGATCAAGGTCTGCATAACTGCAAGGATATCTTCCTTAGACAGGATGCCGGAACCAGTCTCTTCCTCACGACCAAGACGACGGTTGAACTTCATACGACCGACGGCAGAAAGGTCGTAACGTTCCTCAGAGAAGAAGAGGTTCTCGAATAGACCTTCAGCCGACTCTTTAGTTGGCGGCTCGCCAGGGCGCATCATACGGTAGATCTCTACCAGAGCTTCTAGCTGATTGCGCGTTGGGTCGATACGCAGGGTATCGGAAACGAAAGGACCGCAATCCAGTTCGTTAGTGTAAATAGTCTCAAGACGCTCAACACCCGCTTTAACAAGCTTAGCAATGGCATCTTCAGTCAGCTCAGTGTTACACGGCAGCAAAACTTCGCCAGTTGACGGATCAACGATATCCTTAGCGATTGATTTGCCAGCCAGGTATTCAGCTGGAGTCTCCAACTGAGTCATACCCTCTTTCTGCATCTGACGGATATGACGTGGTGTGATACGACGACCCGCTTCAACAATCACTTCACCCTTAGGTGAGAGGATCTCAAAGCTCATGGTTTCACCACGCAGACGCTCAGGGATCAGATCCATCTGAATCTTGTCTGCTGCGAGTGTCCAGCCAGTAGTATCAAAGAAGGTTTCGAGGATCTCCTCCGCCTGATAGCCGAGTGCACGCAACAAGATAGTTGCCGGCAACTTACGACGACGGTCGATACGCACGAACATAGAATCTTTCGGGTCAAACTCGAAGTCGAGCCAAGAACCACGGTAAGGGATAATACGTGCTGAGTAGAGCAGCTTACCAGACGAATGGGTCTTACCCTTGTCGTGGTCGAAGAATACACCAGGTGAACGGTGGAGCTGCGATACGATAACGCGCTCAGTACCATTGACTACAAAGGTACCATTCTCGGTCATGAGCGGAATCTCGCCCATGTACACCTCTTGCTCTTTGATATCTTTAACCGCCTTCGTAGAAGAATCACGATCGTAGATAACCAGACGAACTTTAACGCGCAGTGGAGCTGCATACGTGATACCACGCTGCTGACACTCTTTTACGTCAAATACAGGCTCACCTAGACGGTAGCCAGCATACTCCAGCGCAGCGTTCCCTGAGTAGGAAACGATTGGGAATACGGAATTAAAGGCAGCGTGCAGACCTTCGTCATTAAGACTATCGGCCGCTGTACCAGCTTGTAGAAACTTACGGTAAGAATCCAACTGGATTGCGAGCAGGTATGGAAGGTCCATAACTGTACCCAGCTTACTAAAATCCTTACGGATGCGTTTCTTCTCAGTGTATGTATATGTCATCAATGTTCCCCAGCATGTGCACCTAGGTTGAGAAACGGAAACCCGAATAATATCGGGTCAAAAATTTCCATCTATTAGTGTGCCTACTAATAACGGAAAAGGGCCGGTGGCAATTTTGCCACCAGCCCGCGCTGATTAAGCTAGTTAAGCAGCGGTTTGAACATCAAGTAGATTACTTGAGTTCAACAGACGCGCCAGCTTCTTCAAGATCTTTCTTGATAGCTTCAGCTTCTTCTTTAGAAGCGCCTTCTTTGATAGTTGCTGGAGCGCCATCAACCATCTCTTTCGCTTCTTTCAGACCAAGGCCAGTCGCGCCGCGAACAACCTTGATTACGTTTACTTTCTTCTCGCCTGCAGAAGTCAGAACTACGTCGAATTCTGTCTTCTCTTCAGCAGCTGCGCCAGCATCGCCAGCAGGACCAGCAACTACAGCAGCTGCTGCAGAAACGCCGAACTTCTCTTCCATTGCAGAAACCAGTTCTACAACATCCATTACTGACATTTCAGCAATTGCGTTTAGGATATCGTCTTTAGATACAGACATTGATCTATTCCTATATAAATGTGTTTGAGTGTCTTTAGAGCGGCGCTAATTAGGCTGCCTGCTCTTCTTTCTGTACGCGTACCGCATCCAAAGTACGTACCAGCTTGCCTGCAGCTGCTTCTTTCATGCAGCTCATCAGTTTTGCTAGTGCTTCTTCGTATGTCGGTAGGCTTGCCAGCATAGCTACGTCTACAACGTTACCTTCGAAAGCAGCTGCTTTCAGTTCGAACTTATCGTTGCCTTTAGCAAATTTGCTCAGGATTCGAGCGCCAGCGCCCGGGTGTTCCTTTGAAAAAGCAATGATAGTCGGACCTACGAAGGTGTCAGTCAGACATTCATAAGCGGTGCCTTCAACTGCACGACGAGCCAGCGTGTTACGAACCACTTTCAGCCATACACCGGCTTCACGTGCTTCTTTACGCAGGGCTGTCATATCGCCTACTTCTACGCCGCGGGAATCCGCAACGACAGCAGACAGAGCAGCATTGGCAGCTTCCTGAACCTCAGCGACGATCGCTTTTTTCTGTTCAAGTCCAATTGCCACGATTAACTCCTGGTTTGTCTTAACGACTAGTTACCAACCACCCCGCTTACGCGAGGCATGAGTACGGTAGTAGTGATTCAAATGAATCGTACCGTCTGCGCAGGCTGGTTGGCCCATTAAGATGGCGCCTACAAGAGTAAACGCCACCACCTGCGGTCTTTGACAGCCTTCATCTCTGTAAGACAGGAAGGAAGACCCTCAAAAAACCTTTTGCCGGATTAAGCGTCGAGTGACGCCTGATCTACAGCCAGACCCGGGCCCATAGTAGTGGACAGGGTCACTTTCTTAACGTAGATACCTTTTGCTGAAGCAGGCTTCAGTTTCTTCAGATCAGAGATCAGAGCTTCTACGTTCTCTTTAATAGCGCTTGCTTCGAAGCCAACTTTACCCACTGAAGCGTGGATAATGCCGTTCTTGTCAGTACGGAAACGCACCTGACCCGCTTTAGCGTTGCGAACAGCGCCAGCTACGTCTGGAGTTACTGTACCAACCTTAGGGTTTGGCATCAGACCGCGTGGGCCAAGTACTGTACCGAGAGCACCAACAACGCGCATAGCGTCCGGGCTAGCGATAACAACGTCGAAGTCCAGGTTTCCTGCTTTAACAGACTCAGCCAGATCTTCAAAACCTACGATATCAGCACCAGCTTCTTTCGCTTTTTCAGCGTTGTCGCCCTGAGCGAATACAGCTACACGTACATCTTTACCAGTACCGTGCGGCAGAACAGTAGAGCCACGAACAACCTGGTCAGATTTACGTGGATCAACGCCCAGGTTGATAGCCACATCTACAGACTCAGCAAATTTAACAGTCGATACATCTTTCAGAATCTGGAATGCATCAGCAGCAGCGTACAACTTACCCGCTTCTACTTTCTCAGCAATCGCCTTCTGACGCTTAGTCAACTTAGCCATTACTCATCACCCTCCACGATCAGACCCATACGACGTGCAGAACCTGCAATAGTACGCACTGCAGCATCCATATCAGAGGCAGTCAGGTCAGGCATCTTAACAGTTGCAATCTCTTCCAGCTGAGCGCGAGTAACAGTACCCACTTTCTCAGTATTTGGACGAGCTGAACCACTCTTCAGACCCATAGCTTTCTTCAACAAGATTGAAGCTGGTGGAGTCTTGGTGATGAATGTGAAACTACGGTCGCTGTATACAGTAATTACAACTGGAATCGGCAGACCTGGCTCCATGCCCTGAGTCTGAGCATTGAACGCCTTACAGAATTCCATGATGTTAACACCGTGCTGACCCAGAGCCGGACCTACTGGTGGGCTTGGGTTCGCCTGACCGGCTTTTACCTGCAACTTAATGTAGGCATTAATTTTCTTAGCCATTGAGCTACTCCTTTGGGTTCAAACGCCTTTCGGCTCCCCTTTACACAACAAAAACTGAGGACCTTTTCAAGCCACTCAGTTTCCTAAAAATCTATTGAGACTAAGCCTTTTCGACCTGACCAAACTCAAGTTCAACCGGCGTAGAGCGACCAAATATCAACACCGCCACCTGCAAGCGTGACTTCTCGTAGTTCACCTCTTCTACAACGCCGTTGAAGTCTGCAAACGGCCCGTCGGTAACGCGAACCATCTCGCCTGGCTCGAACACCGTCTTGGGACGCGGCTTATCAACACCGGACTCAACGCGCTGAAGAATCTCTTGAGCTTCACGCTCAGTAATAGGCGCCGGCTTATCGGCAGTACCACCAATGAAACCAAGCACGCGCGGAGTACTTTTAACCAGGTGCCAAGTCTGATCATTCATGACCATATTAACCAGCACATAACCTGGGTAGAACTTACGCTCAGACTTGCGCTTCTTGCCGTCGCGAATCTCTACAACCTCTTCAGTCGGCACCAAGATATCGCCGAAGAGATCTTCTACACCCGTACGCTCGATCGCCTCTTTAAGGCCAGCCATCACGCGCTTCTCATAACCCGAGTATGCGTGAACTACGTACCAGCGCTTCTTCTCAGAACTCATAGCTTCCCCTTAACCGATGAAGCCGGAAATAATCCAGCCCAACAGCGAATCCAGACCCCAAAGCAGCAGACCAATAATAAGTACTGCAACAACGACAATACCCGTTGTCTGCAACGTCTCCTGACGCGTAGGCCAAACCACTTTACGAATCTCGTTCTTAGCCTCTTTAAAGAGCTGGAAGAACGCTTTTCCCTTTGCCGTCTGCAGCGCAATGAAGCCTGCCGCGATAGCCAAAGCCACCAAAGCGAGAACTCGATACAGCAGCGACTCATTAGCGTACATTGAGTTACCAACCACACCGACTGCCACAAGCGCGATTACAACCAGCCACTTAAGGCCGTCGAGCTTGGATGCTTGGGTTTCTACTTTCGCGTTCACGTAAAAGCCTCAGATTAAAAACAGATAGCCTACTTGTTTCAACAACTTACCACCTTAGCAAGGTGGCAGGGTAGGAGGGACTCGAACCCCCAACCTGCGGTTTTGGAGACCGCTGCTCTGCCAATTGAGCCACTACCCTACAAGCAAGGGACGCGCATTATACCCGCCTCTTAAACGAAGGAAAAGGGGTACACCCCTTTTAAATTGAAAAACCTCAAAACTCTACTGCCTGTTAGCAGCTTCGAGTGAAGGGCAGTTGATGTTGCCCTGAGGTCGGCGCGTATTTAAACAGGGACATTGCAAGCAAGCAAGGAGAAATCTTTGATTCTAAAATTTTATTTCTCCTTACATTGTAATTTTTTCGCGCCGCCACTTCGCCGACCCAACTAGTGTCGCAGCTCTGCGATCTGGTCTAACAGAGCCTGCGGCACATCCACACCCTCGAGTACATGCTTTTGGCGAAGCTGCCCGCGACGTTCCCCTGGAACCCTCACATCATTACCACTGGTTAAGTCACCAAGCATCCTCTCTAGATGCTCTACAAAACCGGTCGCGAAAAAGTTCGGATCGAGCGCAATAATGGTCTGCCCAACATTTGGCGGCCCACCCTCCTCCGTTGAAAACATAGACGCCTCGTAAGAGCAATTGCCACCGCTGAGTACCCCACCCAGAATATCTACCATCAAACCAAGACCAAACCCCTTTGCACCGCCCAAGGGTAACTGCGCGCCTCTCAAACCAAGCGCTGCATCTGTGGTGGGATTGCCATCCGGATCTATTGCGTGACCCGGTTCTAATGGAACACCCTCCCGCGCTGCCTTCACCAAATTTACCCGTGCGGTTGAAGCGGTTGCCATATCAAAAACCAATGGCTCATCACCGGCTCTGGGCGCCCCAAAAGCGAGAGGATTGGTGCCAAAGAAGGGTACCTTCCCGCCCTGTGCGGCAACGGCTTTAGAGGAGTTTGCATACATCAGTCCCACCAAACCTTGCTGGGCTAGGCGCCGCATAAACCAACCCAACACACCTGCGGAGTAGGAGCGATGAATCACCATCGTAGCAATACCCTGCTCCCTAGCAGCCTCCACTAGAGGCTCTTCCGCATGTAAGTACGCGGCATGACAAAAACCATGCGCCGCATCCACAACTATCGCGGACTCACTTCTTTTAGCAATCTTCGGTTCAGCTGTGCCCAACACCTTGCCGCAGCGAAGATGTTTCAAATAGAGGTGAATGTAACCAAGCCCTACGTTGCGAATGCCTTCAGCCTCAGCATCCATGAGCTCGAGCGCGGCAGCACGTGCCTGCAGCTCGCTGGCACCACAATCCCGCAGGGCTTCAAAACAGAGCTCTTCTATCTGTTGTAGTGAAAGTACTGGCATAGTTCGCCTCCAAGCGTTGTTGTTTTTAGGCCAATGCGCTTCTTAGTTGCCGATTCGCGACAGATCACTTCCGCACGCAACGAACATCCCCTATTCTGGCGCAAGGTCCAACTCTAGCGGGAGGCCGCACCGATGAGCAAGATAGATTCAAGAATTAGACCATCCAGATCCCTTAAACCGGACGGATCACCTTCAGATAACGATCGTGTCGAGATCGGCCCAACGCAGCTCGCGTTCGATGAGTGGGAAGCTAGAGCACTAACTGCACCCAACCTTACCGCGATGCGTGAATATAGACTATCCCGTATAGTCCAGCAGCTAGAAAAAGAGGGGCTGGACGGGATTCTACTGTTTGACCCCCTCAATATTCGTTACGCCACAGATACAACTAATATGCAGGTTTGGATTACGCACAACCATGCACGCGCCTGTTTCGTTTCGACAGCAGGTTATGTTGTTCTCTGGGACTTTCACAACTGCGAACACCTCTCAGCCCACCTGCCACTCGTACGCGAAGTACGTTCAGGCGCCTCATTCTTCTACTTTGAGACTGGCAGCAATACACGCCAACATGCAGCCCAGTTCGCCGCAGAGATTGAGAGCTTACTTCAGACCCATGCGGGCGAGGGACGCCGATTAGCCATCGATAAGATCGAGATAGAGGGGCTCTGGGCGATAGAGTCACTCGGCATACAGATCAGTGACGGTCAACAGGTGATGGAGCATGCTCGTGTTATCAAATCCGTTGACGAAGTAAATGCAATGCGCTGCTCAATTGCCGCTACCGAATCAGCCATGCACAAGATGCGAGAAGCGAGCGTTCCAGGCGTCAGTGAAAATGATATCTGGGCAGTGCTGCATGCTGAGAATATTCGCCGCGGTGGCGAGTGGATCGAATGCCGTTTACTCTCGTCCGGCCCACGCACAAACCCCTGGTTCCAAGAGTCGGGACCCCGCATCGTCCAGGCCGGAGATATGCTGGCGTTCGATACTGACCTTATCGGCCCCTACGGCATCTGCGCCGATCTATCTCGCTCTTGGGTAATAGGCGACGTCAAACCCACAGATGAGCAACGACGGCTTTACCAGATAGCTTATGAACACATACAGACAAACATGAGTATCCTCAAACCAGGAATGACGCTCAACGAGATCACTCAAAAGGCCCACCGACTACCGCCCGAGTTTAGAGCCCAACGCTACGGCGTTATCATGCACGGTATCGGCCTCTGTGATGAGTACCCCTGCGTCCGCTACCCTGAAGATGTTGAACACCACGGCTATGAAGGTGTACTCGAACCCGGCATGACGTTATGCGTTGAAGCCTATGTAGGTGCTGTTGGTGGACGGGAGGGGGTTAAACTGGAGGATCAGGTTCTCATCACTGAGGATGGATTTGAGAACCTAACTCAATTTCCATTCGAAGCATCACTGCTCAACAGCAACGAGCAGTGAGAGTAGTAACGCCGTCCTTGGGACGGCGTTACTGGCTCAAGGCTCTCAGCAAGACGAAAAGAGTACTCGAGTTAAGAAGGGAAATACTCTTCACTCCAGCTCTCTGAAGCGGCTCCCTGGTCAATCATCTTATCGATCTCCTCACCACTGTAGCCCAGCTCATTCAGTACGGCACGTGTCGACGCCCCGTACTTCTCACTAGGCTGCGGCGCTATCAGGGGCGCACGTGTTGAGCGCACCGCGCAAGCATCCAGCTGTACTACTCTTCGGCCCGCGGGGTGGTCTGGGTAGATACTGAAAGCGTAGGTTCCAAGCTCCACTCCACAGGTATTATCAAAGGGTCGACTGTACTCTGTTCGCAAGGCTTCCATCTGACCACAAGGCGCCGCTGCGAGATTATTATGCTGCAGTAGCTCCACCCACTCGTGACGCGATCTGCCGGAGAAGACAGTTTTAAGCTGAGCTTCGCGCTGCGCATCTCCCTCTGGTAGCGGACCGACAACGGATTCAAGCACCGGCACATCTCTCTCGGAACAGGCGAGCATCATCCAACCGTCTGCCGCTTCATAGAGATGCTCTAGAGCCGAATAGCCACGGACATCAGGGCCACTGGGCTCATTAAACAAGCCACGCCCTTGGTAGTCATAGCAGAATGGAATCTGCGCTAAGCCGCTCAGCGCCGATAGAGAAGTTTTTGGCCGCCCCACACGACCGCTTCTCTGACGTTGATAGAGTGCAGCCGCAACACCGAGTGCACCGCCGAAACCACACATCACATCGATAGTTCCAACGTGGGCATGCTCCTCAACACGGTCCATCGAACCGCCGAAGCGCTGCATAATCCCCGTACAGGCCTGTACTAGGTCATCGTAACCCAGGTAGTTCGTTTTCGGCCCTGGACGTATGCCACTAAAACAGTCAAGCTGACAGAGGATTACATTCGGATTGATCTTCTGCAAACTCTCTTGGTCAAGCTTCATCTCTGCAACCTGAGCATCGGTCGCATTCCAGACGACTACGTCCACCTGTTTAATCAGACGCTCAAGTGCCTCGCGCCCTGCCCCCGCTCGTATATCGAGTAGAGCTGATCGCTTCGAGCGCATATGAGACATTCCGAAAATAACGGTGTTCCAAGCATCATAGAGCGGTGTTGCAGGATCAATCTTGATCACATCTGCACCAAAGCGTGCGAAGTAGCTTACCGAGTGCGGGCCGGCAATGACGTTACACAGATCAAGAACTTTGACGCCCTGCATCCACGCCTGCTCTGCATCACCCAAGGCAAACTCGCGCCTAGGATTCTGTTTGAGTTTTGCTAACGCATCCTCAACACTGCCCCAGGCTCGACCTCTAGGGTGCTCCATCTCATGAGCACTCTCACGGAACCAAACCAACGGGCCGGGCTGCAGCATCTTACCGTAAACTGGGTCCTCAACATGGAGCATCAAGCCTGACATTTCGACGTGATCGTCGTACATCCACTCCTGTAACCAGCGTTGGCGTGCACCTGGAAACTTACCCCAACCGAAGATCTTCTCCCACTCTGCCGCACTGCGGGTGAGGAAGATCGCTTTCATCTTCTCTGCAATGCGGTCGGCCCAGTGCTTCGGCAGAGGGTAAACGCCCAGACTGACATCGGATGTCCACTGGCTCTGAGGAAGGTAGGTATCTATCTGCTCCTCAAGCCCCTCTGCTACTAGCTCATCGTAGATACCTAGAGTCTGCAGACAGCGCTTAGCGTGAAAGCGGTGACTTGGGCAGACAACATAGAAGAAGCGTCCATCTTTACAGCGGTATGAGCGATAGAAAGGATCAAGCAACTCTTGCAGATCATCAAAGCTCAGATCCATTGGCAGGTTCTCATCCCGGCGGCGCTGAATCTCTAGTTCGCGCTGGGTCAGATAGCGCTCCGGCAAATTGTCGATCTCAATCGAGTTGTAACAGAGCCCCTCCATTACAGCGGTGGCCAGAGGTACCTCTATATGATCACCATAACCATTGCGCTCACGCGCCTGTAGTGCAATAACCACGGAGGATGCCGCGAGCATCGTACCGTAAGCACTACTCAACGGCAGAGGAGAGAACGATGGGTTAATCCCCATAAGCACACGGTTTAACCCCATATCGGTGAATACGCCAGACTGAGCCGCTACAACACTCTCAAAAGCACGCCACTGCGCTCGCAAGCCATCATTGGAGGCGAATCCGGGAATACTCAGCGTAATGAGCTCTGGACGTGTCTCTCGTAACTGCTGAAAGTCGATGCCGAGACGTGACATCACACCGTTACGAAAGCCTTCAATAACGATATCAGCCTGAGCAATCAGGGAGTGCGCATTCGCGAGCCCCTCTTCAGTTTTTAGATCGATTTCAACGCTGAGTTTGTTGCGATTAAGCACCGCATTTGCGGGATTATCCCAGAGCGATCCGCCTGGAGGATCGATGTGGATTACTGTGGCACCTAGATCCGCCAAGATCATCGCCACAGCTGGACCGGCTATATACTGGCCAAAATCGACCACGTTTACACCAACCAGGGGTAGTTGAGACTGATGCATCAGCCGCGCTCCTGTTATTATTTTTCAGCAAAGCGCGATTCTGAACCTTAAAGCCGGAGTCCGACTTGCGTCATTGCGACACTTTAATCGTTATCTGAGACACCCGCTCCGGCGCCTTTGAGGCGGGAGATTTCAGACTCAGGGGCATAGGTCTTAAATTCGAGGGATCTGAGCTGCTCCCAAGCTTCGGAATCAACGCTGGCACGCTGGCTAAAACTAGACGCAGGTCGGTTGGCACGCCGCACAAAACCCTCCAAAACCTGCTGTTGCGCTTGCGATAATCTTCCGCTTGCTTCCAGCGGTAACCCCAGATCGAGCTGATAACACCAGTCTGACAACAGTTCTACTGAACTCGGATCCTCTAAAAACTCAACGACCCTGCAATCTAGGGCGATGTTTGACTGCGCAAGATAGAGCAGAGCCTTAGCAAACTCTTCGGCTAGCCCCCAAGACAGACCCGCACCACGGGCCGCCTTTTTGAGTCGAGCATCCAATTCGCTAAACGAGACTTCCATCTAACCCCAAGCCTCAGCGTTATCCTGCTTAAGTTGGTCAGCATAAGGGGCATCCGCAAACATACAGATTCGCAACCAGCGATCCGAACGTGGATCAAAATAGTTAGCCCCAAAAAATGAGAGCTTCAACCTCAGCATATCGATCGGCTTTAGTTGGGCGGAGATGGTATTGTCATGAATCTCTCCAAACGGGAAACGACAAGCCCACTGCAAACGTCTAACTGCATGGCGATGCTCAGGATGCTGCCTTAAGAAAGTTGCTAGGTTAATCGCGTTGCTATCAACCAACGCGCGCTTCAGAGCAGCCATATCTCTACCTGGGGCCAGTGGCTGCTCGAACTCCTCAACAGGCTCTTCAGCTCGCTCACCCAAACGTGGCTCTAGCTTCTCCTGAGACACGTACCAGACGCGAGCAATGTCGGCATCCGTCCACTGACACTCCAACGCCCAGCTAAAATGCTCCTCAATCGCCTCAAGCGCTTGATGCAAAGACCAGCGTCCATCTATTTCAAAGCCGACAGACTCATCAATAGACATCTCCTGCGCCCAGCGGTCAGAAATTTCAGGATAAGCCTCCAACAGACAAGTTACCCAGTACTCACACCCCTCATCCGAAAGATGCGTTTCAACCCAATCTAAGCTCTGCGCTGGAGAGTCAAACGTCATCTCAGCAAGAGCCCGCAGATCAGCTTGCAACTGGGCTACGCGCTCAATCTGATAGGGGTGCACGCTGCGCCAGCGGGGTAGGTTAGCCAACCCTTCAGCAACTCTGTTCTGCGCTCGTTTAAGTGCGAAATCTGAGAATTGGTCTTCGTTACAGATCTCCTCTAGCGCCGACTCGCGCGACGCTATCCAGCGATGCATCAAGCGTGGGTGGTTTAGTAGAAAAGGCGCCATACCCAGCCCCGTTGAATTGCCTATACCCAAGCTTTGCGCCAGGTTGCTATCGAGCTCGACTGCAGCATCACCACCGCGGTTGCGGGCACAGGTGTTAATCAGGTCACGCACGAACTGGCGGATTAGAAATACGGTTAACATTTCAGCCTGAAAAGGGGAGTTTAGCTCTTCACGATCTGCGATTAAAAAGCGGTCACAAAGCCCAAATTTTCCGGAGCCGTAAACTGCCGTGGTACGCATAAGGTAGCCCACCTCTGCGAGCTCCTCGGCTTCGGGCTGGCGCCCCTGGCTGAGCGCCTCAACGACGCTATCCCACAATCTCACCGAACGATTAGCGCGTGACAGGCAAAGTTCCCTGGGTGTTAGCCGAGCAGTCTCCTGACCTGGCACTTGCGTCTCAAGTCGAGAGATATCCTCCTCACTGGGAATCCCATCATAGAGACAGAAGGTAGCGTCCCACGCCTGCGCGATAACTCGATCCGAGCGCAACTCATCTGGCAGATCGTGGGCGAAGGCGACCAGTGAGTAGCTACGCTGCGGCCCATGCATTGTTAGCACGGCCCGGCCAACACCTTGGCTATTGATGTCAAACAGACGTCGCTCATAACGCCAGTCCTCGCGCCCCATACGGCGTAGTAACTGGTGCATAAAGCTCATTCTACTGGGATGAAATGAGCCTAGCCTGTTTAGCCTCATCAGCCTATCTGGAGTTCTCAACGCTAAAGTCATGTAACCACCTCCCAGATTTCTCTAAATTAGGAATTGATCGCAGAGAAGTTTTCGCGGAAAAAGCGATGCCAATTATCACCTAGCACTAGGTCGACCTCAGCGGCAGAGAAACCCACTTCAAGGAGACCTCTGTGAAGATGGTTGAACCCCCGACTATCTTCAAACCACTCTGGTTGAGCGGGGAAACCGGGAGCGGCTTTAGACCCCTCACCGAAATCAATCTGTTTGGTCCAACGCCCTACGCGCATCCACTCTACGACTGAGTCAGGCTGGTCCTGGCATAAGTCCGAACCTATGCCTATATGCTCCACGCCATACTTCTCAGCTGTCTGCGCAACCATGGTGCAAAAACTCTCCAGCGTGCAGTCACTCTTACCTTTAAGATGGTGCGGGTATAAAGAGAAACCGATCATTCCGCCGCTCTGGAACACAGCACGAAGTACATCATCGCTTTTGTTACGCAGGGCTGGGTGCCATGCATGTGGATTAGCATGCGTTATAACGATAGGTCGAGATGAAATTTCTGCGGCCTCAATGGTGCTGCGATTGCCCGAGTGAGACATATCTACCACTAGTCCTACACGGTTCATCTCGGCGATCACCTCCTTGCCCATTCGGCTGATACCGGCATCAACTGGCTCATAACAGCCTGAGGCTAGAAGGGACTGATTATTGTAGGTGAGCTGCATAAAGCGCACACCCAACTGGTGAACTATCTCAACAAGCCCAATGTCATCCTCGATTGGGCTTGGATTTTGGAAACCAAAAAAGACAGCAGTTCGGCCGCTATCCCTTGCAGACTCAACATCTGCAGCCGTGGTACCTTTGAAAATCAATGACGGGAAACGCTCAAAATAGCGATTCCACTCCTCCAGATTCGCCACCATCTCACGAAAATTTTCGTGGTAAGCGATGGTTACATGCACTGCGTCGAGCTGCGCTTCACGCCACTGCCGGAAGATCTTTTCCGAATAGTTGCAATACTGCAGCGCATCAATCCTCATAGGTCGTCACCTGCACTGATGTAAGCTGTTTTCACTACAGTGAAAAACTCATCTGCTGTTCTGCCCTGCTCCCGCGGACCATAGGAGCTCTGGCCGCGCCCGCCGAACGGCACATGGTAGTCGGTACCCGCTGTAGGCAAGTTGACAGTCACTACACCTGTCTGGGCATTGCGACGGAAGTGATTTGCACGGGCCAATGAACGCGTCACGATTCCTGAAGTCAAACCAAACTCGGTATCGTTCACCACGCTAAGAGCCTCTTCGTAACTACCAACTTTGATAACAGATGTAAGTGGTGCAAACATCTCTTCGCGGTTGATACGCATCGCATTGTGCGTTCCCAGAAACACTCCCGGACTCATATAGAAACCGGGCGTAGCTAGATCTAGCAACTCACCGCCACACGCAAGCTCAGCGCCTTCACTCTTGCCTAGCGCGACATACGCCAAGTTCTCATCCAGCTGAGTCTGAGATACCACTGGCCCCATCTGCGTACCCTGCTCCAGTGCGTGCCCGACTTTCATCTGTTGTGCGCCAGCGACTAGACGCTCAACAAAGGCATCATGAATCCCCTCGTGAACAACCAATCTCGATGATGCGGTACACTTCTGGCCACTGCCGCCAAACGCACCTCCAAGTGCAACCGTCACAGCCAAATCGAGATCGGCATCATCCATTACGGCCAGTGCATTTTTTGACCCCATCTCCATCTGCAGCTTAGTGAAATTACTAACAGCAACTTGGGCAATGCGTTTGCCGACAGGTACTGATCCCGTGAACGAGATCGCTTTCACTCCGGCATGAGCAGCAAGCGCCTCACCGACCTCTCCGCCGGATCCCATCACGAGGTTAAATAGCCCCTCTGGGATATCCTGCTTCGCAATGATTTCTGTGAGTGCAACAGCTGATGCTGGTGTCAAATTTGCCGGCTTCCAAATAACCGCGTTACCGTAACAAAGAGCTGGCGCAATCTTCCAAGCAGCCGTAGCTGTTGGGAAGTTCCACGGGCTGATAACTGCTACCACACCGACGGGTTCACGGCGTACATCGATCTCGATATTGGGTCTCACAGAGTCAGCGTTCTGCCCTAACTGGCGCAAACACTCGGCCGCGTAATAGGTGAAAAATTGCCCTGCCCTGTAGATCTCACCCTTACCCTCAGCCAGGGGCTTACCCTCTTCACGACTGAGCAGCTCGCCCAACTCCGCACTACGCGCCATCAACTCCTCGCCGATAGCCTGTAAGACCGCTTGGCGCCTTTCTAGACCGTAATTTTTCCAACTCGCCTGTGCAACAGAGGCTGACTCAACGGCACGATCTACATCGGCTGAGGTTCCTTGAGCAAAGCGCCCAATCAAATCTCTAGTATCAGAAGGGTTTATATTGTCCACTTCACCCGCGCCATTAACCCAGGTTCCGCCGATGTAGTTTTGGTAGCTAGTTGACATCTCTCTTCCTAATTATTGTTTGCGCAGGCGTACTGCGATGTTTTTGGTTGCTACGTAGTTGAGCAGCGCCTCGCGCCCTTTCTCGCGACCGTAACCGCTCTGCTTCACACCGCCGAATGGTGTCTCAACACCGCCCGCAAACCACTCATTTATAAATACCTGGCCTGCACGTAGACGGCGAGCCAGATAGAGGCAGGCATTAATATCCTGCCCGAATACCCCTGACACTAATCCATAGTCTGTACCATTAGCAATCGCTAATGCCTCATCCTCACCGCTGTAAGGAATGACGCATAGTACGGGGCCGAAAACTTCTGTTTGCTCGATACTGCTGCCAGCCTCGACCTGTAGCACAGTCGGCGGATAAAAAGAGCCCTGTGTTGGCGCCTTACCCTGCGCCAACATCACCGCCCCCTCATCGAGCGCTTGCTGCACTAAGTTTGCGGCACGGTCGCGCTGCTGCGGGCTTATCATAGAGCCCATCACTAGCGATTCGCGCTCAATGCCACTGGCATCAGCAACCTCTATTGCGTCGACCAACTCACAGACACGCTCGTTAAACTCTAGCAGCAGATCCTCATGAATAATTACTCGTGATAGCGCCGAACAAACCTGTCCTGCACCAAAAAAGACGCCCCAACGCACGCTCTCGATCAACAAGTCGAGATCAGCATCTTTACGCACTATAGCGGCAGATTTGCCCCCCAATTCGAGGACACAGGGGATAAGGTTTTCGGCCGCTGCCTTGGCGACACTGCGCCCCGTAGCCACGGAGCCTGTAAAGACGATCTGGTCGACATCAGGATGCCCTGCCAAGGCAGCACCGGCGACGGCTCCCTCACCACAAAGCACCGCCATGACTCCGACAGGAAAACCGGCGTACTCCGCTGCCAGTGCAAAATGCCGACTTGATAACGGATCGAGTTCTGGTGACTTGATAATGGCAACACATCCCACGGCCAGCGCAGCACCGACGCTACGCCCCACCATTTCAAGCGGGTAATTCCAAGGGATTATCTGAGCCGAGATCCCCAGTGGCTCCAACTCTGTGAAGTCGACGTAGGCATCACCCAGCGGGATGCTATCGCCTTGAAAATTGTCTGACTGACAACCGTAGTACTCAAAGTAACGCGCCGTTCCATCGACCTCAATTAGGGCCTCAAACAGTGGTTTCCCTGACTCGGCAGCCAACTCACTGGCAATTTCCATCCGATTAAGCGTGAAGTATTCACCGAGCTTACGAACCATTCGACCACGATCGCCAGGACGCATGCCCGACCACTCTCTCTGTTCCACGGCAGCGCGTGCTGCTCGCACCGCGGCATCAACATCCTCAACAGATGCAATTGACTGCTGCGCTATCACCTTGCCGGTTGCCGGATTCTCAACATCAATAAAACCCGCACCGCCATCGTGCCAAGCGCCACCCCAATAGTTTTTATGCACCACGCGCCTCCAGTGCCGCAGCTACCCAACGGTGGAATGCGTGAGTTGGCGGATCCATAGCGGGGGAGAATTTCCCGCCATCAAAACCTGGCGAGTGGCGACCACGCTGCATCGCTTCGACTACACCTATATCCTCCGTAAAAACCTCCTGCCAAGCATTCAACACCGCTGTGCGCGCCGCAGTCGTGGAACTATCACCGACCACACCTGGCATGTAGAAGAGCCGCAGGCGCTCCTGGGTCTTTTCGGGCCCCTGTGGCAACAGCAACATAGCGAACGCATGATCTGCTTGAAGCCCCAAAAGCACATTGGGGTAGAGACTAATATACTCCGCGTTCTCTATTCGTTCGGCGGGCCAGTCGGGTATTTTCGGCAGCTTATAACCCTCAAACTCGGAGAGTCGGTAGGCTGTACTTCCCTGCCCGGAGAAGCTCTGATCAACAATATTGTAGTGGTCGTCTAACTTTGAATAACTATTGAGCGCTGGATGAATCCAAGGAAGATGATAAGCCTCGCAGTAGTTCTCAACAGCCAGTTTCCAATTACAGGCTAACTCCTGCTCCCAGTTACCTGAATCGGCATCCGCTTCAAGCGCTTGATAATTTCCCGCAGGATGAAACTCCTGCCAACGCTCCAGCAAACCATTGATACGCTCTTCAAATGGGCCCGCGTTACCCCCGAGGTCGACAAAGATAATTCCCATCCAGATGTGACTCTTAACCTCTTTCAGCCCGTGCTCTTCACACGCCAAACCCTCTACCTGATGGGTATTGATACCGCCCACATGGGGGGTCGCCACAAGCTTACCGGTCAAATCATAGGTCCAAGAGTGGTAGGGACAACAGAGCATACCCATCAACGTCGTTGGCTGCTCAGCTAAAGCGACACCGCGATGTGAACAGACATTGTGAAACACTCTAATTTCATCTTGTCGATCACGCACCGCCAATAACGGCATACCCGCCAACTGTACTGGAAATATCGAACCCTTTTCCGGCAGGTCTGACTCAAAGGCTACGCCGGCCCAACTTGTGCCGAACACCGCATCACGTTCCTGCGCATACCCCTCGGCGGTAACGTAGTAGTGGTTTGGTAGACCACGTGCATCCTCTATCGGGCCTTGCACTCGCTCTAGATCCAGGTTAATCAGCGGTATATTCACACCCGCTCTCCTCTTATTCTAATTATCGGTTAATGCATCAACCGCTTGCGCCGTCTGCTTCAAGGCATGAAACAGAGAGTCCGCAGATGAGCGTGGCCCCAGTATCTGCCACTCGCAACTACCTAAACCTACCACCCAACAGCCTAGATGCTCAATCTGTGTTCGCACAGCACACCCCTCTGCATAGGTTGAAGGCGGATTCATCACCAACCTCTCAAGCATAGCTGGGACCTTTATACCCTTGAGGGTAAAGCCACACCACGCGTCGCTCTGGTCGGTCGTCGCTACCTTCTCTTTCAGCGGCGCAAGGTCAGGAAGCTCGCCTTGTAGCAACCACTGCCCTTGCCCAAGCGGGAGCACCAGACAGGGCGACAGGGTCGCTGCAGTAGGTCCGGGAAGCTTGATGGTCAATTTTTCAAGATAGTTTTGAACAGGCTCCAATTCCCCATGCAGAGGCGCCAGTGATAGACGAGCCAGGTTCGGTAGTAACTGGACGCTCAGATCAGGCCGTTGGTAGTCGCCAGAACTCAGGGCTGGAGCTGCAGTTAATTTAAACACGTAGGCGCTCCCCCTCTGGATCAATAAAGTGAGGTGAGACAACGTTGACCTCTCGGTCAATATTGTCCAAAAGACTCACGGCACGCACTTTTTGATTCATATGCTGATCAGCCTGTTCAATAAATCCAATGCCGATATAGCAACCGAGATTAGGCGAATAACATGCACTTGATACCCAGCCCAGCGCATGGGCCTGATCACTCGGCTGCCCCTGAGGGATTAACCAGGATCCCGTTAATATCTGCTCTTCAGATTTGAATCCGACGAGCCGCAGGGTACTCTGTACCATGGCCTCACGGCTGGCCAGCACGCGACCTATGCTGTCCTTGCTCTGTGCCACCATCTGATTCAAGCCTAGGTTTAGCGCCGTTGTGCGCCCGTCAAGTTCGTTACCCGCAGCATGTCCTTTCTCAATTCGCAGTACACCTAGCGCTTCTGTACCGTAAGGCACTGCCCCAAGGTCCGCACCAACCTCCAATAACGTCTCCATTAGGCTATTACCGAAGCGGGTTGGCACAGCGAGTTCGTAAGCCAACTCCCCGGAGAATGAGATGCGGAAGAGCCGAGCCTTGGTACCATCGAGCAGCTGTGTCTCGGCGCACGCCATAAACCCAAAGGCTTCGTTACTTATGTCCAAGTCAACTATACGCTGCAGCAACTCACGGGATTTAGGTCCAGCGATTGCAAACTGGGCCCAAGACTCAGTCGTAGAGATAAGATGGACATCAAGTTGTGGCGCTAAGCACTGATGCACAAACTCCATGTGGCGATAAACCGATACGGCGTTTGCCGTGGTCGTTGTAACCACAAAGTGATTTTCTGATAGGCGTGCAGCCGTACCGTCATCAAATACGACACCATCCTCACGCAGCATCAAACCGTAGCGGGTCTTGCCGACAGGCAGCTTAAGAAAACCGTTGGCGTAAACAAGGTTGAGGAACTGCGCCGCATCGCGCCCTTGAACATCGATTTTTCCGAGTGTAGTGACATCGCAGACACCAACAGCGTTGCGCACCGCTAGCGCCTCTCGGTCGACGGATTCACGCCAATGTTTCTCGCTCGCTAGCGGGAAATAGGCGGCTCGCAGCCAGTTACCCACCGTAACGAAGCTGGCACCCTGCTGCTCTGCAAACGCATGAGAAGGTGTCAGGCGCGTCGGCTTGAACTGTTTACCGCGCGAACGTCCCGCGAGGGCACCAATAGCGACCGGCGTATAAGGCGGCCGGAACAACGTGGTACCAACATCTTCTATAGATTTACCGGAGTGCTGACTTAAGACACCTATACCCAGGGCGTTAGCATTCTTACCCTGATCAGTTGCCATGCCCAAGGTGGTATAGCGTTTCAAGTGCTCGACGCTAACATAACCCTCTTGGTGCGCCAGCTTGATATCTTTGACTGAGACATCATTCTGCTGGTCAACAAAGGCGGGGCCCGTCACCGACAGATCCCATACAGGTTTCCAGTTACCGGTAAGGCCGTCCCCCGCTGCAGCACCCACTACCCTCATCCCGGGCGGTAGATTCACGCCTGGAACAAAACCTCCCACCTCAGATGACCACTTAGGGCGCCCGCCTTGATGACAGGTGAGCTGCACTCGCGGATTCCAACCTCCGGCCACGCCCAGTGCCTGGCAAGAGATCCAGAACCGACGTCCCTGCTGCTCAACCTGCACCTGCGCCAAACGATGGCGCCCGCGCGTATCGACAACACGCGCGTTGGTGTAACTCTCAACACCCTCAATCTTCTCATGTGTCTCACGGGTATCAACCCAGACCACCTTAGCTCCAGCTGCATGCAGATCTGCGGCAGTTTTCCGCGCATCGTCATGCGAGCCAAAAACAACACAACTCTCACCTGCCAGCACACCGTAGTAGTTGAGGTAACCGCGCAGCGCGCTGGAGAGCATTATTCCGGGTCGGTCATTATTATCGAACGCGATCATGCGTTCATGCGCACCACTCGCCAGCACAGCAGAGCCAGAATAGATCCGCCAAAGCGTCTGCCTCGGTGTGTTCTCGCGCGGCTTTGCAAGATGCTCTGTATTCTGCGTCACTGCAGAGTAGACACCATGATCATATGCGCCTTGAACCGTAGTGCGTGTCATTATCCGCACGTTCGAGAGCCCTTGAAGCTTAGCAACGAGCACCTCAATCCGATCAATAGGCGACGACTCAAACAGCGCCATACCCCCTAGGCGAGGGCCTTCTTCACAAAGAACCACGCTTTGCCCCTGCTCAGCAGCCCTTAGCGCCTCCTCGAGGCCAGCCTCTCCGCCACCAATAACCAGCAGATCGCAGTGCAGAAACCCCTTGTCGTACTCATCCTGATCTTCAATTTCACTCAGTCGCCCAAGGCCTGCGGCCCTGCGGATCAGCGGTTCATATACAGACTCCCAGAACGACTTTGGCCACATAAAGGTCTTGTAGTAAAACCCTGCAGTTAGAAAGCGACTCAAGCGGTCATTGACGGACAAAAAGTCAAACTTGAGCGACGGAAAACGGTTCTGACTGACGGCATTCAACCCCTCAAACAGCTCTTGAGTTGTCGCCCGCGTGTTGGGTGTCTGCTTAGCGCCTGTACCAAGCGTTACCAGCGCGTTGGGCTCTTCACTACCCAGGGTAATTAAGCCGCGAGGCCGATGATACTTAAAGGAGCGTCCTAGCAGCAGTTGATCGTTTGCTAAGAGCGCGGATGCGAGCGTATCGCCCTCGTATCCAATGTAGGATTTACCATCAAAGGTGAAGTGAACGGGTGTACTGCTAATACGCCCAGAGGAGACGCGACGGCTCTTCATAGTCGCACCTCACTGGCAAGCTCAACCCCAACAATTTCGTGCGTCAGCGTGTTGCGCGTAACCACTAACCAGGAGCGATCCCCCTGCTCGTGATACCAAAGTTCTCGGTGGATCCCCGCTGGATTGTCGCGGTTATACGCATAGTCGGTAAAACGCTCGAGCGAATCTTCAACCATAGCATCAGGACGCTGCAGAAGACGTGCGTCGCCCTTGTAGACAAACTCTTGTGCGTCGCGCGGACCCAAAAGTGGATGATTAATCAGCATAGCGACCTCTAGTGAAGATTGGGCTGAGCGCCCTGACCTTTTTCGTCAATCATGGCGCCTCGCGCAAAGCGATCTAGACGCATCTGCGAAGCGACTTCATGGCTCGTTCCGGTTGCCAGAAGATGCGCGAAACAGAGACCCGAGGCAGGTGTCGCCTTAAAGCCGCCATAGCACCAGCCACCATTAAAGAAGAGCCCAGGAATTTTGGTCCTGTCAATAAAGGGGGAGCCGTCCATACTCATATCCATTACGCCACCCCAACTGCGCAACAAACGAGCACGACCAAGCATCGGCATAAGACCCATCGCCCCCTCGCAGACATCTTCGACCACAGGCAGATTGCCACGCGAGGCATAGGTGTTATAGCCGTCAATATCGCCGCCGAACACCAAGCCGCCTTTATCCGACTGACTAAGATAGAAGTGACCCGCACCAAACGTAATAACACCGGGGATTACGGGCTTGAGCCCTTCAGAGACAAAGGCCTGAAGTACGTGCGATTCAATTGGCAGTCTAATGCCGACTTTGGACATCAAACGACTGGATGAACCGGCGACAGCGACCCCCACCTTACCGGCACCAATAAATCCACGCGAGGTCTCGACACCGACGGTAGCACCGTTTTCAACCCGGAAATCCAGCACCTCACAGTTCTGTATAAGATCGACGCCGAGACGATCGGCGGCGCGCGCATAGCCCCAAGCAACCGCATCATGCCGCACAGTACCACCGCGGCGCTGCAGGAGCCCGCCTAGAATAGGAAAGCGCGCATCATTGAAATTTAGATAGGGGTAGAGTTGGCGGACACCATCGGTATCGAGCAACTCAGCATCCGCACCTTGCAGCAACATCGCGTTGCCGCGCTTGCGGAACGCGTCACGCTGCGCATCCGAATGACAGAGGTTAAGTACACCACGCTGAGAGACCATGGCGTTATAGTTGAGCTCTTGCTCCAACCCCTCCCACAGCTTCATCGAGAGCTCATAGAAGGGTTCATTGCCAGGTAGCATATAGTTAGAGCGGACGATGGTTGTATTCCGCCCAACATTGCCGCCGCCAAGCCAACCACGCTCAAGCACAGCAATGTTTCGCAGACCATAACGCGACGCCAAATAGAATGCGGTCGCCAAACCATGACCACCACCACCAACGATAACAATATCGTAGTGCGACTTTGGAGCGGGATCACGCCAGGCAGGGCCCCAGCCTTTGTGATCATTCAGTGCCTCTTTGATGACACGAAATATGGAGTAGCTCATACGAGACCTTATTGTTTTTTTCCTACAGTAGAACACAGCGAGCGGAAAAGACTTGCTTAAAAACGCAACAATTTGTCCATTTTGAGCAAATCTTTTTCTCTTATTGGCGTCATTATGGCACTAACAAAAACAACAACGGACCCTAATTTAATGAGCATTCCAAAATCTAGTAAATATCTTATCGTCGGCGCTGGTGTCCATGGCCTAAGCACAGCCTATCACTTGGCGTCCGGTCTAAAGGCCCGGGGTGAGGATCCAGCGGACATTTTAGTCATCGACAAACAGGGAATTGCAGCAGGCGCATCAGGCATTGCCTGCGGCGTAGTACGCAACAACTACTTTCAGCCCGCGATGCGCAAACTGATGGCGCACAGTGTCGATATCTGGGAAGAGCATGCGCAAGCGCTGAGCTATCACAGCGTCGGCTACATGCAGATTAGCCCAGAATCCATGCATGAAGATGTCGCGAGCATCGCCGCGCAGCAGCGTGATATCGGCTACGAGTCGACTTTTATTGAGGGCGAAGCCGACAGCCACAACTACATGAAAGGGCTGTTCGATGACTGGCAGGCCAAGGGCATCACCAGCGTTCTGCACGAAAAGCGCGGCGGCTATGCCAACAACCGCGCGGCAATGGAGGGGCTCGCCAAGATGGCTGAATCCCTCGGCGTGCAGCTCCAAGGCGGCGTTGAGGTTACTGCGATCAATAAGGACAGCAGCGGCACGGTTTCGAGTGTTGAGACAAACCAAGGAGCGATTAACTGTGAACAGCTAGTCATCTGCCCCGGTCCTTGGGCGAAGCAGTTCTGGGATATGCTCGAACTCCCAAAAACCATAACAGTGAAAGATACCCGAGGGGTCGAGCACAAGGACGTCGGCATGTGGATCTACTGGTCACTACAGGAGGGCACACTAGGGATCGATCCAGGGCTGCAGCGAACAAACGCTGGGCTTGCACCACCAGTTATTCATGTCGATAGTGACGCACCTCTATTTAGCACAGTGGATGGAAGTCTGGTAACCGACAAAATGTGGGGTATCTACTATAAACCCGATTTAAACTTTGGCGGCATTCAAGGTGGCGCTGCCCCCTTCCCTGTACAACGCGATGCGGACCAGGTCGCTGTGGACCCTTATGGACCGAAGAGTCGCGAGTTTATTGTCGGGGAAGACTTTGCACATATGTGGGTGAGCGCACTGGCACACTGCCAGAAACGTTTCGAAGGGACGCTACCAAAATTCAAGAAAGAACCGAGTGGCGGCATTGGCGCATTCACACCCGATAGCTTTCCAGTGTTTGACCGCTTTTTCGAGAACTGCACCTTTTTGGCAGACTCAAACCACGGCTACAAGATGATAGGTGTCGGTAAGTTGGTGGCCGAGGAGCTGCTGGAGCATCGACGCACGGATTTGCTGAGGCCATTTAGGTTCAGCCGCTACGCTGAAGGAGAACTTCATCCAACTTCAAACAGCCCCTTTCCTTGGAGCTAAACCGCAAAGAAACTGAACATAGATCCGAGTCTGCTGGTCATAGAGACTCGGATTCACTCTAAGGCGAGTTAGATCTTTTTAGCAGCCCTTACGACAGCCTTTCGATCCTGACCAAACCAAGGTGTGATAGCACCACCAAGACCAGACGCCATAAGGCGTAGGTGAGCAGCACGAGATTTTGCAATACGCTCTTTTTCTTTGAGGAAAGATTCGCTCTGGTACATGTTTAGGACTCCCTAAAAACAATCAAAATGCTTAACTTGATTGCGGCCCTTGTGGGGTCAATCGCGCGGCGAGAATACGCCCGAATACCAACCCGATCCAGTGATCTTTTTTAAGTAAATAGAAGAGAAAAATTCACTCTAAGAAGAGCAAAAATAGCAGGCTTCGATAACAAAAAAGCGCAGCCAATGGCTTAGCTGCGCTGTCGTTCTGAGGCGGATGTATGAGTTAGGAGTCGCTAGCCGACCCACTCCTCTGTAGCACGCTGAGGCACCATTGCCGCAACAATGTCATGCATATCGAAGTAACCGAGCTTCTCACCCTGCTCTTCCACCACGAAGCATTTAGAGGTATCACCACCTACGCGCTCAATCACAGATTCCAAGTTATCATCAGCATCTACTGAGATAGCTACTGAGAGATCTTGACCCTCGATCGGCTTCATAATCGAGCGAGTGCGAAGCACACGTGCACGGTTAATATCACTCACAAATCGCTCGATGTAGACGTCGCTCGGATTGAGAATAATCTTCTGCGGCTCGCCCTGCTGGATAACATAGCCATCCTTGAGGATCACGAGGTGATCAGCAAGCTTCAGCGCCTCATCAAGATCATGGGTGATGAAAATAATAGTCTTATGCAGCTCTTTCTGCAGCTCTAACAGTAGATCCTGCATCTGCGAGCGAATAATTGGATCAAGGGCGGAGAACGCTTCATCCAACAGCATCACATCCGAGTGAGCACAGAGCGCACGGGCAATACCCACCCGCTGCTGCATCCCTCCGCTGAGCTGATTCGGATAGCTATCCTCAAAGCCTTTCAACCCAAGTCGAGCCAACCATTTTTCAGCTTCTGCTCGCTGCTCTTGCTTACTTGCACCGCCTACCTCAAGCGCCAATGCAGCGTTTTCAGCAACCGTGCGATGCGGAAAGAGAGCAAACTTCTGGAACACCATCGACATACCCGTGCGGCGCATCTCCAGAAGATCATCACCTTGAAGCGAGAGTATATCTTCACCGTTGAGCAGGATCTTACCTGCCGTCGGTTCAATCAAACGATTCAGGTGGCGAATCAACGTGGATTTACCCGAACCCGAGAGCCCCATGATGACGGTGATTTCACCCTCTTTCATGTCGACATTGATGTCTTGCAGACCCAACACGTGGCCATGCTTGTCAAGCAGCTCAGACTTGGTCATGCCGTTTTTAACGAGATCAACCTTGGATGCTCCATCATCCCCGAAGATCTTGTAGAGACCCTGAACTGATACTTTAACCTTCTTACTCATGTTCAGCCCCTAGTGGTTCGATTGCGTTGCGTTGACACGATCCAACGCCGCTTTAGAAACGCGATCAAGCAGTATCGCCAGCAGTACGATTGCGAAACCTGCAACAAAACCGACACCCAAGCGCAAGTTGTTAATGCCATCAAGCACCAAAGTACCCAGCCCTGGTGCAGATACCAGCGAAGCAATTACGACCATCGCCAGAGACATCATGATCGTCTGGTTCACACCCGCCATAATTGTTGGCAAAGCCAGCGGAATCTCTACACCCCAGAGCTTCTTGCGCTTGTTAAGACCATAGGCTTCAGCCGCTTCAATGACATCAGGATCAACCAAACGGATACCTAGGTTGGTTAGTCGCACAACCGGTACAATCGCGTAAAGAATAATTGCCAAACCATAGAGCTTGGGCTCAGTGATCTTGAAAAGGAAAATCAACGGTATCAGGTACACAAATGTTGGCAGGGTCTGCAACATATCGAGCACTGGCGTTATTACCCTCTGCAAGCGATCGCTCTTCGACATAGCGATACCTAAAGGCACTCCAACGAGCACAGATATCAGGGTACAAACGACGATTATCGCAAGAGTCTGCATCGCATGGTCGTAGTGGTCGATGAATAGAAACGTAGCCATGAACGAGAGTACTAAGGCGCCGATCTTCCAACTTTTAGTAACAAACACACAAAGAGCGAACAGTATCGGTACTAGCGCCCACCAAGGTGTCGACGTAAACACCCAGAGTGCACCATCTAACGCCCAGCTCAAAGGCTGGGTTAGAGGATCCAGAACGGTTCGCAAGGCGGGGCGTATTGCTAGGAAGCCATCCTCGATACCGGCGGTAAAGTCGCGTGTCTGGGGTACTTTTGCACAGGCTTCGTGAAGGTTATCAAGAGAGGGAAATTTAAGGTCATACCAATTGGCCTCTCCACCCTTGAGTTTGCCCAGTGATAACAGAGAAGGCTTTTTGTCTTCATCACACCATTCACGTAGACCGAGAATGTCGAAGAGCCCAGAGTAACTACTCATCCGTAATCCTTTATTCTTCTTGTTGAAAATGCGCGCCCCAGAGGGCGCGACTTTGAGAGGTAATTGCGATTACATCAGCTTGCTAAGCTTGGCAGCCGCATCTTCGTTTACCATTCCCATCACCAAATCTGTGTGATTGGTAAGCATCCAAGCTGCAGCCTCGTCAGCCGAAGCGTTGTTCTCTTCCTGCCAAGCTAGCATTTCGCTCAGCACGTTGTTCGGGAAAGAGAGGTTCTTAGCGAAAGCTGCCACTTCAGGAGCACGACCTTCCAACGCTGGAGTGATAGCGTTTACTACTGGAGCGCTTGGGAAGTCAGAAACGCCCACTTTTGAAGGATCCTGATTCTCGACTTGGTTCAGTGCATGCTGATCTGCATCAACACCACCCAGATCTACACGGACCATAGGGTATTTACCCAGCACAGCCGTTGGACCCCAGTAGTAACCAAACCATGGACCTTTCTCCTCAAAAGCTGCAGCGATAGAGGCAGCGAGGTTGGCACCTGAACCGTGGTCAAACACCTCAACACCTTTAGCTTCCATGCCATGGAAAACTTTTAGGTTGTCATTTACGATACGACATCCCCAGCCCACAGGGCAGTTGTGGAAGCGTGAACCGACCAACTCTGGATTAGCTAGCACGCCTTCAAGTGTCGTTAGCTCTGGGTGCTCATCAGCGAGGTATTTCGGAATCCACCAACCCTCTTCACCACCAGCGGCGAACAGATTACTTGCAGTGATTGCTTTGCCATCTGCTACCAGCTCTTGGTATACAGGCGCAGAGTTGACCCAGAGCTCAACTACCAGATCAGGTTCGCCGTTTTCGGCCAGAGAAGTTGCCGCAGGAATAGTGTCAGTTGGTACAACAGTAGTCTCACAACCGTAACCCTGATCGAGCACAAAGCTTGCGAGAGCAGCAATAGCTTCACTTGAAGCCCAGCCCATTGCACCGACACTTACTTTACCACAATCAGCGAACGCTGCACCTGATGAAAGGCTTACTGCCAGCGCGACGCCGGTGAGTTTGAATTTTTTCATGGTTATTCCCTTTATTGTTATTGTCGCCAGAACAGGCCGAGACCTGTAAACATTCTGCCACTGCCTGAGACTATATCAAGCTACGGCAAGATTCTAGTTAGCCTTTTGAGCCGCAGAGAAAATGTCGCTTCTGAGCAAAGGTGAGGCGATCACAGAACAAATCGGATCACCCGTCTGCTCATTAAATTACGCAGGGTAGATTCGCATATCCAATGAATAATTCTTTGGCCTGTTATTAGCGTCTTTTATATCGAGAAAGGGATATAGGCCGCTAGACCCGGAGCAGCTGACAACAAAGAAGAGTAGGGAAATGGTCGATTTAATGCAGAATTGGCCGATTCTCACTAGATGCACCCCTGTACAACAGGTACTCTCGCAGATTTATCTGCTTCGCGGCACTTGTGCCCGGAACGGGGAAAAGCGCATCCATGTACAAACCCTGCTTTTGCACATCCATGTGCTTCGCGGCATAAGTACATCCATGTACAAGCGCCGCTCTCGCACATCCATGTGCTTCGCGGCATAAGTACATCCATGTACAAAAAAGCCCGCACGGGGCGGGCTTCTTTGGGAGGATTATCGAAGATTATTCGATGATCTTAGATACAACACCTGCACCAACGGTACGGCCACCTTCACGGATCGCGAAGCGCAGACCATCTTCCATGGCGATTGGGTTGATCAGCGTAACATCCATTTTGATGTTATCGCCTGGCATTACCATTTCTACACCTTCTGGCAGCTCTACAGCACCAGTGATGTCAGTTGTACGGAAGTAGAACTGTGGACGGTAGCCTTTGAAGAATGGAGTGTGACGACCACCCTCTTCTTTGCTCAGTACGTATACTTCACCTTCGAAACGAGTGTGAGGCTTGATTGAACCAGGCTTACACAGTACCTGACCACGCTCAACTTCATCGCGCTTAGTACCACGCAGCAGTGCACCAACGTTCTCACCTGCACGACCCTGGTCAAGCAGCTTGCGGAACATCTCAACACCCGTACAAGTCGTTGTCTGAGTATCACGGATACCAACGATCTCGATTGAATCACCAACGTTGATGATACCGCGCTCTACACGACCAGTTACAACTGTACCACGGCCAGAGATAGAGAATACGTCCTCGATAGGCATCAGGAACGGCAGGTCGATCAGACGCTGTGGTTCTGGGATGTACTCATCAAGAGTCTCTACCAGCTTCTTAACAGCAGTCGTACCCATACCATTGTCGTCTTCGCCGTTCAGAGCCATCAGCGCAGAACCTGTAATGATTGGAGTGTCATCACCTGGGAAGTCGTAAGTATCAAGAAGTTCGCGAACTTCCATCTCTACCAGCTCAAGCAGCTCTTCGTCATCAACCATGTCCGCTTTGTTCAGGAACACAACGATGTACGGTACACCAACCTGACGAGACAGCAGGATGTGCTCACGAGTCTGTGGCATTGGGCCATCAGCTGCAGAACATACCAAGATAGCGCCGTCCATCTGAGCAGCACCAGTGATCATGTTCTTAACGTAGTCAGCGTGTCCTGGGCAGTCTACGTGTGCGTAGTGACGAGTTGGTGACTCGTACTCAACGTGAGAAGTGTTGATTGTGATACCGCGCTCACGCTCTTCTGGAGCCTTATCGATACCGTCGAAGGCAACGGCTGCGCCGCCCCATACTTCTGAACATACGCGAGTCAGCGCTGCAGTCAGTGTTGTTTTACCGTGGTCAACGTGGCCGATTGTACCTACGTTAACATGCGGTTTGTTACGTTCAAATTGTTGCTTTGCCACGATTAATATCCTCGGTCAAAAACGAAAAAAGGCAGATATATTTCTACATCTACCCTTGAAAATACTGGAGCTCATGGGCGGATTTGAACCGCCGACCTCACCCTTACCAAGGGTGTGCTCTACCCCTGAGCTACATGAGCGAATCTTGCTTACTTTGCCCGTGCTGCTTTTATCTCTTCAAGAGAACCGGCGCTGGAGCTGGAGCGGGTAGCGGGAATCGAACCCGCCTCTTCAGCTTGGAAGGCTGAGGTAATAGCCACTATACCATACCCGCCTGAAGCAGCTGATCAGGATGGTGGTGGGAGATGGATTCGAACCATCGAAGCTTTCGCGTCGGATTTACAATCCGATCCCTTTGGCCACTCGGGAATCCCACCACAACTTCACTGCTAAATGGTGCCGGCACCAAGAGTCGAACTCGGGACCTACTGATTACAAGTCAGTTGCTCTACCAACTGAGCTATACCGGCTCAGCAACGAAGTGGGGCGTATCTTACTGATCGACCTAAGGGGTTGCAACCCCTTCACAAACATTTTTTTCAAATTTTATTCCAGGCCAACTATCACTGATTAGTTGTTTGATTTCGCTGGTTATTTCATAACCAACCAGATAGCTCGTTGAGACTTTAAAATCGCCGGAAGCACGCAGTACAGATTTTCGCCGTGTCTTCTCAGCAATTGCTGCAGGCAGAGTTGCCAACATAGTGTCTGCCGCCTCTTCGCTTGTATAACTACCCAGCACCAACGCCCCATCTCGGCTTTCCGGCACCCAACCAACCCGCGCCAGCTCATCGAGCACATTAATCCGAGCTTCAGCATCAGCGGGCAGAGGGTACTCAAGGCGGAATCCATCCTCGACAGGAGGCATCGCCTCATACTCGGACGCAAAACCTCGTTCCTGTAAAAACTCTACTAAACGGCTGGCTTCAAACTCACTCGTCAAAGGCGCAAAATTGGCACACTCGCGCGGCCGAGGCGTCAACTGTTCACCCGCTCGCAGCTCAGAGGGCAGGCGCAACACTGAGGGTTTAAAGTCGGGCTGACTGCCGCTCTGATCAAAATGGTACTTCTGCGCATACCAGAAAAATAGCAGCGAGTTGGCTAAAACCACCAGCAAAAACAACCAGCGCAGCATTACACCCTCTCCCGCTTCGCTAAACTTAGTCCATCCATAACCAACTCAGGAATCAGCACCACATTATCGGTATCGCTTAAATAACGCTGCAGATGATTCGCATCCCCCCCCGTTAAAACGATAGTGGAGTTAACACCAGGCTGCACCAGCTGCTTGGCTAGCTCCTGCAGCTGAGACGCCAAACCTCGCATCACCAATTCAGCACCTGATGCCACACAACTCGCGGTATCAATTCCACCTTGAAGCGGGTCGCCCTGCACCTGATCGAATCGTACTCTGGCGGTCTGCCCCAACAGCGTACGTTGCTGCATCTGAAATCCTGGCAGAATAGAGCCCCCGAGGTAGTGTCCATCCACAGAAACTCTCTCTATGGTGATTGCACTGCCAGCATCAACCACCAACACCGCTCCACCGATATGATTCCACGCTGCCAGCATAGCGAGCCACCGGTCTACCCCCATACGTTCGGGCTGAACGTAAGCATTCAACAGCCCAGCGGCCGACTGGGTAACCCGCGCAAATTCAGCCGCAACACCGAAGTGGAGCTGAAGGCGCTGCGCCAGTTGATGGTTGATACTGTCACTTGCAACCGAGCTAATCCATATACTTTCCAGCGTAGCACTCTGCTCAGCTAACCAAGCTTCAAGTTCCACAAGAGCGAAATAACCACCGTCTACACGCACCTCGCTAGACAGCAAGCGCCACTTCAGTAGCGTATTTCCAAGATCGATCTCTAATCGCATTAGTTGGCCCGTAAACTAATCTCGCCACCCTGATACAGCTTCTCTCCATCGAGGGTTCTAAGACGCAGTGCTCCCGACTTATCCACACCTAGACAAAGACCATCAACGCGACGATCCCCCATCAACAGCGAGATTGGCCGATCTTTAAAGGCATTGGCAGATTCCCACTCGCCACGCAGCTCTGCGAACCCGGTCTCAGCAAATTCGTCCAGCATCTTCACCAGGTGCATTAGCACAACGGCTAACAGATCTGTTCGCGTTAGATCCTTGGGCAGCAACCCTTTAAGATCAGCCCAGGGTTGATCTATCTGTGCTTCTGCCTCTTGTGGCATGGCGACATTCAAACCCACACCAATCACCGCACTACAGTCGCCGGACAGGTCACCGCCCACCTCAATCAATACGCCGCCAAGCTTGCGCCCGAACAACAGTAGATCATTGGGCCACTTCAGCTCGACACCCTCTACATGCAGAGCCTGCAAGGCTCGAGCAAGTGCCACGCCAACAGCCAAACTCAACCCCTCTAACGCAGCGACACCGCCACTGAAGGGCCAACTTAGAGAAAAATAGAGATTACTACCCAAGGGGCTTGCCCAAGCTCGGCCGCGACGCCCGCGGCCGCCACTCTGATACTCAGCAATGAACAGTGCGCGCTTATGCCCATTCACACTGGCTCGTTGCGCACTTAAATTAGTGGACTCGCAGAGCATGGTTAAATCGATCAAATCTAATCGTTGCGCTACATCCAGACTCTCCAACTGCCGCTCAAGATGCGCGGCATTAATGAGATCTAAACCACCAAAAATTCGGTAACCGCGCCCACGTACTGAGTGGACTGAGATACCCAGCGGAGCCAACTCCTTTATCTGGTTCCAGATGGTTGTACGACTGACGCCGAGCGCCTCAGACAACTGTGCCCCGCTGTGAAACTCACCATCGGCTAGTGTGCGCAGCAGGTCCAAATTCATATCAGGCGTCCGCGCGATCGTAAACGACAAAAGCGTAGGGGTAACGGTTAGGCTGATCGCCCGCGGGGTACGACTCACGACCCAACTCACGCCAGAGGGTGTAATCGACCTCAGGGAACCAAGCATCACCCACTGGCTCCGCGTCAACCTCAGTCATGTATAGACGGTCAACTAATGCCAGCGACTGTTCATAAATCTGCGCACCACCAATAACGACAGCCTCATCCACACCGTCGATTAGCGCTTGTGCAGCGGCAACTGAGATAGCCTCATCGAGCGAACGCGCCAGCTTGACCCCCTCAGCGCTCCAACTCTCATCCCTAGTTATCACGATATTCGTTCTGCCGGGCAGAGGTTTGCCTATGGACTCATACGTTTTGCGGCCCATAATAATTGGCTTACCTAAGGTCACCTGCTTGAAATAACGCAGATCTTCGGGCAGATACCAAGGAAGGCGATTTTCATGCCCAATCACACGGTTACGACCCTGTGCAACAATTAGCGCCAAACGCATAAAAACTCCTTAAACCGAAAACGGGTACTGAATAGCTGGATGATACTCATACCCCTCAACCTCAAAGTCATCCATGGTCACCCAGGTCTCGAGATCTTCGAGCGAACGAATATCGGGGTTAATCTTCAGCGTCGGCGGTGCTAGCGGCTCACGTTTAAGCTGCACATCCCGCATCAACTCCAACTGATCCTCGTAAATATGGGCGTTTACAATTTTGTGATAGGCCATACCAGGCTTATGCCCCGTAATTTGAGCCACAATTGCCAGCAGAAAGTAGACCTGCACCATGTTGAAATTTAACCCCAAGGGGACATCGCAGCTGCGCTGGGTGGAGTTGAGGTAGAGCCGATCACCCAAAAGCGAAAAATGGTGGGAGTACATGCAGGGACGAAGACAACCCATGTGGAATGCCCCAGGGTGATAGAAGGTCAGAATTTCACCACGGTCATCCTTTCCCGCTTTGAGGTCATCAATAATTTTGCGCAAAAGATCGACTGAGCCGCCATCGGGCTTGGGAAAGTTACGCGCTACTTTGCCATAGATAAAACCGCAGTCATCCTCGCCTTTGCGGTGAGGGTTAGCGAGCCAGTCTGCATTATCATTGGCATTAGCGTCCCAAGTTCTTGTCCCGAGCGCACGAAAATCGGCAGCGTTGTCATAGCCGCGCAGATATCCAATCATCTCTGCGATAGCTGCCTTATAAAAACTCTTACGTGTCGTTACCAGAGGAAACTCACCGGCACCAACATCGTAGCTCAGATCGGCATTGATGACTGTCAGACAGCGCTTACCGGTTCGAGCGTTATCGACCCAAACGCCTTCATCAACGATACGCTGACAGAGATCGAGATACTGCTTCATCTATTCATCACCAACAAAAATATTTTGTAAAGGAGGCTACCAGCTTAAGAGTGCAGACTCCACAACCTCAGCGTTTCGCCTCAGGGCGCAGCAGCAGAATCAGCCCCACCACAACCATCGGCAGGGAGAGCAACTGCCCCATCGATAGCAGATCAAAGCCAATCAACCCTAAATGCGCATCGGGTTCGCGGAAGAATTCAACAGAGCTGCGAGCGATGCCATAGCCCACTAGGAACAGACCCGCAACGGACCCCGGCTTGCGCGGCTTATTGGAGTAGATCCAAACAAGTGCAAATAGCAGAACACCCTCTAACAAAGCTTGGTAGAGTTGTGAGGGGTGACGCGCCAATTGGTCACCGGCACGGGGGAAAATAACACCCCAGCTTTGGTCTGTAGCCCGGCCCCAGAGCTCGCCACCAATAAAGTTACCAATGCGCCCCGCGGCCAAACCCAGCGGTACTAAGGGTGCAACAAAATCCCCCAGTTGCAGCAGGGTTTTCCCCTCACGGCGAGAGAACCAAAGGATGACTGCAACAACGCCTAAAAGTCCACCGTGGAAGGACATACCCCCCTCCCAGATAGCGAACAGCCAGAGGGGATCTTGTAGGAAGTAGTCAAAATGGTAGAACAGCACATAGCCCATGCGCCCGCCAAGAATCACCCCTATGGCACAGTAAAAAATAAGGTCGGATAGCTGCTTTTCACTCCAGCCAGAGCCCATCTTGCGCGCTCTGTAGCCTCCGAGCATCCAAGCGGAGCCAAATGCCAGGAGGTACATCAGACCGTACCAATGAATCTGAAGCGGCCCCAGACCCAGAGCAATAGGGTCAATCTCGTGTAGCCAGACCATGGTTAACTCCCGAGGAAGTTAAGCAGCAAAAAACGCGCACCCACTACCAGCAAGAAGAGAGCAAAAACCTGCTTCAGACGTTTCTGTGGCAGAGTATGGGCGAGCTTTGCGCCCACTTTAGCAAACTGCGAACTTGCCAGTGCTATACCAACAAACGCCGGAAGGTAGATATAACCGAGGCTATATTCAGGCATCCCCTGAGCATCCATGCCAGCCCAGATGTAGGCAAGCGCCGAGACAGCAGCAATAGGCAGACCACAAGCAGCTGAGGTACCTACTGACTGACGCATCTCTGTCCCGCGCACAGTAAGGTAAGGCACGGTCAACGTACCACCGCCTATGCCAAAGATAGACGAGGCACAACCGATACCTGCTCCTGCCATTCCCAACTCTGACTTACCTGGCAGGGAACCACCCGCTTTTGGCTTGAGGTCGAACCACATCTGCACCGCAACCGAGGTAACAAAAATACCCAAGAGAAGCTGAAGATTGGCACCGCTTAGCGAGTCAGCGATAGCAACACCAACAAGTGCTCCCAGTGCTATACCTGCCGCTAAGGGTTTGAAGAGATCCCAACGCACGCTGCCACGTGAATTGTGTGCCCGCACTGAGGCGATAGAGGTGACGACGATAGTGGCCAGAGAGGTGGCGATAGCAGAGTGAGTAACTACCGCCTCAGGCAAACCCTGCAAGGTGTAACTAAAAATCAGCACTGGCACAATTAATAGGCCACCACCAATTCCAAATAGGCCGGCCACAACACCAGCCACTGCACCAAGTACTAGGTACAGAATCAAGCTTTCGATCATTTAATGTTCTCCAGGAAGCTCGGGACGGGTCAGCTGAGTCAAACCGCTCTCTTGTAGAGCAGATCTAAGCGCTGCATGAATTTCATCGGTATCAGACATGCGCATGACGCGACCCAAAAGCGTCAGCGCATCTTTATAGCTCACACTGCGTATCGCCAACTTAACCTTGGGTAGGTTGTTAGCATTCATTGAGAGCACATCGTAGCCCATAGCCATCAGCAGCAGAGCACCACCTGGATCCGCCGCCATCTCCCCACAGATCGAAACCTGCTTATTAACCCGCTGCGCCTCATGGGCAATATGTTGCAGCGCCAGCAGTACCGAAGGGTGGTATGAAGCGTAGAGCCCGGCAACACGCGGATTGTTACGATCCACGGCTAGCAGATACTGGGTAAGGTCATTAGAACCGACAGAGATAAAGTCTATTAGCGAAGCGAAGCGGCCGATCTGGTAGACCGCGGCAGGCACCTCAATCATGATGCCCACGGGTGGCTTGCGAATATCCAACCCCTCTTCACAGAGCTCATTGTAGGCCTGATCGATTTGACGCAGCGCTGCCTCAACCTCATGCACACTGGTTACCATCGGCAACATGATGCGCAGGTTATTCAACCCCTCGGATGCACGCAGCATAGCGCGTACCTGAACGAGAAAAATTTCAGGGTGATCCAAGGTCACGCGAATACCGCGCCACCCCAAAAAGGGGTTCTCCTCTTCAATCGGGAAGTAGGAGAGCGCTTTATCCCCACCTATATCTAGGGTTCGCATGGTTACAGTTTTGGGAGCGAATAACTCCAACTGCCGACGGTAAGTCTCGGTCTGCTCGTGTTCACTAGGGAAGAAATCACGAATCATGAACGGAATTTCTGTGCGGTAGAGGCCAATGCCCTCAGCACCTCGTTCAAGCGAGCGCTCAACATCAGCCGTGAGACCCGTATTAACCCAGAGCGGCATACGATGGCCATCAACAGTCTCTGCTGGAAGCTCTTTTAACTTATCCAGCCCCGCCGCAATCGCGCGCTCCTCTTTAACGATATCGCCATAAGCGTTGAGGAGGTCATCATTGGGGTCAACAAATACGCGTCCAGAGTAGCCATCTACAATAACGTGGCGACCCTCAATGCGGGTATGAGGCAGATCCACCACACCCATGATTGTAGGGATACCCATAGAGCGGGCTAGGATAGCCGCATGCGAGGTACCCGAACCGCTTATGGAGATCATCCCAGCTAACTGCTCTTCCGGCACCAGGCCAAACATCGCCGGCGAGAGCTCATCTGCAACCAATATGGTGTTATCTGGGTAGCTCTGAATACGTGCGGAGGCCCCCTCTTGTAGACAACTAAGCACACGCCGTCCAAGATCACGTATGTCCGATGCGCGTTCACGTAGGTAGGCGTCATCCATCATGGAGAACTCACGCACATGAGCCAGTATGACTTCACGCAGCGCACCTTGAGCCCAGTTACCCGCTTTAATCTTTTCACGAATTTCAGTGACTAGCGCATTGTCATCTAGCATGCGCAGGTAAACCTGGAATAGAGCCTGCTCTTCGTTACGAAGTCGATTAGCGAGCATATCGGCGATCTCGGAAATCTCTTGGCGAACAGCCGCTACAGCCGTATCAAGCGCCTCCAACTCCGCCTCAATATCCTTTATGGATTTATCCGGCACTCCGTTGAGATCGGCAGAGAGGCTAACAACACGGACTTCACCAATCGCGACACCGGGACTACCGACCACACCATTGAAGTGGCGCGCTGGGCGGTCCGCTGAACTGCCTTTGGCGTTGGGTTCAATATTAATCGACCCGGTCGCTTCTGCGTGCGCAATTACGCCTGCCAATTGCGCCGAAATAGTGACCATAAAGGCCTCTTCCGACTCATCGAAGCGGCGCATCTCGCGTTGCTGTACAACAAGCACACCGAACACCGTGCGCTGGTGAATAATAGGTACACCCAGAAACGCGTGGTAACGCTCCTCGCCGGTGGATTTAAGATAGAGAAACGCAGGGTGAGTGGATGCATCCTCAAGGTTGATAGGCTCAGCCCGAGTACCAACCTGGCCTACAACACCCTCGGTGGGTGAGAGGCTAACCTGACCAACAGCATCCTTGTTCAGACCCTCGGTGGCGCGCAAAACGTAGCGCTGCGTAGTTCCGTCCAGTAGATAGATAGAACACACCTCAGTCTTCATGGTGTCGCGAATGCGCTCTACAGTCAGCGCCAGAGCCGACTCTAGATCTTCCGCTGCAGACACCTCTTGAACTATCTGACGCAGCTTGGCCAGAACACTCATCAACACACTCCTCAGCCTGTGTATGGGGTCACTGTTTACTCTGCGTATTTAACTACGCTTTTTTAATCACTCTAGCCAACCTTGGCGACAACTCGCGCATCGCTTTGCGATACACCTCTCGTTTGAATGAGACCACCTGTCCCAAGGGGTACCAATAACTCACCCAACGCCAGCCATCAAACTCTGGTGCATCACAACAGTCAATTTGGACAGCACTGTCTTCACTCAGCATTCGCAGCATAAACCACTTCTGCTTCTGTCCGATGCAGATAGGGTGGGAGTGACGGCGAATCATCCGCTTGGGCAGGCGATACCTCAACCAACCGCGTGTCACGCCCAATATCTCCACATCGGTTGGCGCCAAACCAACCTCCTCTTGCAGCTCGCGATACATCGCCTCTTCGGCCGACTCGTCTGTCTTAATCCCGCCCTGGGGGAACTGCCAAGCATCTTGACCGCAACGACGCGCCCAAAGCACCTGACCCGACGAATTGACCAGAATGATACCGACATTCGGTCTGAACCCATCAGAATCGATCACCTATGTAATCCTTAACTAAAAATTTTTCTTAAACCCATTGTTTCACATATGAGTGTTTTGGTCATCCGACGAATTACAGTAAAATCTTGAGCTTAGTAATGGGACAATTTCAGGGGTTTTACCCCAGAATCGGAGAGACAATGGCACTGGCAATTTTTGACCTAGATAACACCCTACTTGATGGTGATAGCGATCACGCTTGGGGCGAGTTCCTCTGCCGCAAAGGGGTTGTGGACCCAGATGAGTATCGCCTAGCCAACGACCGTTTCTACCAACTCTACAAAGAGGGCAAGCTGGATATCCTAGAGTTTCTTAGCTTCGCACTAAAACCGCTGTCAGAGCACTCCCTAGATCTTCTAAGTCAGTGGCACGCTGAGTTTATGCAAGAGGTGGTAGAGCCAATGATGCTGCCTAAGGCTGAAGCATTGCTGCAGCAGCATCGCGACGACGGTGACAAACTGATGATCATCACAGCCACTAACCGATTTGTTACCGGACCAATAGCGCAACGGCTGAATGTACCGGTGATCATCGCAACGGAACCAGAACAAATTGATGGTAGGTATACAGGACGCGTAACCGACGTCCCCTGCTTTCAGGATGGTAAAGTGGTGCGTCTGAACCGCTGGCTTAAGGAGAACAGCGTCTCCTTGGATGGCAGTTACTTCTACTCTGACTCAATCAACGACTTGCCGCTGCTAGAGGGTGTAACCCACCCCGTGGCTGTGAACCCAGATGAGCGCTTAAAGGCCATAGCGACGGAGCGCAACTGGCCTATCCTCGACTTGCGCTAAGGGCGTCTTAAATCGCTATTTTGGTGGTTTTAATCTTATCGTTGAGCGCACGAATAACGGCAGAACGAGTCACTAAACCAACCAATTTCCCCTCATCGCAGACGGGGTAGTTTTTCGGTTTACCCGTCTGCATACGCTCTGCCAAAGCCAATACCGACTCATTGGCACTTACCAGCAGCGGCTCAGCATGCATGATGTCACCCACGCGAGTAAGGCTATCCGCGTAGTAACTGCCGCTAATGACATATTTGATGCAATCCTGCTCGGAGAGAAATCCAACCAGTTTCCGCTCCCCATCCACCACAGGAAGTCCTAGATGGTGAGAGTCTGTAATTCGATCCACCGCTTCCGCGAGTGATGTCTCAGGATTGAGTGGTACGATTGACGCGTCCATGACATCACGAACCAGAATACTATCCATTGTTACCTCCACACTTATCGCTTCTTATAACTCTAGTGTGGCACACGGATTTAGATATCGCCTCGCTAAGCGAAGCAGATTTTGCCCTGACTACTAAACGAATCGCCTCGCAAGGGAGACTAGGGACCCTTGAATAGGCCCCCGGGAATGATTCAACCTACTCACTCGCCAGTAGACGCATAAAGTAGGCTTTGAGGTACTCAGTTTCAGGTATCGCCGGATGGATTGGGTGGTCGGCACCTTGGTAACCCTGAGCAAATATCTGGCCCTGGCGATCCAGTTCGCGACTATTTGAACGCAAGATATCCACCAAACGATCTGTCTCCAGATGCATTGAACAGGAGGCCGAAACCAGCACTCCGCCTTTGTTTAGTAGGCGCATAGCGAAGTTGTTGATACGTGCATAGGCGCGCTCACCATTGCGTACGTCTTTCTTGCGCATGATGAACGCCGGCGGATCGACCACCACAACGTCGAAGCGCTCTTTCTCCGCAACTAGGGCCTTACAGATATCGAATGCATCCCCTTGCAAAGGACGCAACTTAGACTCAGCGGCGTTAAGACGGGCATTCTCCACGGCAACTTCCAGCGCTCCTGCTGAAGCGTCGACACAACTTACATCAGTCGCACCCGCCGCCAGCGCCTGAATACCCCAGCCGCCGACATAGCTAAATAGATCCAGTACGCGCTTACCCTTCACCAACTGCTGCATACGCGCGCGATTCTCGCGATGGTCGTAGAACCAGCCTGTCTTCTGCCCAGTCATCAGCGGCGCCAGAAGATCAACCCCATTTTCACGCAGAGGGGCAAGCTCAGGAATATTTCCCTGAACCACCTCAACATAGGTATCGAGCCCCTCAGTTGCGCGGAACTTTCCATCATTACGTAGCAGAATCGCACAGTGCTTAAACACTTTATTGAGGGCGTCTATGATGTGGTGCTGCGCGCGCTCCATACCGGCAGTCGAGATCTGCACAACGAAAATATCGAAGAAGCGGTCGATAACTAGGCCTGGAAGACCATCCGAGTCGCCGTAGACCAGGCGGTAGCAGGGATCGGTAAAATTCATCTCTCGCAACGAAAGTGCGATATTCAAACGATGCACAATCAGCGAGCGATCCAGGGCTTGATTCGGATCGCGACTATAGACACGCCCACAGATCAGTGTGTTGGGATTGACGTAGGCAGCCGCACGCGGGCGCCCCTGCGAGTCGACCACCTGCACCTCTTCGCCGGGCTCAAAATCTTTCAGCGGGGTCGCTTTAGTATCTACCTCATTACTGTAGATCCAGACATGTCCCGCACGTAGACGTTTATCGGCACCCGTACGCAATACCAGGGGTTTAGCACTCATCAATTCAATCTCTTAAAAAACAAAATACCCCGAACCATCATCCTCAGCGCGGTGGCAGGCGACAGATCGGGGTGTTATGCAGCGGAAAAAGTTACTCCTCTTCGCACTGCTCCTGGTACTCATCTGCGCTGAGCAGATCTTCGAGCTCAGCCAGATCGCTGAGCTTTAGCTTGAAGAACCAGCCGTCACCGTAGGGGTCGTTGTTCACATTTTCTGGCGCATCTTCGAGCTCTTCGTTAACTTCCAGCACCGTACCACTGAGCGGAGCATAGATATCTGAGGCTGCCTTTACAGACTCAACCACACCTGCGTCATCACCTGCCGCAAGCTCAGCGCCGATATCTGGAGTCTCAACGAAGACTACATCACCCAAAGACTCCTGCGCATAATCTGTGATACCAACAGTTACTACGCCATCACCCTCATCACGAATCCACTCGTGGCTGCTGACATACTTCAGTTCACTTGGCACGTTGCTCATTGTCGTCTTACCTATATCTGGTTATCAGGGGGGAAACCCGGTTGCGGGTGCGATTGTATCCCAAGGAAACCTCTGAATAAATCGCTGCAATCTCAGGCTAGATGATGATTGGGCGTTTTTGCAAGGCGGGCAAGTCACCCCGCAACCCCATCGCCTCTAGCATTAGATGCTGTTTTACCGGCGAGCATTGATCTACCGCCCGCATACCGAGGCTGCGAGCCAGCTCCACCAATGGGGGTTGCGGCGTAAATAAGGTTTTGAAACCCTGCATCGCCGCACTCATGCGCAGGTTGGCAAGCATTCGCCGACGCTGGTAACGACGCAACACCCGTTCACTCGCAATCGACTCGCACCTATTGCGACCCTGTAGAAGCGTCTCTACCAGCGCCGCTACATCCTGAAAGCCTAGATTGACTCCCTGCCCTGCCAAAGGGTGAATCGTGTGAGCGGCATCGCCAACTAATGCGATTCCCGACTTAACATACTGCTGTGCATGACGCTGACGCAGTGGAATAACCTGAGCTCCGGTCACTTCCAGTACTTCACCTACCCGACTACTACTGCCACGAGTTACCGCCCCAGCGAGCTCATCCGAGGAGAGAGCAAGGAGCTCCTGCGCATGCTCGGGTGAAGTTGACCAGACTAATGAGACAAGATCATTGGCCTCGGACTTAAG
>Ga0209962_1000007_pt1 | contig 58301 bp, 67 predicted proteins | sample SalPonA_C_H2O_MG_FD_185722 | JGI IMG/M metagenome (GOLD analysis project Ga0209962, IMG submission 185722) | Water microbial communities from South San Francisco under conditions of wetland restoration - Salt Pond MetaG R2A_C_H2O_MG (SPAdes)... | ecosystem: Environmental > Aquatic > Non-marine... | reverse complement strand
GCTGATCTTGACCGTAAGTTGTCTAGTGCTCGCTTTAACGTAGATCAGCTACAGGTAGGCCGTGAAGCCTTCGTAAATATGCTGACTACGAGCCTAGAAGCTAAAGACGGTGATACCGCCGCCGCTTAATAAGCAGTTGCACGTCTACTCGGGCGGTATGCTCGCGGGCATGGTGATGCCTTGGCGACCGTTGCGGGTGGCTCGGTCGTTGTGATTGCGACGTTACTGCTGCGCGATGTAAAGGGCGTTTTTTTCTGCTAAAATGTAGTAGCAATGACACTTAAATAGGTCTGCACGATGTCCCACTACACGTTTTTTTCCGATGAAGAGCTCGCCTGTAAGTGCGGCAGGTGCGACGGCGGCCTGCACATGGACCCTGAGTTCATGGATCGGCTTACTGACTTGCGTATCATTATTGGCCGTCCTTTTATTGTGACGTCAGCCTACCGCTGTCCGCAGTGGAATAAACAGGTTTCATCGACGGGTTCTACAGGGCCGCATACGCTTGGGCGTGCGATTGATATTGCGGCGGTGGGCTCACTCGCCGTTGAACTTGTGACGCGCGCGTCGGAGGTGGGCATGACCGGTATCGGTGTCGCCCAACGCACCAGTCATCGGTTTATTCATCTTGACGATTTGCCCTCAGATCAATTTCCGCGCCCTGCGGTTTGGAGCTACTGATGCCAGAGTCGCCGCCTGAGGAGTATTTCGCCCGCCAAGAGGACCATGCCTCCGTTGAGGCGCGCGTGTTGCGCCTTGAGTGGACAGTCAACCTCCAAGCGGAGGCGATACACCGCCTTGAAGCGTCTGCAAGCAGCATTGCGTCGGACATTCGAGTGATTCAAGACACCCTCAAACAAATTAAATACGTGTCGATGGGCGCGGGTTTGATCGTTGCCTCCAGCGAACTCGGCCTGAGCGCCGTTATTAAAGGACTTCTTCTATGATCGCAGGAATTGCATCGTTTTTCGCGGGGCTGTTTAGCTCAACAAAAATGCAAGATACCGCCATTGATGCGGTTAGGAAGCTTGGGGGCTTAGATGAAATGTCAGCTAAAGAGAAGGGTGAGTTCATTCTTCAGTACATGGACAAAACAAAGCATCAGTCAGAAGTTAGACGTTTTATTGCTCTTGTTTTGGTTGTGCTCTATGGCTGCATTGCTTGCGTTTGGCTGCTCGCTGGTGGCGTGGGCTATCTGGCAAGTTATACACCGGCTCTTGAGTATGCTGGGTCTGTGAAGATGTTTCTGGTGGATGTGGTTGTGCAGCCGTTCAACATCATCTTGAGTTTTTACTTCGTGATGAACATCGCCGGTAAATTGAAGGGCTAACTATGCTGATAAAAATCGACCGTTTTAATGGTCAGGTCGAAAGTGTTGAAGCGCGCAAGCTGGATAAGAGCTTTGCAACGACAGCCCGTAATTGTCGCCTGACGTCAGGTTCATTGGAACCGCTCAAAGGCCCCTTGTTCAAAACGGCATGGGGGGCGACCTACGCGTCGATCTATCAGTACCTTCCGAACGAGTGGTTTACGTTTACAGGTGATGTGGATGTAGCGCGCACGCCCATCGCATACGACACGACCGACCGCGTGTACTACACGGGGACCGGCTATCCAAAACAGACTAATAACACCCTAGCGTTATCGAACGGTGTTCAACCGGCAGCGGCCTACCGTCTGGGTGTGCCGGTGGGTACGCAGGTTCTACTTGCGGTTACAGGTGATCCTGATCCCGAACAAGAAGGGCTAGAGAGTACGGTCTATTATGTCTACTCATTGGTGACTGCGTGGGGCGAAGAGGGTCCACCCTCCCCTGTCAGTACGGCGGCGACTATTACGGATGGGCAAGAGGTGACGTTGACCTTTCCCAGTTTGCCGACAGGGAACTACAACTTTGGCTCAGGCGCATTGATTCGCGTCTACCGTTCAAACTCAGGCAGTGTCGCAACCGCGTTTCAATTCTTGGTTGATCTGCCTCTGGGCACAGGCACTTACAAAGACACCCTCCCGGCGGCGGGTCTTGGCGAAGTGATACCTTCGACCCTGTGGGACGCACCGCCTGATGATGATGGGACCCGTTACCCTTCAGGTGAAATGCTTGGATTGCGCGCGCTGCCTAGCGGTGTGATGGTTGGCTACAGCGGTAATACGCTGGTCTATTCCGAGGCCTACCTCCCGCACGCGTGGCCTTACGCGTACCCGATCAATGACACGATTGTGGGCATTGAAGTGACGAGTCAGGGCGTGCTGATTGGAACAAACGGCAAGCCTGTGATGGCGATTGGCCTCGATCCCCAGAGTATCGTGATACAGGAGCTCGATGAGCGACGTGCCTGTGTCAGCAAGCGCTCTATGGTGGATATGGGCGAGTTTGCGATTTACGCCTCGCAGGACGGGTTGGTCGGCATTGAGAATGGCTCAGTGAGTCTGCTCACTGAGGGGCTGTTTTCTCGGGAGCAGTGGCAGCGCTTTAAACCAGAGAGTATTCATGCGTACCGCTGGGAAGGTGGCTATGTCGCCTTTTGGGATAATCCTGATGATCTGCAGAAAGGCGGTTTTATCTTTGCCCCTGGGCAGAAGAATTCAGCGTTTATTGAGTTGGATTTCTACGCATCAGCGGGGCACTACAGCGCACGGGATGACATTCTGTATTTGCAGGTGGCTGATGACCTGATCGAATTTGATCGAGGCACTGACCTTGAATATTTGTGGCGCAGTAAAGAGTTTCAGTTGCCGCAGCCGACCGCCTTCAGTGTGCTACAAGTGCATGCGGACACCTACCCTGTAAACGTCAACCTCTACCGCGATAACGTGCTTGAAGTTTACACCGTTGCAAATGAGCGCCCTGTTCGCCTAGCGGCGGGACGGAACACGCTATTGAGTATTGAGCTCCAAGGCACGGCGACTGTGCATGATGTCTCGGTGGCGACGTCGCCGACGGAGCTTGCGAATGACTAAGACACGCGTACCGGCGATCCCGAACCCCTCAACGATTAAAGACCCGATCCTGCGCGCTGTTGTTGTCGCGCTTAAGGAAGCCACGGAAGTCGGGTTGGGCCGACGCGGTGATCCGCTTGATCGAGCGGCAACGATCCGCGATCTGCGCGATGCCGGTGTCGTGGATGTAAGAGGGACCGGTGCGAACTACACGCTTAAGTTTTCGGGTGATACTACGGATGACCTCGATTATTCAAAACCCCCGACGCCGTTTAACTTAACGGCCACAGGGGGCTTTACGTCGATCTTGGTGCAGTGGGAGTTTCCGCGTTACCTCAACTATTCACACACAGAGGTTTGGCGCTCAACCGAGAATGACCGCTCAACAGCGGCACCCATCGGCATCAGTTCGTTTAATCTTTACAGCGATCCTGTCGAGACAGTGACAACCTATTACTACTGGGTTCGTCTGGTATCACGCGCAGGCATTGCCGGTGACTTCAACGCGTTGGAAGGGACCGAAGGTACATCCCTGATACCGGTGGCGGACCTACTCAAAGCGTTTGAGGGTGAGATCTTAAGCACCCATCTACATGAGTCGCTATCTACGCCGATTGGTCAGCTCTCCACCTGGTTGGATGGGATCACCGTCGAAGATTTCTCGATGGCGGACTTTCTTAACTCGCTTGCTGAGGTTGTCTACGATGAGGATACGGGTGTTGCAGCTAACAGTGGGCTGATTGAGGCGCTCGATGTTCGTGTGACGGACAACGAGGGCGATCTTTCCACGCAAGCCTCGTCAATTACCTCGCTTACATCGAGGATCGGTGAGGTCGAGCCGCTTATCACGGACCCCCATTTTCGACTGGGGCAAACCCATTGGTCCACGAGCTACGTGGGTGAGACGGTGGACGGCATCGCTGCCGATGATGCAGCGTTCAATTCCACCGCGACGGGGCTACGAATTACCGGCACCAAATGGCTGTACTATCGCAATGCGATCCCAGTGGACACCAGCCGTCGCTACCGCGTTCGCTTTAAGGTACGTCAGTTGGTTGACGCGTCCGTGGGAGACTCCCGCGTGTACGCGGGTGTGGCTACCCTAGATGGTGACTTTAAAAATCTGACAGGGGGTGCGGGTACGCACCGCTATTGTGCAGTTTCGGGTTATCCACTGCGTATCGCGGATGGTTGGCAGACCTATGAGGGCGACATCGAGGGCTTGGGTGATCTTGCGACCAACTTTCGCTCGAACACGGCTTATGTACGCCCGATGCTGATCGTGAACTACAGCGGGGGTAACGGTACTGCTGAGGTCGCCACGCTTGAGTTTTTGGATGTTACCGATGAGTACGCAAACGCGACCGCTATTGATGGGCTAACAACGCGCGTCTCTCTAAACGAGGGGGATATCTCTACGTTGGCGTCCGATGTGACCAATCTTGAAACGGCTGTCTTCGACGGAACAACCGGTTTAAGCGCAACGGGTGACGCCGTTGATGCACTTGAAGTGCGTGTGACGGCCACCGAGGGAGACCTCGCTTCCACGGCGACGAGTGTGACGCAGCTCGAAGTTTCAGCGGGCCGTTTTAACGAAGACCCAGCGAACTTGCAGTTTAACGGCAGCATGAATCAAGTTGCGCCGGACGGACGCCCTGCGGGTGTGGTGGCGAATTTTGGGTCATCGGATAAGTCGATCATTTCATTCCTTGATGATACTAACTATGTCGGGCTTAAGCTGTACTCGGCGTCTGATACCTCAATCGGGTGCGCGCTGCGTGCGATTAAGTTTGTAAAAAACACTGAGTACACCATCAGCTACAAGATCAAGGCGTCTGCGTCGGCGGGTACAGGTTTCTATTCGCGTATTTATTTTGCTGAGGATACGGTCGGACCCGATATTCCAGTGTCGTATGTCACCCATTCGTCAGTCCATGAGGACATTGCGGATGTGGGTTTTCTTGCGGATAACGTCTCGTATGCCGCACTAAAATCAAACAGCTCAGTCAGCCAAGAGTGGGTTGAGCACACCCACACCTACACCCATCGTGTCGATAATCATTGGGGTAGCTTAACGTTTCTCAACTGGACGGGCATGGGCACCTACGCGTTGCACATCAAAGATGTGGTTGTGAAGGTCGCTGACCCTGTTGTTTATTCAAAAGCCTATGAGTTGTTGGAAACGCGCGTCAAAACAACAGAGGACGGCATCTCTAGCGCAGAAGCTGAGTACGTACTTAAGCTGGACGTGAACAACCGTATTGCTGGGTTCGGTTTGCTTAATGATGGAGCGGTTTCGACGTTCGAAATCATGGCCGACCAGATGGCTATCATCAACCCTGCCGAGGGCGTTGCGGGTCAGTCTGGTTATGTGCCTGAAAAGCTGGTCTTTGGTACGGATAATGCCGGTAAAACCTTCATTGACGGGGCTTTTATCAAAGAGGCGACCATCGACGATGCAGCGATTGGTTCGTTATCGGCAGATAAGCTGGTTGTGACTGAGGGCTTAGCCTCTCCCTTCGCCAATATCGGCACGGTGACTGCCGGCAAGCTGCAAGGTGTGAACGGTAAAATCGATATCGATATGACTTCTGGTACGTTTGCGATCAATTCGGGGGCATCGGGTGCCCGTCTTGAAATGACTGAGGAGGTCATCAAAGTCTATGACGCAAACGGTACGCTGCGCGTGCAGCTAGGGAATCTTTCTAAATGAGTTGGGGACTTCAAACACGCGACACGTCGGGCGTGGTTAAGCTCACACAGGATTCAAAGCTGTGTCGGCTTCTTGGTCGGTTTTTGGCCGTCGCAGGGAAAAACGGATCAGGTAAAGTGGACGTTAGCGGCGCAAGCAACGTTAATTTCCTAGCGACCTTGGTAAGCGGCGATGCTGAGAATCGGCACATTCCGCATGAAGTTACAATGTCGATTTCCAGCGGCACGGCTACGATCACGTGGACCAAACAAAGTTTTAACACGTCCGATAAGCTTGCGGCATTCGCGCGCCCCGCTCACGGGGATACCCTTATATTGGTGTTTGGTTATGGCTGAGTTCGGTTTTTTATTGGGTAACGCGAGCTGGACCACGACGGTTGATTCGGGGTATTCAAACTACTCGCTGATTAAAACGTTAACGGTAAAGCTAGCCGCGGGGGTTAACACTATTAGTCTTGGCGTCGATGTTACCGAGCCGATGTGCGCGGTTCGTCATCCGGGTATTACTGTGGCATTCTCGCGTTACATCGGTGGCAACCCGTCGAAAGTAGTTCTTGGGGCCAGCGCAGCAGGGTCTATGACGATTTACGTCTTTGTCCCTACCCAGCGCAAGGGCAACAAGGGGCACGGTTTAAAGATCAATGATGCCGCAGGTTTGGAGGTTTATCACAGCGACCTCTTCTATTTCGACGTCAACAACTACGTTGGGTTTGGTACGAATATAGGGTCTAAAGGAACCTATGTCTTAGGCAGCTACTCTGGGATAAAGTTTGAATACCGCGATCGTTGGGCAGCGCACTACTCTTGTATATCTTTCCCATACTATGGTTGGGTGCCGACGTTTTACTGCGATAGCCTTGGATGTGGTACGGAGTACGTGTGGGACATTCTTGGTTACGACACATACTGCGGCTATGACTATCGAATGGACTGTCGCAAGCACTATCGCGCCGTCAAGCACGGCACCGATAATAAACTGTCAGCTTCCACCGTGAGTACGGGTTGGTCCGAGTGTTACAAAAAAGCCGATAGTAATGTTTCGGTTACGAGCGGGGACATTTACGACGCCTTTATCAAATCGGGTGTTGGCTATAACGTCGAGTCTCTAACCACCGATCTTCGCGGTGCGACTATATCGTCTAAGCCTACCAAACTACTGATGAGTGATACTGACTATGCCTCTTGAGATGACTGAAGTGCTAGATAATGAACGTGTTTCTGTGACTGATTTTAGTGAGGTGGGCCTTGAGTTTACTCAGAATTATATTTCGGAGCGGATAAAGGGCATCCAAGTGCGTGTCGAGTTTAGCGATGGTCAGTTGGGGTATGTCCCTTTGGTCATGTTATTTGGTGATCCAGCGGCGTTGGCCGCGTTTTGGACCCAAGCAAAAATTAATGATTTAGCCCAATTTCGAGCAACCGCACTTGCCCAGATGGAAATTACTGAATCTGACTTATATCGCGAGTATGTTCGCGTCAACTTTGATGGCACCTTTGATTGGGTGTATTAAGAGTGTGACAAAACCCACTTGAGCAACGCGCATGTGCGAAACCTAGCATAGAGCGCGTTTTGTCACTATGCTGTGCCCTATACCAAAATTACCTAGTTAGGCGCATAGCAAAAATGGCACTTGTGGGATGGATGCGGGTATCAACCCGACTGCAATCGTTGGACGGTCAGATCGAACGACTGACTCAAGCCGGTTGCGAAAAAATCTTCGGCGGCATCCAATCGGGTGTCTCAAAAAAGAACGAGGAAGAGCTGGATCGGATGATCGACTGGATTCGCGAGGGCGATATCGTGGTCTGTATCAAGATCGATCGGCTTGGACGTTCACTCAAGCAAGTGATCGACACCATCGAGCGCATCCGTTTGAAGGGTGCAGCGATCCGCGCACTCGACCAGGCTATCGATACCAGCCGAACAGATGACCCCATGAGTCGGATGATGATCAACCTGCTTGCCATGTTTGGCGAGATGGAACGCGACTTGATACGCGAGCGCAGCTTGGCGGGTAAAGCCCGCACAGGGAACGTTGGCGGTCGGCCAAAGAAGGTCAGCGACAAGGACCGCACCGAAATCCTACGGGCGTACCGTGAGGGGACATCGATTGCTGCCCTCTCCCGCGCTTATGGTGTGCATCGACGCACGATCCAACGATTGGTGCAGCCGGTCAAAGCGCTTGAAGCCCAGTAGCAGTGCCATTAGTGCGAGTAATATGTCAGTTTTTGAGTAGCAGCGCCATTAATACAACAAAATGGTCAGTGCTTTTTAGTGCCGGTGCCATTAATACAACAAATTGGTAAGTATCTGAATGGCAATCACGCTATTCATAATGTCAAAGCCACTATTTTAGCCCTGAAACGGGCATGCTTTCCTTTAAAAAAGGGGCGACTTACCGATTTGTCGGCATCAACTGACGAAATCTTCCACATTAACGTACACACTTGCCCCCCCTCTTACCAATTTGTTGTAGTAATGGCAGTGCCACTTGGACTGACGAAATCTTCCACATAAACTGACGAAATCTTCCACATAAACTGACGAAATCTTCCACATAAACTGACGAAATCTTCCACATTACATCGCTGTAGCCCAGACAGGGCGTGGCCTGTAGCTGCCCTAAAAACTCTTTAAAAACTCTTTAAAAACCTTTTAAAAAGAAAATAACCTTTTATATGGTGGTGCTTCCACTTATATTAGGTGCCAAGCGGAGGTTTTTATGGAAGAAGATCGAGAGATTCAGGTGCATAGCTATACTGGGGGGTTGGTTGTTCAAGACAACGCACTAATCCACTCGGCTCAGTCTATGTCACTACCAGAGCGTAGGCTTTTATACTTAGCGCTTTCTCGTATTTACAGCGAAGCGGAGTACACGCGAGGAACGCGGATTGGTGTCACTGTTACCGCTGAAGAATGGGCGTCTAACTTTGAAACTGCTAACCCTTGGCGTGATCTTAAGGATGCAGCAGAAGGTTTATACAACCGTGAGGTGAGGCTTACCCCTGACGCCAATACATTGCGAAAAATTCGTTGGTTAGATGAGTCAGTCTACAAGCGCAATACTTATAGTATTGATCGATGCCATGTTCAGATTGTGTTCTCAGGTGGCATTGTGCCCTACTTGATTGGCCTTCGTGATGAGTTCACCGTCATGCAGTTATCAGCGGCAATTACACCGAGCTCGGTCTACGCGATGCGCCTCAATGAGCTGCTGCACCAGATGGGTCGCAATGATAAGCCCCTTTCGTGGCTGCACCTGTCTATTGATGAGTTCCGGTTCATCATGGAAGTGCAAGACAAGTACCAGAAGTTTAGTGATCTCCGGAAGTACGTTATTGAAGCCGCAATCAATGATTTGCAGGCGTCATCAGGCTATAAAATAACTTGGGAAGCCATCCGCAAGGGTCGAAGTGTTAAAGCGCTTAAGTTCTTCTATGACCGACAACTTGGATTCGGATTTTAATAAGTTCGTAAATTATGACAATCACAAATTATGATCTTACGATAATCGTAATCTATTAGGGTAGTAATGTATGAGAGTCGTAGTCTATCAAAGTCGCAAACTGTTAGATTAGTAAAATAGTAGAGTAATAATTTATGAAGAAGCCGCAGCAAGCCCCCGTCCTGCTTGATGATTTCCCAGAGGAATCACAAGATCGCAAAGACGTAAAATCACAAGATAGTAAGATCGTAACGTCGCAAAGTAATAAAGTCCCAAAATCGTACAGTCTCGATCAGGACAACGTAACGTGGTTGGTGACGCAGGCGGCGCTGCGCACGGTTGAAACCGGCAAAAAACACACACCCAGCAGCCTCTTAAACGAGATGCTGTATGAGAAGCGAGGGCTTAAGCGTGATTAGTATTGTCTTTAGCAACGAGAAGGGCGGCGCGGGTAAGTCAGGCTCGTCGCATCTGTTGGCACTGGGCTGCGCCCATTTTGAGCAAGCGGCGTATGTGCTGCACTCGGATAAAGGGGCGGTACCCCCTGCAGAGGATCGACCCTATTGGATCGTGGATGCCAAAGACCCTGCCAAGTGTAAGGCGGCATTCAACAAGCTGGTGTCACAACCAGGGAATCATTGGGTGATCGTTGACCTGCCTGGTAACGAGGTGGAACTGGACAAGTGGATCGCGCCGGTTGTGTCGATGGTGGTGCTACCGACTAACTTAGAAGAGGGCTTTGTGAGTCGCACCCTTGCGCACTTTGACATGCTGATGAAAGAGAAGGGCAACTGCTGGATACTGCCGCGTGTAACAGGCACTTTGAACGCCGATGAAGCGAAACAGTTAGAACGCATCACGGCCACCGGTCGGGCGCTGCCGACGGTTAAGCATGTGAAGAAGGTGTATAAGTTAAACGAGACAACCGATCAGTACACCACGCCCGAGACCGTTGTAAACAACGCCGCGAAACAGGTGTACCGAACGATTAATAATCACATCAGCCGTCAGTTAATCAGTGAAGGCTGACTCTGGGGTGCGTTGTCGCCTGCAGCACGAACCCCGCGCTGTATGCGTTGCTTCTGAGGCTGCTCGATACCGCTGATCAGGTCGATTACGCGCACTTCCCCAGCGGGTAGCTGCAAAAGGGCTCCGTCTTTCATATCGCGAAGATGGTAGGTGTTATCTTCTGCGCTATGCCCAATGTACGTGGCGAGTAAACGCTGACCCGCATGGGTCAAGACGTACACATCGTCGTCTTCAAACAGTTCCACACCCGCCTCAATAATGAGGTGGCATCCTTGGCGTAAGCCTGCTTCGCGATACTCTTGGGTATCTACTTCTATTGCGTAATCTGACACGTTGTTACCTATCGTCGTCCTAATTGTTATTGACGATGGGCGGTTCCCAGTTACAGTCCCTGTGACGCTGATTAGTCGGGTTTTGCGCTCATTGAGATTGATTTTGAGGTGGGTAAAGAAGTCAGGGTCGATTTCTGTCACATCCACTTCAAGCGCAGCCGCAAAGTTCGCAATCGCCTCAGCTCTGAACGGCAGTCTGCCGTTTAGGTATTGTGAAACGCTCACCTGTTGTTCGAACCCGAGACGATCCGCTAGCTTGGCTTGTGTCAGTCGCTCGGGGCCATATTTCTTGTTCTCAAATATGGTTTTCAACCGTTGGGCTATCTCGATGTCCCGAGATGTGATGTTTCGTTTAGTCATGGTAAGTTCCCGCTATGTGGGTTTTTCGTATCTCGCGTATTATTTCGTGTCGCGTTTGATACATAACTCACATATTAGGTTAGTCAATGCCACTATACAAGCGGCATTGCTAATAAAATCTTGCCTGTTGCTACTACTTTCACGGATGAGTTCAACATCATTCGTGATGAGTACCCCCTCAGCGGAGCCAACAACCAACAAGACGTTTCGACCTTCCATGAGTCTTTCGGTTAACCAAAGCCGCTGTTGAGCACTGGTGCCAAAAGTTACTTTCGAATCATCCCTTTTCGGAAGCTTTACATATTTATACTCGATCCACAGATCACCGCCGTTGCCAGAGTAGTAGGCGTCTGCCACGCCTCCTGCAAAATTGTCGTTGATCTTCCAGCGATACACTTCTTTTGGAAGTCGCCGGTGAACCGACCGAATGAAGCTGTGCTCGTTCAAAAGAGGTCTCCTTTTTGGGCACTAGCGACACTTGGTTCATTCAGTATGAAGGCTTTTATAGCTATTTCAACACTTGAATTACTTCATGTTTTGAGGCACTTAGGCTGGTTTGTCGCTGTATGCAGACAAGTAACGTTTGTGTATTTCGGTAGCTCTAGGAATTAGTCTTAGCCAGCGGTTGCAGGCATGCTCTTCGTGTCGCTTTCAGGCGACAAATACCCGATGATGCCTCATTTTTTAATAATGATTCATCATCGGATATAACAAAAAGATCTAAAAATCAGTGATCCATTAGACTTTTTGGTTAGCGATCAGCGCGAAGTAATTTTTCTTCGCTTCCTCGTACAACTCTTCGCCCGCGAAGCCTGCGAAAGAGACGCGGTAGTTGAAGTACGGCTGACCCTGCTTGTTAGTTTCTTCAGCGGTGCTCAGGGTCCAGACGGTGGCGAAACGATCTGCGCCTTTGTTCTGTAGCTGAATCTGCGTATTCCACTCTTTAGAAACACGCTGCTTAGAGCTGGCCATGTAGAGCAGGACAGGCTGCTTCGGATTACCCTGATCGTCGAGCATCAGGCACTTATGTACCGCTGTTTCGATGATCTGGTACTGCGACACCTCAAAGTTATTGTCTGTGAGGTATTGCAGCGCCTCTTGCTGGGACTCGAAGGTACCCTCGAAACCGCCACCGAGTTTACGGTCTTTGAAGACAGCGTAGTTCGTCTCGTAAGCAAGGTTCACAAGGAACACATTGTCGTAGAGCTCACCGCTTACGGAGTCGAAAATCTTGCCTTCTTCGGCACCCTGAATATATTTCGGGGAGGATTTCTGCTTCTGCGGAGAGAGCGACTGGATGATGTCGAGGCGCGGAATGGTGATCGCGGCTGAATCGACGTTCTCGTTGCCGAGGCCGGTACCGCCTTGCAGGTGTGCAGGCAGCGTGTTTGACGTTGAAAACGTCGCAATAGATTTATTAGTAGCCATAAGGTTTGTCCTTTGTTACTTGTTACTGGTTAAATGTCAGTGTTTACAGGGTTTATAGTATCATAGTAGTGGCAATGACACTATTTTGTGACCCGCAAATTGACGTCACGTTTGGTGAAGGGTTCAGTACCTGGGACCAGTTCGCCGCTCTCCATCATCTCACGCCAGAGCGTTGCGGAGAGTCGTCGTTGGTACAGGTGCAGTTGGTTGGTCTGCGTGATGTACTCTTCAACTTTTTCCCAATCGGTCACGGTTGGGACCACGGTGTCAGACTTGCTGATCGATATCCCATCGACAGCGGTACGGTCCACACCCTGTTCATCGAGCTGCGCGTAGATGAGTCCTTTGATCTCATCGAGGCGCGCGCCCATCTCTTTGCTCTCTTTGTCGAGCTTGCGTTTATCCTCACGGATATCGGCTGCCAAACGGGCGAGCTGTCCAAGGGACATTTTTACGTCACTCATAGTGCCTCCAGTGCCGTTGCAACGGCTTTGCGTTTATTTTCAATATTGAACTCAGCGTCATCTGCACGTTCGAGCGCTTTGCTCATGCGCAGCGACTCGGCGCGCAAGGCCTTCATCGCTTCAAACGCACGCTCATCGTCACCGGCGTTTGTGGCGTCGGTCACGGTGTTGCGCAGATCTGCGATGGTGGCCCGCATGTCGTTAGCGGCCAGTTGATAGCGTGTCACGGCTTTGTAGTCGCGTTCGAGTTCGCGTACAGCCTCTTTTAAGGTGTCTATCGGGCAGGGCATCACATCGGCAATGTCGATCTGAGTGGCCCCGTTAACATCAATCTCTTGATTAGCGGTCATAGGTCTTATCCTCGTTAGTGAACAGATTGGTTCTGATCGGCTTCGATCAGTGCCGTGGGTAGCTCTTTGATGAGCTGTTTCCCTTTGGGTGTCAGGTGTCTGACATCAAAGATGAGTAGGTCGAGCAGGGTGGCGCAGTAATGAACGGCTTCGTGGCGCATCTCTGGATCGCCTGTGTAATAGACATGGGCTGAGGTGGAGAACAGCACATGGTCGAGTTTGGTGGCGGGTTGTTTATCGTCATTCATGCAGTTGCCTCCGTGGTGTGGGCGAAGACGCCCAGTAGGTTGAACATGCGCTCACGTTTCCCTTGAAGGATTTCGTAGACTTCCTCTTCTTTGGTATCGGCAGCAGCAATCATTAGGGTTTCGGTTTGTTGGGTTTGACCCGCGCGATATATACGTGCGTTGAACTGTTGGAACCACTCCGCGTTGTAGGTCGGTGAGGCCCAAATTGTGGCGCGTCCGCGCGTCAGGGTCAGACCGTGGCCTGCAGATTGTGGATGCGCGAATATGACTTGCAGTTCACCGGCTTGGAAGGCCGCAACGACACGGGTCCGCTCGTTCACGGGGGTAGAGCCGTCGATCACGCCATAGGCTATCTTGTGTTTCTGTGCCAGGGCGACGAGTTGATCACGCTGATGGGTCCAGTTGAACGCGACGACAGAGTGGTCGCGCTCCAACACCAGTTGAATCACGAGTTCATAGCGGTCGGTGTTAAAGAGCTGGGCAATCCGGTCCTCGTCGTAGACAGCCCCGGAGCACAGTTGCAGCAGTTTTTGAGCTTTGGCACCGGCATGAATCGCGTTGATCGTCGCATCGTTCATCATCAAGATGGCTTCGTGCTCAAGCTGCTTGTACTGCGCCATCAGTTTACGCGGCAGCTCCACTTTGAGCGTGCGCTGCACGTTCTCAGGGATATCGATACAGTCTTCGAACTTGTAGCGGATGGTGATGTCACGCATGCGTTCAGCCACCATCTCTTCGGCACCGTCTTTATCAACCCATTTCACCATCTGCGCGGTCGGTCCCACTTGGACGGGGTGACAGACTTGCATGCGAAAGCCCGAGAACATGCGGCCTAAGCGCACGCCATTATCGAGCAGCATCGCTTGGTGCCAGACGTCACAGACCCCGTTGGAGTTGGGGGTACCGGTCATTAGGATGCGGTATTTGAATTGCTGCGCGAGGTCACGGATCGCGCGGCTGCGCTCTGAGGTGCGGTGTTTAAAGGCCGTGGACTCATCGATGGCGAGAATGTCGAAGCCGTCTAGCAGCGCGGGGTTACGCACGAGCCATTTCACCGCGTCGTGGTTTGTGATGACGATCTCGGCACCGGACTCAAACGCTGCAAGGCGTTTCTTATCTGAGCCTGCGGTACTGATGCCGTAGCTCAGCTCCGGTGTCCAGCGTTCGATATCATCGCCCCACGCCGGTTTGAGAATTGAGAGCGGTGCCAGTACCAGCATTTTGCCGTAGCCCTTGGCCTTGAGCTGCTTATAGCCCTCCAGCACGGAGCGGGTCTTGCCGGTGCCTGTGTCACTGGTAATAAAGGCGCAACGATTAGGGTTGTTGGCGATAAAATCAGCCGTGTGAGACTGATGCTGGTACATGGCAGGAATCATGTTACACCTCTTCGATTTCGTCCCAATAGATGTTTTCGAAGTCAGCATCACCCGAGTCGCTATAGCTAGGGTCGCCGTCCCATTCACAGGCGTGTTCAAGTTCATTCCAATCGAAGGCTAGAATGCGCTCGCGGGCGTCTTCCTCGCTGACGGCTTCAACTTCGACGTAGCCGCTCTCGTCGTAATAGACGTTGCGAGTGATTGGCACGCGATAGAGTCGGGTCTCGGGTCCCTCTTGGTTTTGTGTTGGGATGCTGGGGGTTGGATTAACCGCTTCGGTTACGGGTTGGATTGAGAATTTCATTCGAGTACTCCCCACTGACAGCGTGCTTCCTCTTCACCCTCAAGCGGCTCCTTCAGGCGACACCACTTGCAGTTGTGTTTGCTCGGTGACGGTGGAAACTCGGTGGCAGTTGTCATGGTTAATGCGCGTCGTTCGATGCGCGGTAGGAAAAGGTCAAGGTCGCTGCGCACGTACTTGCCCTCAAGAATTTCGCCTTTGTCGATGTAGACCATCGCGCCGTAAATAAATTCAACCTCTGGGAAGCGTTTAAACGTGCCAATGGCGTATACTAGGAGCTGCTGCGCGTGCTTGACCTCGTTGCCGAATTTGCGACCGGATTTCCAGTCGTAGATACTGCACGAGGTCTCATTTTCAAATTCGATAGCATCCAGCTTTAGACGCGCCCAAGTGTCGTCATCCTCCCAACCGGTCGGGACCCAATCGCGCGTATAGCCCCAATCCTCTTCGACGGTCACTCTCCCCTCGACATAGGCGTCGCGTAGGCGATCGATCAGATCACGGTGCTTTTTAACCTCGGGGTCAAGCTCATCGACGAACCCTTGGATGTAGTTCTCGATGGACTCGTGCAGTTTAGAGCCGCGTGCGGCCGCAGGGCCTGACGGCTCTTGTGCCCCCTCGATCTTCTTTAGATAGGTTTTATAGGCGCACTGTTCAAACTCGGAGAGTCCTGAAAAGGACCAGCGTTTGAGGGGGCCGAGGGGTTTGTCGTGAAGGTCTTCGGGTTTTTCGGCCTCGTACTGCGCTTGGGCAGCGGCGGGGTCGAAAAGAGGCCGGTCTTCAGTGACCGGCTCCTTAGGGTTCAAAGGTGCTGTGTTTACAGCACTGGGGTTAAACATCATCTTAGCCATTAGTGTGTCCTTGCAGCAATCGCACTGATAGCGTGCTTAATCTGCGCAATGTCTTGTTTATCGGTGTGCTCGGTGACGAACCATTGCGTTTCGGTACAGTTCACCTTGCCGCGTGGCGTGGTTCGACGCACCACTTCAATGCCGTTTTTGCGCACCATCGACCCCCATTTAAGCGGTGTGATGCTGCGGTCTGGGGCGAGGGCGCTGTAGACTGAACGCATCTCTTCAAGGTCGATGAGGGTCGGTTGTCCTTTAGCAGCGTCTTCGTACCAGGCTTTGACGATGCGCTGCGCGGCCTGCATTTTGGTGATGGTCGAATACTCGGCATCAACCGGCAGAACGTAGAGCAGCACGTACTCAATGAAGTAGTCCAGCTCGCCAAACTTGATGGCGTGGAACAGACGCTCGAAGGCGGTCTGCGCGCTCAGTCGCATTGCGGCTTTTGCGTCGTTCTCGATACACACACGGGCGGCGCGACGGTTGACGTCGAAGCTTGCGAGGAAAGCCGCGAGCAGCGGCAGCTCCGCCTCGATCTTCTCCACGAAGTCGTAGGTGTCCGACACAATCCGGTTGAGCGGCACGGCTTGGTAGGGGGCGACATTGAAGCGTCGATCCCCCGGTTCAATACGCATTGCATCCCGGTGGTTGGAGAAACAGAAGAAGTTATAGAACACCTCTTCGCTGCGCTGATCTTGGCGCATCGCACGGATGGTCGTGCGCTCTTCAGAGATCATATGTTTGATGTCATCGAGCAGACGTTCAGGGTTTTTGCCGGAGGAGACGTGAATCTCATCGAAGGCCACCATCAACTGTGTCTCTAACCCGCCGTTGAAGTTGTCTTCAAGGTTGGTCATCTTCTTCATGCTGGTGTACTGCGTACCCCAGAGTCCGACAATGATGGTGTTGAACATCAGGCCTTTACCCGATCCTGGGAGACCGGAGAGCACCCACGCCGTATTGGAGACGGAGCGGTACTGGAAGGCGTACGCCAGCCAGTTGATGAAGTGCTCGTAACACTCGGCATCGTTACCCAAGACATGCTGGATCAGCTTGTTGGCATTGGGTGCCAGCGCTGTGACGTAGGCGGAGATATCGTTCTCCCCGCGCTTGTCCATGTCGTAGGTGATGCCTTGGAACTCCTCGGCAATGCTCGGCTGGTCTCGCATGAGTGTCGGCGCTGAGAAGCGGTTCACAAAGCGCTTGTCTTTATCGAAACAGGTCGAGGTCTGCGGGTTAAAGGTCACAGCATACTGAGGGATCACGGGCGGTACGGTGGAGCCGTAATCGGCCATGAAATCGTCCAAGTGGGCGCGCGCGGCGACCGTTAAACTGGTGCAGGTTTGGCGGCCCAGATCGATGTCCTCAAAGATATCCTCTTTGGGGTTATAGAGCGCGGTGTAGTGGCGATCCGAGAGCATGTCGCGAAAGACCATCGGCTCAACCGGTCGATACAGCTGAATATCGGCGGCGTGTTCGGCCACGAACTGCTCGTAATACTCAGGGTTGGCAACCGAGAACAGGAACGGTGGCTCGCCCTTGTGGTTCCAGACAATCTCAGGGTTGGTCAGGCGCACATAGTACGCGTTTGAGTCGCCGTGGTTGATATTGAAGCGAGCGTAATCGTTGTTGATGCTTACGAGCTGCATGTGCATCTCGTTGGGGTTGGTCTGTACGTTGACCTTCCCGTCAAAGCCGACCACCGACATGCGGGCGGTCTTCATGGTGCCTTTGGGTAAGCCCATCGCTTTGCGCTGCGCGGCGATGATCTTCTGCTCTTTGGCTTTGATGGCAGCAGGGGTCGCACTCCCTACATCCGCGAGGACGTTGGCAATGGCTTCGGTTTTTTCTACGAGCACCCAACGTTCATCGTCATTATCAAAGGGGTTGGGAACGCCTTTGAACTTGGGGGTGGCGATGTAGATAAGCTTGGAGTTGTCTGCGACTGAAGGGTCAATCAGCCAGTGCAGCGTGTAGCCCGCTGGGTTCAGACTCAGCTTATCCGCGAATGCATCAATGGAGAGGTTGAGGTGTCTCAGCCACTCTTTGAGTGCAAAGGGTGCGACGCCGTGTGATAGCAGAAACTCGATATGGAGTGAGATCGAGTTCGGCTTACGACCGAAGCTGGACGACGCGTGGGCGATGTAACTAACCGATCTGAGGGAGGAGGGCAGGTTAGCGACGATCATCTCGGCGGCGTTTTTAACATCCTGCGCGGTGCAGGGAGTGCTAATCGGTGTGGATATCGGGTAATCGTCGATATCCAGAATCAGGGTGTGAGTCGGGGCATCTTTTTCGCACAGTCCCGCGCGTGACTCATTTTTAATCTCACGTGTGAGCTGACCTTTGAGGCAACAGTCACCGACTTTCGCATGCTGTTGGTACAGCGCTAAACGGTCGCGAAGGCCCTGTGCGGTGGCATCGGTCATATAGGTTGTTGACGTGAGTTTAGAGACCAGCGGATAGGCTTGTGAGCCTTGTGGCGTGAACTCTTTTGCGAGTCGTGCTTTACCTGCGGATAGCAGGGTTAATGGAATCTTCATAAGCCCCTCCCACAGTGCTTAGAGTTTACAGGCGTCGCCACAGTCGCTTTCGAAATCCTGTAGCGAGTTGAGGTCGTCGATCTCCTTTTGAACACGGGTCATCAAGTAGCCTGCGCGTTGCGCACGCTCGTCAGAGAGTGCTGAGTATTGGGCCAGTGCCGATTTGAATATCCGTAGTTCTTCAATATTTAAGTGCATTTTGTCGCTCCCAAAGGCGTTTGCATTCAAGGTCACACCAGCGACGTTCCGCTGGTAGGTCATCTTCGCAAAAGAGGCAGCGGCCCACGGCGCGAGGGCCACTGGGTTTGCGGCTCTCAAGCGCGTGTTTGAGGAAGAGTGCTTCAAGCGCAGAGGCGCTATCAGATGGGTCTGACGCGTCACTCATTCGAAGACGGGCTCTTTGTATTCAATGGATTTAAGGAGTTTACCGGCGGCGTAGGTCTTGCCTTTGTCGTCCTTCTGGTCGTACTTAGAGATGACGGCATAGTACTTATCGATCTGTTTGATATAGCAGCTGACACCCATCATTAGATACCGGTTGCGTGTGGCTTCAGCGGTTGATCGGTACTCACAGAATTTGGACATATTAGAGCGGTACACAGCGTCGTAATCCTTGTTAGCGTCGAATCCTAGACGGTGTAACAGGCCATATGTTGTTTCGAGCAGGTCTGCGGCACCGTCCCTGACCTCTTTGATGTTGTGCTCGCCAATCGCAAGGCTCAGTTCCGTGAACTCTTCGAGGATCAAAGCAAATTGAGCACGCGCTGCGTCCCAATCAACATTGCTGGGATCGCCGCGCTCGTTACCGAAGAGGGTGTTAAACTCCGATGACTTCTCAAAATTCGTCATTAGGTCTCCTTAGTATAGTAGCTATGCCACTAAAAATGGGCGCTATTTACTGTATTCAACGGCCAATCCGCCCTCGGATTTGAGCGGCAAATCGCTGCACCATGCGGGCGGTTGGCTCATCACGTCACCCATGAGGGTGTAGATCTCATCGCCCAGTGCTTGGGGTGCAACCACGAGCAATTCATCGTGAACCATGTGGACAATGCGCGCGACATCACGGCCATAATTGGCGTCGAGCTCCGCTTGAATGCGCAGCAACTGCTCGGAGATCACGATGCGTGCCAGGGCTTGGGTGATGTTTTCGCACAGCAGACCGCCGTAGACTTTTTTACCGTTGCCAAAGGTGAAGTCGTAGCCGTTCCACTGGTTGGGCGTACCGGTCAGGTCTGGGTACTGCAGGGCCATGCCGTTGGGCAAAATCGCTGCATTGCGGACCAGCTCAAGCGGACCAAAGCTGCGGCTCTCGTTGTCACCGAGCGTGGCCATCATCTCAATGGCATCGTTACACGCCTGCCAGTAGCGCGTGATGTTGGCGTTGGTCGAGCGGTAGATGTTGACGATGCGCTGCGCGTCTTGCTCACTCGTGGGTATGGGGTCCATCCCCATTGGACCGGTATTCATTGTCACCCAGAACTTCTTGTGACCCATGCCATAGCCCAAGCCCAGCGTGGCGACTTTGCCGACGTTGCGCTCACCGCCATTATTCTGTTTGGTAAAGCTGCCGTGGGGCGCGTTGTAGATCGCCTCGGCCATGAACAGGTACGGACAACCGTCGTTTTTAAAGAGGTCGAGGAGGTAGCCTTCGTTGGCTTCCCACGCGAGCATGCGCCCCTCGATGTTGGAGAGGTCACGCACGATGATCACTTCGCCCTCGGGGGCGCGCAGGCTGCGGCGTAGACGGCCACTGTTGGGGTCGTGGCTAATGCGTGGTAGGTTCTGAAGGTTCAGCTTCTCACTGCCGCTCCAACGCCCTGTGTCTGCGCCGTAGTACTTGAGTGGCACGGGCATGCGGTTGTGATTCCAACGGGCCACGTCCTTAAACCAGCGCGCACGTGACTCTTGGATCGAGGATTTGGCGTGCTTGCGGGCTTTGAACACGGCGTCGTGTTCAGGGTAGTGTGCAACGAGGCGTTGCCAGCCCCAATCAGACTGTGACAGGGCAGGGATGAGCTCGTCTTTAGGGTTGCGTTTCATCTCATAGATGACCCCATTGTCGTCGAGCCATTCAGCGAACTGTTTATCGCTGCGTAGTATTGTCTCACTGATGCCAGAGGCGTCGATGGCGTCGCGTTTGAGCGCGACTTGATAGTCGATCTCTTCCTGCACGAGTTCAGCATCCACGGTCAGCGTCGGTTCACACATGCAGCGCAGCGTCCAGTCGATCAGGCGCAACTCATCATCGGGGTAGTGCTCGATCATCACATCGAAACAGGCCTTGGTCATCTCAACGTCGCGAATACAGTAGGCCTCGAACGCCGGTTTGACTTCATCCGGTACAACACGGTGCCCAAAAGTCTTGGCTAAGTCGTCGAGTTTGCGCAGCTCAGGGTTATTCGGAAAGAGGCGAATCGACAGGTGTTTGAGGTTGGCTTTTTGACCGACAAAAAAACCGCGACTCATGGACGCGGTATCGAGGTACAGCGCGGGGTGCCAGTTAAAGTGGTAGTGCAGGATAAAGCCATCAAAGGCGGTGTTGTGACACAGCAGTGCAGTCTGCTCAGGCAGTGCATCGAGGAGCGCTTTGAACTCGCTCAGCTGTGCTGGGTCGTCGAAGTCATAGTACTGCGTGGCTTCGTCATCGATCTTGACGCCGACAGAGTGCAGCTTGAACTGCTCATCCGCGACGTATTTAAAGGTGTTCATACTCTGCAGACTGAGGGAGTACTTGGGACCATAATAGGTTTCAAAGTCCAGCGTCAGCAGGGTGTAGTGATTATCGAGCAGTTTCATGGGGCACCTCATATAACTCAATTGGCACCAAAACAAATCGAGGTTGGTAGTTAACAGTAACAACCGTCGTTGCATCCATGTCGGCGTAGCAGTTGCGCAGCTCTGTGACGGCTACGGTCGGCAGTTGGCTTAGCGTCTCCTTCTGCGCAGGAAAGAGGTGTTCTCGGCCTGCGTTGCGGCAAAAGTGGCGAATCTGGTGGGGTGCAACGTCAAATTTCTCTGCGATGCAGCGGTAGGTGAGTCCCGCTTTACGCAATTCAAGGACGAGTCTGAGATCATCGTCTGTGAGACAATCAAATAACCTTTTCGTTGCGCGCATAGGTGTCTGCCTGCAGTTCTGCGAGTTCTTGGGCGGTGCTGACGTACAGCTCAATGGTGTCGATGTACTTGGCGTGTAGCTGCTCAAGTTGGTTTCGAATACGCATGGCGTTTTCAACTTCGCGCCGATACATCTCTTTGAGACGTTCGCAGGTTTCGCAGTCGGACATTGCTATGTTCCTGTTTATAATTTTGAGCGAAAAAAAAGCCGTGACCTGCGTGTGTGCAGATCACGGAGAGGGGCCGTCGCCGGTCCCCTGATGCTAAGACAATTTCAATATAGCACCATTGCCACAGGAAGCAATGGCATTGCTACTAAAAAAGTCCCGACCTCTACCCATCCGGTGTGATATCGATCTCGACCGCTTCGCGTTGCGTGGGCTCGGTGGCGGTGCGACCTTCGACGGTGCTCGGGTCATCCCAGTTAATACCCTCGCGATCCGCGACGGCTTTCAAGGCGCTATACATCTCGCCAAAGCGGGTGTCAGGCACGACGCGCTGGGTTTTCCCTCTGACGTCGTGGTACCAGTGGGCAAGGTTGTGGTTATCGAGATTGAAACGCAGGATCAGGCCCAGCAGTTCTTCTTTGGTTTCAACGGTAATGTTGAACGTGTGGGGTGCAGTCAGTGGCGTAGGCATAAGGCTATCCTCATTTGATTTTAGGAAAAAGGGCGCGAACGGCGTCCTCAAGATCGTCAATGTCATGGCCCATTTCGACCAGAACACGGGCAACTAAGTTGGGGTAGAGCGTGATGAAGGCGCTCATGTCATCGACTTTGACGTCGTAACTGGCGAAGGCCTCCATGTCCTCTAAGGGGACGAGCTCACAGTACTCATCGATGTAGTCGTACTCATACAAGTCGTCGGAGCGTGCGCCCAGATCGTAGGCATAACCGCCGTACCCGCCAAAGGAGGCTTTGGGTTCGGGCTTTTTTGGGTCACGCTCGGCAGGCAGTTTCTCCCAGTCGATGAAGGGCAATGCTTTGATCATCGCATCGAAGGTGGGAATGTGCTGCTCCTCAGAGGGGCCGTGTTGGTACTTGTAGCCCACGGAGAGGTTGGTACATTCAGGGATCATATCGATGAAGGTGTAGGAGTCGGTGTAGCTGCCATTGGGCGAGGCGGTGTATTTCAGCTCGCTGACGTCGTGGAGCTGCGTGCTCAAGGCGCTGGCAAAGGCATCGGATGCACAGGTGCGCCCTGACTGCATGGTGATAATGTCGGTATCGCCTTTGCGGTCAAACGAGACACATTTAGTAACGTGGTGTATGGCATGTTTCTTGTGCGATTTAACCTCTGCCATATATGCACTGGAGCCGATTCGTCCGCACTCTTCATCGTGAAAGAAGACATAGAGGCCGGGGGTCCCGGATTTAATCATGTGCAGCATCAGGGCAATGCCGGTGCCGTCATCGGCCCCCAGACAGCGCCCATCGGTTTTGAAGAACATCTGCGCGGTGGCGTCGTACATCACCTCTTGGTAGCGTGCTTTGTCCGTGGCAGGTAGCACGGTGTCTACGTGCGCGGTGAACATGGTTGTGGGGAACGCTTTGTCGTGTTTAATGACGACCTCAAAGTTGCCATAGGCATCGGTGCGCGTGTAGGCCACGTGCTTACTCTGTTCCACGGCAGGGACGATGTACTCTTTGACGAAGGCGTGCGTGCGGACATCTTTAGACGGACGTGTCCGACAGAGGATGTTCTGTGCCAAGTCGAGCGCTTCGGTGGAAAGCTCAACGCCTTTGCCTTTCTCGGTCAGCGGGGTGATTTTGCCGTGGTTGATGCGGATATCACTGGTGTACTTAGGCTCCTTGTTGGCGGCGGCGTTCCATGCGGTGCCGTAGGTTTTGCTGTAGCTCTTGGTGTACTGAACCGGTGGGTTCTTTTTGGCAGTGTAGAAACTGCTATGCGGCTTCGTCATGGGAGGCCTCCTTAGTGATTGGGTTGTAGCGTGTGATCTGGCGATCCAGTTCCGCGAGTTCCATGCCGTCGGCGTAGCTGATCTGTGTGCCATGCGGCGCGATCAGGTACTCGCGACGTCCATCGGGGCCGGTTAGGATCATAATCTCGCGTTTGAAGTAGCGTGTGCCGTCAAGCAGGACGGTATCGCTCTCCCGTGCCCATAGCCCGTCGTGGGTGCGGACACCGTTGAGGCGTTCGATCTGCTCATCGGTCGCGATGAAGTCAAAGGTCTCGTTGCGTGCGTGACCCTCACCGCGCAGGCGCGGCGAGTGATTCATCAATGCGCCGTTGACACGGTGCGTGGGGGTGGTGCGCTCACTGACGTAGCGCACGTACTCAAAGCGCTCCTCACGTTCATCCCAGACAAACATACTGCCCAGCGTGAAGTGGTCCTGCGCCTCGTACTCACTGACCTCGATCAGTTGGTTCATATCGTCAAGGACTTCGACGGCGCTGCCCAGGAACAAGTTGCCAGAGTAATCTGAGCGGTGGATCTCAACGCGGTGGTCACTGTATAAGTACCGCTCGTTGATGCCGCCTTGGTCGTGCGAGGCAGCTTGGATGAACATGGCGCTATCGACGGCATACGCCTCGTTGATCAGCGGGTCCTCCCAGTAGCCGTGCGTCTCAAAGTCGCTTAGGTGTGCGCCGACGACGATCAGCTCCTGCTCAGGGATAATGAGTGAGGCGGGGTTGCCGTTATCGATGTAGGGCAGCACCAGATGATCCTCATCGGTGAGGATGTAGTTAAGGCGCGCCCCACACATCGCGTACTCGTGGTACTCATACCCCTGATCAGCGAGCCACGCTTTTAAGTCCTGCAGCACGTTGTCATACCCCTCTTTGCAGTAGATGCGCGGGTAGCGGTTGTTGCGCGTGTTGACCAGTGTGCGGGCGATCACCTGATTGTCTTTGCGCGCGACGGCAAGGCGCACATCGGAGTCACCGCCGTAGACTTGGGCAGGGTGCAGGTCGGGCTCCTCCTGTAAGAGGTGGAACGCATCGTGGCGTTTGGCGACGCACGAGCTTGGCCCTTCAAGGTAGGCCTCGACAATGGCGTCTGTGTCTGCAAGCAGCTCACACTCGGTCGGTAAGATGCTGGCATAGAGCTGGTTGGTTGCGGTTTTAACCCAGCGCTCGTTCTTGCCTAGGCGCTCGGCAAACTTGGCGATGACCTTGCCCGCTTTTGCCATTGAGATACGGCCTTTGAAGAAGTGATCCCAGCTTGCGTAGTACTTGATCAAGCGCCCGTCGAGGGGGCTGTAGTGTACGCCGATGGCGGGTGACTCAAGGTTGTAGATCGTCACGTGCGAGCAGGTCGTGTAGGCCGTGTCCACGCTGGGTAGGGCGATCTCAGTAAAGTCCAAGCGCTCGTGCAGTGTGTGTTGCGCGGCGAGTAGGGCGAGGCGAATGGATACCCACTGTAGCGGGCTGGGTTCGTCGATCCCACGGATGTTGACGCCCGAGCGCCCTTCGATGTATTCAAGCGTGGTGGGTTCAAGGGCTTTGATCTGGTCGTAGGTCACGGTGGTTACATCGAGCGTATCAACCTTCAGGTCGTGACGGGTCACGGTGACACGGGGGCCGCGCGTGGCTTCAGCGGTCCACAGCTGTTCTTCAAGTGCGTCCATAGGAGGGCTCCAGTTATGTTGAGTGAGAAAGGTGTAAGCGTCGGGCGGTAGATGCCCGATGTACTCCCAGGTATCTGAGTCGAACGCGTCGCGATCGACGTTTGAGGGCTCTCGACCGGAATTGAGTAGGGTCGCGCCGGTCTCTGACAGGACATAAAAATGCAGGTGTGGATAGGCCGGTTTACTGATCCAGACGGCGCGCGCGCTGTTCGGGTCGAGTTCAGGGGCGCGCTCCAGCGGGATGGCGTTATCCAACGGCATCAGTTGAGTGACTGAGCGGGTGTCAACGGGCTCGCGGCACAGCGCGTGGACATAGCGGCGGTGGTCATAGTCGCTGGTGCGCGGTGTCGCAAGGTCGCGAACACGGCTGTAGCAGCTGTAATGCAGATGGTGTCTGGTGTGGTTTGTGACGGTGAATACGGAGACTTTGTTTTGTGGGTTGAGGTACATACTTCCTCCTCGCCCACAGTGCTAGTCGGTGCGGTGCTGCTCCGTGGGCATGGTGTTTCGGTACTGATCTAAGGGCGCGTAGAAGTACTCCCAGTCCGTGGCGGAGAGGAAGAAGATTGCGCTTAGGATCAGCGAGCGGATGATCATGCGGGGCGATCACCAAAGAAGCTGATGCGGTTCTGGTTCTGGTCGTTGACCGAGACGAACGCGCGCACGGTAGACCCGACGATGGCGTTCATGTCCTTTCCAAACTGTTCAGCGGTGATGCCGCATTCATGTAGCAGTTGCACCAACTTGCGACGTGAGATTTCAACGGCCCGAGGGTTGGGGTTCTCGACGTTGAGGTGTTCCCAGACGTAGCGACCGCTGGGGCTTGTGAGCCCTAAGGTGATCAGTTGCCCGTCGCCGTTACGCGTGGGGCCGAATTTCACACGCTCAATGGTCAGGTCGTACATGCCCTTTTTAAGCGGTGCGTACTCCTCGTAGAGCGGCATATCTTGCGTCTCTTTAGCGACTTGTTTCATCATGGCTAGAAAGGTCATGGCTTTCTCCTTGGTTGGTTTTGACGATGCCCTTGTTGATCTCTTGGGCGAGGTAGTTCCACGTAATGCCCATTGCGATGTAGGCAATGACGCGTTGTTCGCCGGTGTAGCAATCGAGCATGGCTTGCAGCTCGTCTTGCGTTTTCGGCGTGGCGAATAGTCCGATGGGTTCCATAAGCGGTATCTCGTTGTGGCGGGGTGGGGTGCGGTAATAAGCCATTGGCAATCTTCCTAGTGTCATTGCCACTACTTTACCTTAAAAAAACACTAGCGGTACAGGTCAGGGTTCCAGATACCGTCATACGCGTGGGTCACATCGTCCACGACATCGACGCTCTCCGTGTCACCTTCGTAGGCTTTGATGTAGACCCCTTTCTCTTTGTAGGTCTTCAAGGCGGTGGCTTCATCCGGTGCTTCGACGTGGTAGAGAAGTGCGGTGTTATACAGCTCTGAGACAGCGTAAATAGGCATGTTAATACTCCCTAGGTAGCAGCAGTGTGGTTGCGCTGCGGTCCCATTCGGTGATGACCCAGACTTTAAAGCCTTCGGGTTCGATCTCGTAGACGGAGAATAGGCGCGCGCCGTCTTTGAGCGCTTGGTTGTTGAGTTCGATGTCCTCATCGCACAGATCGCCCCAGTCACCTTGACTGTGACGGGCGAGGAGGGCGAGTCCGAATAACTGGCGGTCGAGGTCGTGCTCGCGCAGCGTCTCGTCGAGGCCGTGGGTCATTACGACGTGACCGAGGTTAAACTTAGGTGTCATGGTGTTTGCCTCGCTAGGTTTGGGTGTTAAAGAGATAGCTGAGCCAATGGTCCGCTTCTCGGTAGTTCTGCGCGGCGCGAAAGCGTTTCCAATATTTCCACGCGTAGTCGATCTCTTGGGCTTTGGTCATGGTTTTTTCTCCAACGTTTCGGTCTTAGGCTTGATGCCCCGTGTCACCTGCATGGCAGGGATCGGAATGATCTTCGGTGTGCCATCGGCATTTCGCGTGTAACGGTCATCCTGCAGTATGCGCCAATGCGGTCGGCGGATATGCGTTGATCCGGTGCCAACATCGGGCGTGTGCTCGGTGTTGTAGGTAAAGGTGCGGATGCGCGGCTTCACCTCGTATTTGGGTGCCTTGCCTTTGATGTCGCTGGGCAAGCCCTCACGGATTGCGTCGGGGAAGTTGCCGGTGTAAATCTCAAGCCCGACGCGAAATGCGGCCATGTTGAATGCCAAGGAGCCCTCGCGTCGTGGGCGCGGCACGTCATCGGCGGTTTCTTGTCGAATCAGCGGCGACCCTAGATGGGTTCTACTCTCTAACAGCACGCTCATCAGGTTCATCTGTTCGAGGGTGTCCTTAGGGTCGTAGAGGAGCCAGTCATCACAGGTGTAATCCGAGGCGGCGCTACCGGATTCGTTGACCACGAACAGGGGCTGAGGCTGGCCGTCGGTACTGCGGCCAGAGATGTAGGTTGCCATCAGTAGGCTTGTCGGCTTGGGTTTGCCATTCTGGTACGTGATCAGCATCAACGGGTCAAGGTCGGTGATGCGCAGCAACGCGTCAATCGATGGTGCGTTTTTAAGGTACTTCCAGCCCATTTCACGCAGGTCGTTTACGACCTCATCGTCAATGTGCAACACCGCTGGCTTATTGAGCCAGGTGTGCTCGGCCTTGATGACCGCGAGGCGTCCTTGTTTGACACACAGCTCATGGAATCGGGGGTGCTCTTTGACAAAGCCTATCAGTGTCTTATGCATCATCTGTGCTTTGTTCGCGGGTTTCGCGGTGCGGTAGGCTTTCTGTGCCGATTTAGGCACGAGGTCGAGTTCAACGAGCGTCTTATATTCGTTGTGGTACATGAAGCGGTACATAACGGGCCTCTTTGATAATCGGTACGGTGATGCGCCGACAGAAATGGCAGCGCACGAGCTCACCGATGCGCACGACATTGGGTGATCGGCACGCGCGGCAGAGATAGGTGGCCATTATCTACGGATTTGATCGAGGTACCAAACGGCTTTGTTGAGGTCTTCGGAGGCCTTGCCCTTGTGCGGTGCTCGCCAGATGTACTTGAGCGCATTGCCACGGCAGTAGGCGTCGAACCCCGCGTCACCTAAGGCGGCGCGCAGTGCCTCGATGCACTCAATGCCCCCTTGGTTGTAGTGGGGTGGGTGGTTCACCATGTCCACGGTCTCGTTGGTTGCTGTCATGCGGCCACCTCGTCTACGGTGCTAAAGAGGTACTTGGGCGTCGCTAAGGATTTGCGCCCCACGGTGATGATCGCCTGCTCGGGCATCTGCACCTGTGGCATCTGCATCAAGCGTGCCCGTGAGATACGCGGCAGTGTGTCATCGAGTGGCGTCGGCAGCGGTTCAATCTGCCAGCGTATACTGTGGCGGTCGCGAATCATAAAGGGACCCAGCTCAAGGTGCTCCTCTAAGGTGCTCTCATCCATTGAAAAGACCTCATCGCGGGTGGCGATGGTGTTGTAGCGGCGTGCGGTTATCTTGCGGCGTTGTGTCATGCGAAAGCTTCCAAACGTTGTGTCATCACAGTTTGATTTCGTTCAGGACTCCACGCTTCGAGCTGATCCATCAGGGTATAGAGCTCGGCGTCACTGAACACTCTGCCACTGGTACTGGCAACGCTCCCAAGGCCAATGAACTGGTGCTCAGGGATGGAATCCTCAAGCGCTTGGTGGATGTCAAGGTACTCATCCGCCAACTGTTCACGGCGTCTCGGTTCAGTGGCACTGACCACCTGTGTGCGCAAGTAGATCTCACCCGTTTGCGGGATGCGACCCATCGCGATCATGTGCATGGTCCATTTGTGCTCAAGGTTGAGCGCATAGGCCAGCTCTTCACTGGGTTTGACCAGACACTGACGCTTCTCGTGGTACACCATCCAGCCGTTATGGACCGAGGCGTACACGAGTGCGAGGTCTTTCGTCAGGTGCTTACTCATGCGAGCTGCACGTTTATAGGGGTTGTGTCGTGCCATGTGATTTAGCCATTGCTTATAGGTTTAGTGGCAGTGGCTAAGGTTATGACTCCAACTCTTCGGTGTCAATCTCCGGACCGGACTCTGCCACGCGCTTGAGCCGTGCATAGGCACTGGGTGACTCAATCGTGGTGGTGTAGCCGATGACCTCGCGCTTGATGATCGTGAGTGATCGGCTCAGGCCCTCGGGGTCATCGTGCAGCGCGACAATCAGCTCATTGCCGGATTGGAGTGTCTTGTCGTTGAGGCTGCATTGATAGAGGTTCTTGAGGGCGTGGACCCGAGCGGCGTCCTTAGCCAGTTGCATGGTGGCGTAGGTGCCAACGAGCGCTGCCGTGTGATGTCCCGTGACGGCGAAGTAGCGTGTTTCAGCGAGGTTGTAGACGTACATGGTGTCCAAATTCCATTTGAGGGTATCGCGCGGGTGCCTATGTCGGAAATGTACTATTCGTGCATTAGCACCTACTAATGGAGACATGGTTGTACTTTGATGCTTTCCCTTATGCATCAACAACTTACGGCAAGGGACACACAAAGCATGTCCTCTGACGTCCAATCCATGTCCGCTAAAGCCTCAACCATGTCCCCATCCGCGCCTCGCCTATCGTCCGTAAGTCACTGATTTACAACGATATGGTACAAAGGCGACAGGACCCAGAGGACGTGGAGGACACACTTTTTCAAGTTTGCCATAGGGCTGCTTACTCTATAAAAAGTTGTGATATATAGAAGTATGCGAGCAAAAAGTACGTCCTGCGCGTCCGCTGATGCCGCAAACCCAGTAACCACGCGGGATAGCGGCGGACATGGTTGAAAAAAAGCGTGTCCAAAGCATGTCCTAGAGGACACGGATTCATGTCCAAAGGACATCCTTGCCCGTGATACACGGCCATTTGCCTGTGACACGTCTCATTTTCGACAGAAGTATACACACTGACACTAAAAAAGCGACCCGTGAACCCTGATACTCTCTTGCAGGGCATGAGCCGTTTTGCGACATGCTCAGGTCGTATCACACGGGACACGTTTAACGTGCGCTACCACGCCTGCCCTTCGGCAAGAGGCCGCGTATCACAGGTCACGTGACACAGGCCCATCGACACCGGCTGTAAACTCCATTTCACGCGTGATGGCGATGGTGTCCACAATCGATTGCCACGTTTCAATCTCCATCTCCGCCACGCGATGCTGGAAACGGGTGAATTGGCTCGTGGCAGGGGTCCTCAACTCCGCCTGTTCATGGTCAATGGCCGCGTAACACAGGCGCATGATCTCAGTGATCTGAGATTCCGTTAGGTAAATGTTCATTGGAGCTCTCCCGTTAGTCCCAGGGCACGGGCAATGCGCTGATAGGCGTCCCATGTCGCGTGATACTGGTCCATGACCCACTCGACACGGACATCGTGACCCTCGTCAGCGTCCGCAAGCCACTCGCTCAGTGACCGACACTCTTCGTCAAGCGCGCTCAGAGCAGCAAACGCTTGATCTTCGTTCAATTCGACCGTTAATAATGTGTTCATTGCCACACCTCCTATTGATCACATGGGACTCAACTCTTCATGGTCCCGTGTTACTTCTCACGTAACCCTTATTCATTAACACATGACACGACGCTGACGCTGGGACGCACTGACGCTGGGACGCAGAGACGCTGGGACGCTCGGTTAGGTGCTAATGGCTAGGGGCTATTAGAACCCGCGTATGTCGCAGACCGCTTTGCCCTTGGTTTCTCGGTCAACCAAGAACGATATGTCGCGGGCGGTGAGGCGACCTCCCGTACACCTAAAACACTTGCCATACATTTTCTTGGTATGGATGAAGTAACGACCGGTGCCGTTACAACGGTTGCAGGTATCACCGACTTTGTACTGACGCACGACGGTCGGCAGGTCCATCGCTGCCTCAATGGCTTCATCGACAGGGTTCACCGGCTGTGAAGGCCATTGGATGCGACCATCGGCGTTGAAGGTCACGCGGGCGCGTAGTTTCTGAACGTTGCGGTTCTTCAGGGTGTTTAGCATATCCATGATATGTCTCCATAAAGAAGGGGGCCGAAGCCCCCTTGCAGTTAGAGGAAGTTCCAACCGGTATCAACCGGCGGTTCTTCCTCGATGTTGCCGTCCTCGTCCTCGTCCTCTTCCCAGAGGCTAAGATCGAAACCCTGCACGGCATCGACTGCCGCGCTGATCTCGTCTTCGAGGGTATCGACGTACTCGATGACACCGAACTCTGTCTGGATCGCTAGATCGCAGAAGAGCACATCCGTGTTGGGTGCATCGAATTCAGCCAGCTCGTTGGCATGCTGGCGAAGCCACTGAGCGGCGTTCACAACGCCACCCGCATGAGCTTCTCGATCTGAGCACGTTCTTCGTCGCTGAAGGCTGACATGACAGCCGCCTCCAACTCGTCGGACGATTTCGCCTCGATGCCCATCTGGCTCGCCAAGCGCTGAGCGGTGTAGGCGTCGTTGCGTGCCACCAGCTCCTCGAACGCTTCCTGCTTGTCCGTGATCGGTGTGAACGGCATCGCATCGTCCTCGTTGATGCGCCATAGGTACGTGACCTCACCGACCTTGCTCAGCTGCGCCGCGAGCGCTTCATACAACGCGGTTGCGTCGATGTAAGCCTGCTCGTAGTCGAGCGCGATCTGCTGGAATATCTCCTGCTTCGACTCGTACTGCAGTTGCTCGGTGCGTCCACCGACGGTGTAGTCCTGCAGCGGGGAGCTGAATACCTCGTCTTCCTGTCCGGGGTATATCTCCTGCTCAGGATCGCGCGGTTGGCGAGGCTCGATGCCCTGCCAGAACTCGCAACTGTTGGCGTAGCTGAAGGCGAGCTTGAACGCCTGCACCACTGCCTTCTCAGCACCCTGACGGACGCGATAGTGGCGACCGCCTTTCTCAAGGGCATCGATGGCTGCAAAACCCGTGGTTTTGACCACCATGAGCTGGCCGTTCACCATCGCGCGCGACTTCTGCTCTGGAGCCGCGTACTTGGTGGAGATGATGCGGCTGCGTATCTCCTTGCGCAGATACTCAGGCGTGTTGGCGTGGATCGCGATCAGTTCATCCATGACGCTCAGCGAAGCACCGTTGCGCTTGAGCGTCTCAACCAACTCAGGCTCACTGAGCAATGTGTTGCGCAGCTGATCGAGTGTGTTCATCGCGGTGTAGGTGCGAGCTTCACCTACGGGGAGTGCGACAGGGTGCAAGTCCATGATGGCTGCGCTGCGTTGTGCCTGTGTTGAGCGGGTGAGCGCGAGCCCCGCCATGTAGCCGTAAGCTACGTCCTTGGCGTGCTGCTCAATATCCGCCCATGCTTTGGTGAGCAGGCTTGCGCGTGCTGCACCGTGGCAGAGCGTTGCACGGTAGATCGCTGTTGCCAGCGCATTCCATGCGTAGTCGGTGTGCATGCGGCGCACCACGTTGGCCGTTGCAAGCACTGCTTGCGTTGATGGCATTTCCACAACGAGATCGTTGTAGGTTGACAAGGCTGTCGAAGTCGCCTCAAACTTAGTCGTTGATGTTTTCATAACACCCTCTGTTTTGGTTACATCACATGGGGTAGTTGCTGCTACCCCACCTATTACTACACTGCTTGTATTAGGCATGATTCAGCCCTCCTTCTTTGGTTACGCGTATGTCATGTGCTGTCCACCCGAACAGATCACAGACACGTTGCATGGCATCAGCCCAGTTAGACTGACGAGTAAAGAACACTTGGTTAGTGCTCACGTTGGTGACTTTGTAAGTTGTCATCGTTCTATCTCCGTATGATTAAGGGGGTACCCTGCGAAGGTTCCAAAGCCCGTTTTTGAAACCGCCTGTCGGAAAACCGATCCGAGGCGGGTGGGCCGAAATACCAAGGAGGTACATAGGGAGGCAGCAGGTCGATTCTCAAAAATTTTTTTGAAAATTTTTCTCGGTAAACCGACAATGCACTTGCTAAGACACGAGGAATGACCATGACTAAACGCGCAATCAACCTTGCCCGCGTCCCGTTGTCAGTGATCGAAGAGGAGCCAACACAGGTTCCGTTGATCCTGCATCAGACGGAGATGGGGCAGAAATGGCAGTGGGCTGCTGTAGAAGTTCACCAACCGTGGGGCGACGCCGAATACTGGCTCTTGACCTACACCCATCAACAAGAAGCACCCGACACGATCTTTCCGGCGAAGTTAGAACGCTTTATCTCTATGAACCAGGCGATCAGTGAGATGACGATCCGCTCGATGGGGCAGGGGTACTTTGAGCGTAATCTAACTAACGATGCGTTCTATCAGGAGGAAGCGATTCGCTCTATGGCGAATACGCCGTTCGACTTCACGAGACACTGAGGACGCGCTGGACACAATTTCGAGATCACGAGGAAGTTGCGCTAAGTAGTGGCAATGTCTATATTTGTTACTGCTATGTGTGGTCCTTTGTGGATCTTCCCTCAATTCCGGTTGAGGGCTTTTTTTCGAGAAATTGTGGAAGCCATGTCCTTAGACACAGATATCGAAGCAGGGATGGAGGCGATTAACGTCGCAACCATCCACGATCAACTGCCAAAACTCTCCCGTCAGGAGACAGAATTCGCTGCAACCCTAGCCGCGACGGGGGATGTAGCGACTGCGGGCAAAAAAGCGGGCCTCGACACCCGAAAAGCCAACATTCTTGCGAAAAATCCCTCAATTCAGGCCCATGTTGACCATATTCTGGCCAATTATCGCCGTTTTGTGTCCCAAAACGTCACCTATACCCTTGCTGACGCCCATGCGGACATCGAGCTGGGTAAAAAAATGGCGAGTAACGCGACGGAGTGGTTCAAAGGGGTCGAAATGCACATGCGCTTACACGGTTTAGATACGAAAAAGACCGAGGTAAACGTGAATGTGACCCAGATCACGAGTCGTCAGCAGCTCGAAAACCTCGAAGACAGTCAGATTATGGAGATGGCGGGGTTCAGTTACGCTGATCTGCTGCCTGAAGCCATTGAAGGCGAGGTGATCGATGGCGAAGAGTAGCGCCACACTCGATTTTTGCCCCTCTTGCGAGCACTCGCACCCCTTAAGCCTCTTCAAAGACGTCCCTGACCTTGGACGGGTCTGTATTTTTTGTCTCGATAAGCACGAAAGGACACTTGAGAGCCGTGAAAACGAGCGCTTGAAGGAAGCGAACGCTGACATTCTCAACGAAGCGCACACCTCAGCCGATGATCGGGACCGCGAACGGCGTGAAGCACACGGGCGTATCGCCCGAGAGAAACGGGTGCGTGCCGAGCGCGACGCGCAGCGGGCGAAGAAGGAGGAGATCAGTGAAGATGACAAGCAGAGCATCGCGCAGCAGGAGCTCGCGCAACGTGAACTGTGTCGTCGCCACCTCTTGCCGTTCGTGCAGCGTTTCAACGACCGCTACGACGCCGGTTGGGTGCATAAGGATATTTGTGCGCGCCTAGAGCAGTTCTCATTGGATGTGGCGGAGAAGAAATCGCCACGCCTCATGCTATTTATGCCACCGCGTCACGGTAAAAGTGAGCTGGCATCACGCTCTTTCCCGTCTTGGCATCTAGGCCGTTACCCAGAGCATGAGTTCATCGCGTGTTCCTATGCGTCCGACCTCGCTCTGGACTTCTCTCGCAAAGTGAGGGAGGTGATCCGAACCCCCGAGTACGGGAAACTTTTTCCAGAAACGAAGCTGAATAGGGATACGCAACGTGTTGATCGATGGGCAACGACTGAGGATGGTGGTTATGCGGCTGTGGGTACGGGTGGTCCTATTACGGGTCGAGGCGCGCATATTCTGGTTATCGACGATCCCGTTAAGAACCGCGAAGAAGCAGACTCTGAGGCGAGCCGTCGAACGATTAAAGATTGGTATACGTCAACGGCCTACACACGGTTGGCTCCGGGTGGGGGCATTCTTATCATTCTTACTCGCTGGCATGACGATGATCTCGCCGGTTGGCTACTGACGCAGGCGGACAAAGGTGAGGGCGATGAGTGGGAAGTTATCCGCTATCCAGCGGTGGCGGTTGAGGATGAGCGCTACCGTCGCAAAGGTGACGCGTTGCACCCAGGTCGATATCCACTGGACGCGCTTAAGCGCATCAAACGCGCTGTGGGTGACAGGGATTGGTCGGCGTTGTATCAACAAAACCCTGTTGCGGAAGATGGTGAGTTCTTTCATCGAGATATGTTCCCGCGATACCGGATGCAGGAGCAACCGGCCTATGACGAGATGAGTTACTACACGGCATGGGACTTGGCTATCGGGCAAAAGGAAGAGAACGATGAGACGTTTGGTATTACTGTGGGTATTGATCGCAAGCGCCGGCTATGGGTGGTGGATGTTAGACATGGGCGATGGGATTCTGAAGGAATTGTTAATCAGATACTTGATACTTATGCTACTTGGCGCAGCGATATTACGGGTATTGAACGGGGTCATATTGAAATGGCCATCGGCCCTTACCTAGAGCAAGAGATCACGCGCCGTGGCATGCAGACGATGTATATCGAAAAGCTTAAGCCTGGGCGACGCGATAAGCAGCTGCGAGCACGCCCGATTCAGGCGTTGATGAAACGCGGCGAGGTGTTCTTCCGCCAAGGCTGTGAAGCGACGCAGTACCTCATTGATCAGATGTTGCGCTTCCCCTCCGGTGTCCATGACGACGGTGTGGATGCGATGGCGTGGATCGGTCAGATGATCCAAGGCATGACCGTTGTGAACGAGATCAAACCGAAGCAGACGAAAGGGTGGCGGGACCGTTTAAATAAAATGGTGCGTCAATCGGGTGCGGGCAGCGGTCATATGGGTGCTTAGTTATGCAAATCGCTTGACTTGATATAAAATAGTAGCAATGACACTTAAATACCCCTTCGGAGCCAGCAGTGACGACAAATACGATGGATAAAGCCCGTACTCAGTGGCTTGCGTTTAGACGAGCGTTTGACAACGGGCACTCGGAATTCATCGAAAAAGCCGATCGCTTCGACGCGTTCTACGCGGGGGAGCAGTGGGCCGAAGAGGACATCCGGCGGCTGGAAGCGTCGCGCCGTCCTGCACTGACGTTGAACATGATTCTCCCGACGATTAACACCGTGATGGGGGAGCAGAGTACCACGCGTGTGGATATCAGTTTCAAACCCCGCACGAGCGGGGATCAAGAGACGGCTGACGTACTGGCGAAAGTCGCTCTACAGGTTCAAGACCGTAACCGCCTCGATTGGGTGGAGAGCGAAGTGTTCCAAGACGGCCTGATTACAGGGCGCGGGTTCTTCGACATACGGCTCGATTTCGAGGACGACCTGCGCGGCGAAGTGAGAGTCATGGCTCGCGATCCGCGTGAGGTTGTCCTTGATCCAGAAGCGAAAGAGTATGACCCCAAGACATGGAAGTCGGTTTATACCCAAACGTGGATGACGCTTGAGGACATTAAGCGGCTCTACGGCAAAGACAAAGCGAACGAATTGCAGTTCTTGGCGGATGCCGGTAGTCACTTTGGACGTGACTCGATGCAGTTCGACAGCAAACCAATGACATTCGGCAACATCGATGTCGATTCTGTAGACACAGAGGTAGATAACCGAGCAATCAGGGGCGTTCGTGTTGTCGAGTGTCAGCATAAGCAGCTCGCGCAGATGCGCTACTTTGTAGACTATCGCACGGGTGATATGAGCCCGATCCCTGAGTCGTGGGACGATCAGAAGATTTTGGCGATGCAGCAGCAGTTTGGTCTGGGCATCATCAAACGCATGGGTGAGCGTATCCGTTGGACGATTACGGCGGATCACGTGTTGCTCTACGATGATTGGTCAATCTACGACGACTTTACCGTCGTGCCGTATTTCCCGTACTTCCGCCGAGGTCGCCCGTTTGGCATGGTCGAGAACTTGATCTCCGCGCAGGAGCAGTTGAACAAGACCGCGAGCCAAGAGCTACACATCGTCAATACAACCGCGAACTCAGGTTGGACCGTTGAAGATGGCACGCTCACGAATATGGATGAGCACGAGCTGGCTGATCGCGGTGCGGAGACGGGTCTTGTGCTGGTTCACGCGCGCGGCTCGAACCCACCCCAGAAGATTCAACCCAACCAGATTCCAACGGGGCTTGATCGCATCGGCCAGAAAGCGGCGATGAACTTGCGCTCGATCTCGGGCGTCAACGATGGGATGCTGGGTGATACCTCTGCTGAAATCTCGGGCGTTGCGCTGCAGCAGAAGCAAGCCCGTGGTCAGATACAGATTCAGGTGCCCTTAGATAACCTCGCTAAGACGCGCCACATTCTAGCCGAGCGCATGCTGCGCTTGATTCAGAAGTTCTATACCGAGGAGCGCGTGGTTCGCATTGTGAACGACATGCTGCCAGGGGAGCAGGCGAAAGAGCAGCAGTTTGTGGTGAATGAGATGTCACCCGACGGCGCGATTCTTAACGACCTGACGATAGGCACTTACGATGTTGTTATTAGCACTCAGCCCAACCGAGATAACTTCGATGAGTCACAGTTTGCAGAGGCTGTTCAGCTTCGCGAACTGGGCGTGATGATCCCTGACCATGTGATTGTTGAGTACAGCCACTTGGCCCGTAAGGGTGAGCTCGCGGAACTGCTTAAAGGCATGAACGGCTTCAATGAGCCGACGCCTGAGGAGCAGCAGCTGATGCAGATGCAGCAGGAGATGCAGCTTAAAGCGGCACAGCTCGACCTTGCGAAGATGGAAGGCGAGGTTATGGAGCTTCAGTCCCGTGCGCAGCTACAGGCGCAGAAAGCGCAGTCGCTTAATGAGCAGGATCAAGCGCGCATGGATGAGCTGGAGGCGAAGATTACGATGAAGCGAGAAGAGTTGCAGACCCGCATACAGCTGGCCTTGTTGACTCAGCAGACGCGTAAACAAGAGATGGGTTCCCGCATGATTTCGGAGCATGCCCGTCTCTCTACACAACGAGAGCTTGCTAAAGATAAGCCAAACACTAGCCAACGATAACAGAGGTACCGCATGTCAGCAGAACCAATGAGCGAACAACTCGCACGCGAACTCATGCCTGGTGCATGGGATGAGGACGAGTTTGATGACGCCCCAATGGATTATGGAAATGAAGTTACTGAATCGTCAGATGCGCTCGAAAACACCGATATTTCGGACGAGGTTGCAGCGGATGACGATGCACTTGCCGCCGCTAGTGAAGCGCCGGTTGAGGAAGCAGAGGCTGAACCTGCCGAAGCAGACGCGGCTGACACTGCCGAGGCTGAAGAGCCTTTGGACGTACAGAGTGACGTACCAGAGTCTGATGAGGCACGAGTTGAGGATGAACCGGCTCCTAAAAAGATAATGATTCCGAAGGCGCGCCTTGATGATGAAGTGGCAAAGCGCCGAAAGCTTGAATCCGAACTTGCAGAGCTTAAGTCTGCGCGTGAAAAGGCAGAGACGGATGCCGCTGCCGACGAGGCGTTCAACGCTGCCATTGCCGAAGCGAACAAGCTCATGCGTGAGGCGAATGCAAAGGTATTGGACGGCGAACTTGACGCCGCAACCGAGCTGCAGCAACAGGCTCTTGTCAAAATGGCGACTGCGCGTGCGACACCGAAGACTTCTGAAGGTGCTAACCCCGCACAGATGGCTGAACAGATCGAAGCGCGCATTGAGCTTAAGGCGACCTTGAAGGATATCTACCGTCGTTACCCGCAGATGGATTCGAACGCAGAAGATGCGGATATCGAGCTGATTGATCGTGCTGTGATGTACGAGGAGATGTACGTGAATCAGGGGCACAGTCCTGCGATGGCCGTTGAGAGGGCCGTAGAGGACGCTGTGAGGCTGATTCGACCTGAACTCATGCAGACACAGGCCCCGGTTCAAAAACCGGTTAAAGCGTCTCCTGAGGCCAAACGCACGCAAGAGAAGCGCAGCGATCTGGAGAGTAAGGTGGCAATGGCGCAGAAGCAGCCGCCAAAAGCACCGGCTTCAAGCATCTCTGAGCCGATGGTGGATGTGAATTCACTCTCGGAAGAGGAGTTTGATGCGCTGCCTGCGTCAACTCGGGCTAAACTGAGGGGTGACTACGTATAGCACTCCAGTACGCCTAAGCCCCTTCGGGGGCTTTTTATTGCGCTTTTTTAATGGCACTGCTACTATTTAGGCAGTACATCACCCACGATACCGGTGATCGCTTGCCCCGTTACGGCCCTCGTTTTCTGCACGATACGCAGTGGTAAGAAGGTTTTTAATTCAATTTTGACCAAGGAGTTAAGCTCATGGCTTTAACTAACTTTGCGTCGCTGACCACTGAACAGAAAACGGCGTGGTCACGCGACTTTTGGAAGGTTGTTCGTAACAACAGTTTCATCATGCAGTTTGCGGGTAAAGATCAGAACTCTGTCGTTCAGCGCATCAATACCCTGACTAAATCTGAGAAAGGTACCCGTGCGGTCCTCACACTCGTAGCTGATCTGGCGAACGACGGTATCACCGGCGACTACACGCTAGAGGGCAACGAGGAGGCGATGAAGGCCTACGATGTTGTGATCCAGCTCGACCAACTGCGTAACGCTGTGCGTAACGAAGGTCGTTTGGCTGAACAGAAATCGGTGGTCGGTTTCCGTGAAGCGGCTAAGGATCGCCTTGCGTACTGGATGGCTGACAAGATCGACGAACTTGCGTTCCTCACCATGTCTTCAATCCCATACACGCAGACGACTCGCGGTGCGACTCGCCCTGTTCTAGCGACGGGCCAGAACCTGTCTGACCTTGAGTTCGCTGAAGCGTCACCTGCACCAACGGCTAACCGTCAGGTTTGGGTTAACGCTACCGGCGGTCTGACTGACGGTACAGGCTATGACGCGACTGACGGCCAGCTGGGTGCTCTGACCTACAAAACTATCGTGAACCTGAAAGCTCTGGCTAAAGATCGCTACATCCGTGGCATCCGCACCGGCGCTGGTGAGGTTTACCATATGTTTGTAACGCCTCAGGGTATGGCTGATCTGAAGCTTGACTCTGACTTCATCACCAACGTCCGTCATGCGGGTGTACGCGGTGATAAGAACAGCCTGTTCAAAGGCACTGACTCTGTGATGGTTGACGGCGTGGTTATCCACGAATTCCGCCACGTATTCACAACTCATGCGGCGGCAGGCGGTTCGAAGTTCGGTACAGTTTCGGGTAACGACGAAGGTCAGCGCGCGCTGTTCTGTGGTGCTCAGGCACTGGGTATGGCAGACATTGGCACGCCGTACTGGGACGAAGATTACTTCGACTACAAAAACCAGCCTGGTATTTCGGTTGGTAAGATGTTCGGTTTCCTCAAGCCACAGTTCAAAGGCAATCCACGTGATCCTTCGACTGTTGAGGATTTCGGCATCATCACAGTTGACACCTCGATCTCGATCTAAGGTGGCGGGGCCAGACATCTGGCCCCAATTTCTTCTATCTAGGGGGTGAGCATGCCGCGCATTTTTGTAAGTGATAAAGACATGACGATTGCTAAGGCGGGACAGTCTGCGCTGTTCAAAGCCGGTCAGCGTCGTGTACTTCGTGATTTTCTGATTGAGACGGCGCTTGAAGCCGGTATCCAAGAAGTAGTTGCTGTCGTTGACGACGCGCCTGTTGTTGAAGAGACGCCTAAGCGCAAGCGTAAAAAGGCGGCTGAGTAATGATCACGGCGGGTGAAGTAGCCGCACGTGCAGCGATTATCCTCCAAGACACGCTGGGCACGCGTTGGCCTGAGTCGGAGCTGATCGAGTGGGTGAACGACGCGCAGCGCGAAGTCATTCTGATTGATCGAACAGCATCCGCAGCGCGAGGCACGATCACGCTCGATGAGACGGATACGGTTCAATCATTACCGGCTGACGGGATCGCGCTGGTGGATGTGATTCGCACCGGCGAAGGGCGTGCAGTGCGTCAGGTGCAGCAGGGCATTTTAGATGCCATGTACCCAGAATGGCACGCCGAAGAGGGCGATACGGTTCTGCACTATGTCTACAGCACCGAACACCCGCTTTATTTTTACGTGCATCCTAAAGCGTCGGGTACGTTGGATATTCTCTACACCAAAGAGCCTACCGTCGTATCGTTACCGACGGATCTACTGACGGTTGATGATCGGTACTTCAACGCGGTGTTGGACTTTGTGCTGTACCGCGCTTATCTCAAAGACGCTGAAGCGACGGCGAACTTCCAACTCTCGGATGCGGCCTATAAGCGTTTCTCACTGTCTATGAATTTTAAGCTTTCGAGTGAGGCGAGCTAATGGCAACCCTTTCAACGTTGATCCCGCGTGTAGCGAACTATATCCCTGACGTGCCTGATATGGCGATCGAGGAGGCGCTGAATCGTGCTGCCCACCGCTTCTTTGTGGAGTCGATGGTTTGGCGTGAGGTGCTTGAGAACCCGAGCGTGTTTGATGGGGCGTATGTACTGGATCTGGATTTACCCAGCGGTAGCCAGCTCGTTTCGTTGATTCAATGTACGCGCAACGGTGACGCCCTCGACCTCGCCGGTAGCGAGATCATGTTTACGCCCGAACCCGACCATAAACCCGAGAAGGTCTATGCAGAAGGGGCTGAGCTGATCTTTGATGGGCGCTTAGCCTCTGGTGATGTTGTGAATGTGATGTGTTGTCTGACGACTTCGCGCACCAGTCCGCAGTTTCCTGACCGTTTTCTCGATGAATATGGCCCCGCGTTTGTGAATGGGGCTGTCGGTGAGCTTTACCGATACCCCACATCTCAGTTGCGCAACTTCGAGTTGGCTGTGACCTATGAGGCCATGTTTGCTAACGAGATGGTGATGGCTAAAGGGCGCGCGTCCTCGGGTCGCACACATGCAAAGCGCACGGTGAAGTACGGGGGCTTGTGATGGTCTTGTTGATCCCCGCTTCGATTCCAGAGCTGCGAGCGAACTGGCAGTTTTTTGTGACCGGTGTGGGCGAGGTGATCGATAAGTGCAACGCGGATTTTCACCCGGCAGACGTTTACCGTGAGCTTACGACGGGCGGCGTTCATTTGTATTGGGTTGAAGTTCCAGAGGGCGACTGCGTGGGCTTCACGGTCCTCAGTGATTATACGGATCGGTACTCGCAGAAACGTGTTTTGAACATGGACATGACGTATCTGATCCCGCTGAGCGATGTACTGCTGGAGTTACGCGACGCGGTAGATGCGCTGGCCAGTGAGTTGGAGTACGACCGCATTGAGTGGTTTAGCCCGCGTTTAGGCTGGGATCGTCAGATGGAGAAGATTGGGTTCCGATCTGACTCTAAGTTGTTTGTACGGGAGGTACAGCATGGGTAAGAAGAGTAGCGCTCCTAAGGTTCAGGAGTCAGCGAACGAGAAGGCCTTAGCCGAAGTTTCTAAGGCTCGCCGCGACCGCTATCGTTCCTTGTACCGACCGGTTGAGCAGAACTTCCAAGAGGAGGTTGCGAAAGACACCTCTGCGTTGTTGGGCGGGCGAGCCGTTGCCGATGTGGCGCAAGCGGCTGATGACTCAATGGGCGATGCCGTAGCACTGGGTCGCGGGTCTGCGTCTCAACTTGGTTCAACCGCGAAGAGCTTAGGTGATGCGCGAACAATGGCCGTGGTGGGCGCGAATAAGACGGCTCAAGAGATCAAAGATAAGGGTCAGCTGGGCGCACTGAAGATCGGCAATGACATGGCGACTGATGCCGTGAACGGCATGGCTGTTGCGGCGCGGGCGTCGAACACAGAAGCGGTCGCAAAAGCGCGCGCCCAGGCTGTAGAGAATGATGCATTCAGTACGGCGCTCGGGCAGATCGCGATGGGCGGTGTGCAAGGTTATCAGCACCGTAAAGGGTTGTCTGAGATCAAAGCGAATCAGGACGCGATGCGTCAGCGGTTGAAATCAGATCAACCGGATTGGGATGCATCGTCAGGTATGGGGAGGTACGCATAATGGCGAGCTCAGCAGCAGATGCCATCTTAGCGCAGACAACGCGTGACGATTGGAACTACTTTCTTGAACAGTACGCACCGCTTGAAGAGAAGATGGTCGGTGACATCAACAGCACAGAGATCATCGACAAAGCGGCAGATACGGCTCAGATGCAGAACGGTGTAGCTGCGGCGTCATTGGATCGCACCATTGATCGCTACGGCATGAATGTGAACGGGGCGCAGCGCGCTCAGCTTGATCGCCAACAGTCGTTGGGTCAGGCAGCGGGAACTGCACAGGCTGTGAATACGGCGCGGATTGATCAGCGCGAGCGTAACCTTGGGCTTGCATCGTCACTGATGCAGGTCGGTCGTGGAGTGAACAGTTCAGCACTGGACGGGATGGGTACGGCGGCCTCACTGGAAGCGAACCGTAACGCGACGAACGCGCAGAACAAGGCACAGGCCAAAGCGAATCAATGGCAAACGATTGGTACTCTCGGCTCGATAGCCGCATTTTTCTTGTGAGGTAAGACATGGCTTTCTTCGACGGCTTTGACGCAAATAGGGTTTTGGGCAATTACAGCGATGGCATCCTGCGTCGGGAAGGCTTGAAGAACGACTTCATTAAGTGGGAAGCGGATTATGGCCTGAAGCAGAACGCGGATCGTCGTGCTGATGAGCAACTTGGGTTTATGCGCGATCAGAATAGTCGTGCGGAGGAGCTCCACCCGTTTGCACTGCGCGAAGGGGAGGCGAAGGCGAGCTACGCCGAGACACAAGCACGGGTTTTGACGGCGACCTACAACGCGGCGATTGCGAATGATCTTTACAACAAGACGGCTGCGGGCCAAGCAGCGGTTGCGGACGGTCAGGTTGCGACCCACGAAGCAGCGTTGGCACACGGAACCTATGATTCTGGTGCTGCGGCTACGGCTGCGACAAACCGTGCGACCATTGCTACGCAAACGAACTCGGCGCGCCTACAAGAACGTTTAGCGGCGTTGGGTGTACCCGAAATTAAAGCTAAAAGCGCCCAAACTATTGCGCTTAATGAAGGTGTGACTGCGCAGAATAATCTTACACAGTCGCTTGAAGAACAGCGTTTGGGTCTACCGAAACTGAAGGCGGAAGAGTCGGCAGTAACGTCGCGGGCCAATACCGCGCAACAGCGTGTTAATGAGCGGGATCGCAACGCTGAGCTAAGCGCTGTGTCGGAGCAAGACGCCGCTGAGTTAGCTGCCGCTAATCACAAAAAAGCGCTGCTGACAGTTCAGAATGAGATACAAGAGCAAGGTGATAAGGCGATTGGGCGTAATCTCTCGCAGATTGTTAACTCCTCGATGAACGATGACGGCACATTGAACCCTGCATTGCTGCTCACGCCCGTTAACTTGGGTCGCACGATGGCGATACTTAACTCAACGCCTGACCTTAAATCAGCGGTTCTGGGCGGTGATATTGAGAACCGTGACGTTATTAACGTGATGCAGAACCCCAAGAATCCTAACGAACTGACGCTGATAATTGCGAATAAAACGCGTGGCTCTGTTGGTCCTCAAACTTCCGAGAATGGTGCGAGCGATCAAGTCGTCACGATTGCATTGTCAGACTACGTTCAGGCGATCTCTCAAACGGCTCAGGGCTATGAAGGCGCTGGTATGTCGGATTCACAGGAGTTGGGTCGTCGAGCGGCTGCACAACGGCTCGGTGTTGAAGCGGGTGCAGGTTCAGTAGCGGCGCAGCAGAAAGGTGCGCTTGGCCAGCGGGATCAATTTGCTGAAGCGGCTCGTGCGCGGGGCGAAGAGGCGACCGCAGTTATGCAGGATGGCGAGCGACTACGTGGTGATTGGTCAAATATTGTTGAGGAGACGAAGGCGATGGACCTCGATACTCCAACGATGACGACTATCGACAATCTTTTGCAGAAATTTGACAAAAACCCGACTCAAAAAGGCTACATGGAGGCGTTGGACGCCCTTGATCTGTATCTTGATGTGTCAGGCACGGGTCGTAAGACAAACTTCTCAGCGTCGGGTGACGTCAATGCGGATGCCGTCCGTTACACCTTCAAACGTATGTTGGATAACACATACGATCAGGCGGAAGGTAAAACGCGTCTTGGTCAGCTTGAGCAGCAAGTCGTGGACAACTCACAGGCGTCGATTGCGATGAACGATCAGGCGTCCGAATTAGGTTCGAGAGCAGCAGCGGCGTCTCAGCGTTCACTGGATCAGTTAGCACAGACCGATGATTACCGCTACGAATCTCCGAAGTCACCGTACACAGCGGCTCAGAATATCGCTGAGGTAAACGGTGCGATCCAAGCCTTTGCGGGCAGTGTGGCGGTGGACATCACTGGCAGTGCTAAGTCTGAAACCGTTAAAGGGGTTCAGGCGCGTATTGAGACCGCCTTGGCAACGCCTGAGGTTCAGAGTTGGTTAACCTCTAAAGGTTTACCGCAAGATCGTCGTCAGTGGACGCGTTCTCAGACAGAGCGTGTGCTGCAAGCTCTATTCGGTGAAAAGGGCCAGTTCCCTGAGCTGGTGCGTAACCAACAGGACGACTAATAGTAGTGGCATTGCTACTGAAATAGGGCTCTCCTTGCTATACTTGCGGGAGAGCTTTTTTATTGGAGACCCCTATGGCAAGCCCAACCGCGCTAGATATTCTCAACCAGATTGATAACCGTGTTGAGGCTCGCACCGACAACCTTTCCCAAGCTTTAGCGCCTGATTTCTACTCCTCTGAACCGACCGGTTTCATCGACGCGGGTGACTACCTTGTGATCGATGGCGATACCGTCGAGGACAAACGCACCGGCAAACGGTTGCGTTTGAGCGGTATTGATACGCCGGAAACCTCACATGCGCCTGGTGAACGGTCTGAGCGTGGGGGGCAGCTCCAAAAATTGGCGTTAGCGAACTACCTCAAGGCGAACCAAGGCAAGATTAAAGTTGAGGACACGGGCGATAGCACCTATGACCGTACCGTCGCGCGGCTGGTGAATACGCAGGATGGGACCGATGTGAACGCTCTTATGGCGCGTGAGTATGGTGCTGATCCGACGATGTTTAAGGGGGAGTCTCCCTATTTTGATGAGTTCGCTCGCCGCGATGAGATGGCTGATCCAGCCTCTCTTATTTCTCCTCAAGAGAAAGAGCGCCGTCTGTCGCATGCCGAAGCGGTCAACAAAGCGAACGTTTTACCTGACACGAGTCGCTCAACCTTCGGGGCGGCGTTTGATCGAGGCACCGACAACACGCAAGCCATGTTTTACAAAGCGGCAGAGTGGTTTGGTGAGGTCGCTGATTTTGATGCGCTACATGATTGGGGGCAGGAAGGCTTCGAGCGCAACATCATGGAGGCGGCTAAGAATCCTGCACGGGTTCAGCGCTGGGATGATGTGGATAGCCTTGCCGATGGCTGGACCTATTTTGTCGAGACGCTAGGCGAGCAAGCCCCCCAACTATTGGGTGACGCTGCGATTATGTTGGCGGGCACAGCGGTATCCGGTGCGGGTGGTGTGGCAGCGGTCACAGCGTCGCGCACAGCGCGCGCTGCGGCAATGAAGGCGTTGCTCCGCAAAGTGGGTCCGGGGGCGACAGATTCAATGGTCCGTCGTTTTGCGATGATGAAAGGCGCGCAGTTTGGTGCGAAAGCGGGGTTTGTGACCAGCACAGCAGGGCAGCACCTCGGTGAGAACTACGCGGCGCTGCAAGAGGCAGGTGTCGATAATCCTGAAGCGGCGTGGATACCGGCAGTGATTAACACCACGTTGGATGTGTATGGTACTAAAAAGCTGTTTGATTTGATCATCAAGAAACCGACGTCTGATCCCTCTAAAGGTTTTTGGAAGACACTGACCGATAACATTGTTGCGAATGGTGGGAAAGGTCTTCTGGTTGAGGGCATGACCGAAGCGATGCAGTCGATTGTCACCGAATCGGCGATTAAGCTGCAGAAGGGCGGTCACGAGATTGATTGGTACGACGTTATCGACGCGGGCCTGCGCGGTGCGATTGTCGGTGGTTCGCTTGGCGGCGCGGGCGGTGTTGTTCAGACCGTTCGTGGCGAGAAAGCCCCCACTGAGTTCACGCCCAGTGGTGAGGAGATTACGCGGGCTAACATCGATCTGCTGGTGAATCCCGATTCTGATTACGATACTGATTATTTCCACAAGGACGATGTTGCATTCGCACGTGATCAGGCTGAGAAGTCGGGCATTAGCGTCATCTTCACAGAGCAAGAGGACGGCAACTGGCAGGCGACGCTAGACCCGAACAAAGTCAAAGAGACCGCGGATAATCAAGAACGTCAGCAAGATGCGGGGTATGACGAGAATCTTGACGACGTACAGGGTGATCAAGTGGTCGTTGCCCGTTCACCGGATGGGACGTTAGCGCATGTTGAAGCCAGTTCAGACCCGACTACTCGCGCCGAGTCTTTAGCTCAAGAGGTACCGCCGGACTATACAGTTGAGGTTATGTCCGCCTTGGACGTACAGCGTGAACGTCAGGCAGCGCCGGTCAGTGAGACTACTGTTGATCAGCGCCCAGGCTATCGCGTGGAGGTCGAACAAACTCAAGAGCAAGAACAGGTTTCTGAGGACGAGCGCGGTACCGCTTCCTTGTTTGTGGATGAGGAGAACACGACCCTGCGCCCTCGTGAACAGGTGTTGGCGGACCTCACGCGGGGCAAGGTGAGCTTTAAAGCGGTAGCCGATGCGCTGCGCGACTTAGGTGTTACGACTGTGGGAACAGCGGACGCTGAGATAACGAAATCACTGAAGATTGATCGTGTTCAGACAGCGCGTAACCTGAAAGGCGCTGGTGTGTACGTGGGCGGAGCGCAGAATCGGCGCATGTCTCCCGAGGATATTGCCGCTTCAGATATTTCGGATAAGCAACTGATCGATATTGCGAACCAATACGGTGTGTTCGTGCCGTTGTCGAAAGACACTTCGACCCGTCAGAGTTTGGCGAACATTATGGCTACGCTTTACAACACGGGCAATCAGACGCAGAAAACGCGTCCATCTACGCCGGTGCGCGAGTCTAACACTGAGCAAGATCGCCTTCTTCGTGAGCAGCGCGAGCGGGAAGCTCAAGCGGCAGAGCAATCCGTGATGACTCGCTTTGGTGATGCGTCAGAGGTTGCGCTGGACGTGGCTAAGCAGTGGGCACCGGTACTGTTCCGTGTCGATGCGGAGTCAGCGAATACGCTGACTGACCTGCACGATCTGAAGCTCAACCGTAAGCCGAGTTCAATAACGAAAGAGATGTTGTCTAATGCGGACCTCAAGGCGGCTGCAAAAGAGCTTGGCGTCCCGTTTTCGGATGTAGGGTATAACCGTCGTCAGTTGATCCTCGACGTGCAGACACGTATTCGAGAGGAGTTGCGCACGGCGCAGCACAACCGTCCCTTACTCGGTGATAGCGAATTATCAGATGCCCAGTTCAAAAAAGCGTTTCCGTGGATTCGTCAGTTTATCTTTGATAGCGCGGTACTTTCAGCGATTGGGCAGCGATATGACATTAACGCAGGCCCAGCGATCGAGCAGTCACTGAGGGCGACGTATGACGATATGGTGGCTGACCGTAAGGTTAAGGTACCTGAGGCCATGAGTTTTGAGGTCTATCACGACGTAGCGACGCGCATGGAGCAAGAGGCCTCGACCAACCAGCAGATGCGCGGTGATATTCAATCTCACGTTGCTACGCAGATTGATAATTTTGCGAATGACGGGACGGTTAACGCTAAAAACCTGTTTGCCAAAGCGTCTCAGGCCGGTGTCATTGAGTTTACTGTCAGCGTCGAGGGTAAGTTCTACGATATTTATGAGACCGTGCGCGAGAAGTACTACGGCGATGCGCAAGGTGAGAAACCGGCTAATGCGACGGGTGTTTCATGGGCTCCGATCGCGACAGACGAACCTGCGACCTTTAAGCGTCAAAAACAACAAGCCGCGATGCGTGGATCAGCCATTTTTTTCGATGGCAATGAAGTGGTGCATGCCGGTGCCGGTAATCTGGAGAATCAGCGCTCTAAACTAGGTTCTGCGACAGCGGTGAGTAATACCCAGCAGCATAAGGGTAAGAATGTTCTGTTCGGCCTTATTAGCCCGCGCATGTTGAATGTATTGGGCAGTGAGTCGCCGCGTCCGTTGACGGGTGGCTATGATGCGATTTCCATCCAAGCCTTAGGGCGTGAATACACCGAAGAGGAATTTGGCGGCGAATGGGGCCGTATGTTCTTTGCGTTTGAAGCCGGTCTTAATGAACTGATTGCTCAGGCCGAAGCAGCGAATGCACCGGTGACGCCTGATCGTTCATTCCTCGATGACAGCTTGGTCATTGGGGTGGATAAAGCCGGTCATGCTGTGACCTACGGTGAGGCGCGTGAAGCAGCGCAATATAACCTCGATGTGAACATCGATTTGCAGCATTGGGATTTGGATGCTGTGCGCGAAAATATTGAGACGCTTGAAGCCGACCTACTGGTGATGTGGGAAGAGGCGGGTGCGGTCATCGAGGAGAATACGGATGAGCGCAAAGACCCTAAACAGGCACGGTTTGTTCAGGTGGGTGGGACTATCGACCCACACTTAAGCAACTGGTTCTACCACGCCCTGAATTGGCCGCTGGTCAACCATACCTCCGAAGTAGTAATCAACAAAGAGAAAGAGCGTGCAGCGGCCTATAAGAAGGCAGCTAAAGCAACCCGCACGCTGACATGGCTCATTCAAGCACGTCAGGCCGCTAAGGCAGCGGGCGCGTGGGATGAGGCAGGCAACCGCATGGCTATTGAGGAGGTCGAGCGCGATTCGGACATCGTAGGGTTTGATGTTCGGAATATGGATAACCAAGAGGTACCAGGGAAGTTTTATCAGGACGAAGGTGTCGCGGTTGATGAAGAGGGTAATGAGGTCTGGGAGCGCGATCAGCGCACGGCAGCGCAACGCGACGTTAAGACAGCAGAACAACGTCAGGTAGAGGCCGATGCCGCGACAGCGGATCGTTCAGGTGCTGTGGTTGAGTCTGTGTTGGATGTGGGCGATAACGTGCGCCGTTCGAATGATGATGGTTCTGATTACCGCGACCAACTGGCACAGCAAGAGCGTGAAGCGGAGCAGCTGCGCGCGGATATAGCCTCGCGTAAGTTCAACCCACTGCCGATGCCACAGATCACCGAAGCGTTGGGGCTTGAGAACTTTAATCCCTATGACTCCGATAATGTGACGTCTGTAGGCACCGGTTCGAAGACCGTTGATGCTGCGATCTTTGGCATGATTACCTCGATCCGTAACTCATTGGGCTTTACCCAACCGCTGGTGGTCCTGCGTCGCCGTGACCTGAATACCACTAAGATGAGCGCGAAGGCGCGTCAAATGCTCTCTGAGAACCTAGCGGGGCGTGATCCTAAAGCAGCCGCGTATTACTCGGCGGGGGATTACGGTGTCATCGTGATGCCGGACAGCGGCTCACTGGTGGAGCAGGTTACGACCTTTGCTCACGAGCTGGGCCACGCATTCTTCGAAACCCACGTTCCGCTGATGAGCGAGCGCACTGAGACGATCTTGCGCGAGGCGATGGAGCAGGACGGGGCGACCGACTTTAGCGAGTTTATGGCTGACCAGTTCGCACATTGGATGATGGATGGCTCGGTCGATACTCCGGGGTTTGAGATGGGCCGTGTCAGCAGCTACGAGGTCAACAGCCTATTCAACCGCATCATGCGCTTGATCAGCCGCCTCTGGCTGGAGGTGCAGAAGCTGCTTGAGCACCGTGCTAATGAGGACGCGATGGCGTTCTTTGATCGTATCCTGATGAAGTACCGTCGCGGCGAGCGCACCACACGCCGCTCACTGGTACAGGATAAAGTACATAACTTTGATCCCAAGCGCGAAGCGCGTCAGTTGCTTGCTAAGAGCAAAGGCGCTGTCTTCAATAACCGTTTTAGTGGTATGTACCGCTCGGTTGTCGCCCGTCTGAACCAGATCGATGAGGCGCTACGTGCTGATCTCTACCAGTACTCACGGACTGCACAAGGCACGAAAGCTTGGCAGCAAATCTCGTATTTCTTGAATGATCGCTGGGCGGGCAAGATTGAAGCGGCGACCAAAGGGTTGGGTGAAGCGCAGCTAAAACGCGCGTGGGATGATCTGCGTGCGGGGCGCAAATCTCCGTTGGGTCAGAAGTTACGTCGTCTCATTGATGTGATGGACGCGGATATGCGTAAACGCCACCCCTACCATCCACGCGAGGACTTTGTACCGGAAGCGTTCTCACATGAGGTCATTGCAGCGCGTCGTTCAGATTTTGAAGCGCTGATTCTGAAGCATTTTAACGCTGAGGATGTGAACGCAGAGCAGGTTAGGATTGTCGTTGATTCGATCCTCTACAGCGACGGCGTGAACGATTTTTCGGTGAGCCCTGGTAAGCCCGTGAGCCAGCATGCCAATGTGGATCGCCTTCTTGCGAACAAGGCATTCTACAAGGATGCGATTGCTGAAGGCTTCTTGCTCGATAACCCCAACGCGATTCTTCACCACTACGCGCAAACGGCGGCGAAACGCACGGCTTGGGAAGAGAAGTTTGGCGGGTTTGTGGAGGTTGAGTACCTAGACTCCGCGCGCTTGCGCATGTTGGCACAGGCGCATGTTGATCTTTCGACGATTGGTTCCGTTGACGAGGCGCAGAAGTTGGCCGAAAGCATGGGGCTTGAGAAAGACGGCAAGCTCTACTCGCCTAACGCTAAGTTACATGAGCATTTTGACCGGATTCGCACAGAGAAAGGGGCGGAAGCGGCCATTGAAGCGCGCAAGTTAGTGCGTAACGCGATGGGTCTGGATGGCACCTCAATGCCTAACGCGCTGCGTAATACGCAGAACTGGATAATGACCTTCCTGAACTACACCGTGTTGGCGTTTTCGGGTGTGGCATCGATTCCTGAATTGGCAGGCGGTGCGGTTCGCGGCTCAGGGCGCACGACATTCGTTGATATGCTGCAAGTGTTGGGCGAGTTTAAAGAGAACTACCAGCAGGCGACTGATCTTGGGATCGTGATGGGTGACATGGCGGAGCTCGCGGTGATGGAGTCGATGGGTCCAGAATATCAGTCACCGGCGCAGCATAAGCTCAACTACTACCTGTTCAAGTTCAACGGTCAGCAGATGCTCATGCGGGCAGCGCGTGCGATCTCGGTGGGCCTTGCGAAGCGCTACATCGCGCGTTCCGTACAGGCGGTTAAAGCAGGCGATGAGAAGGGCTTGGCTGATCTTAAACAGTTAAATCTCTCCTTTGAGGATGCTGATCGTTGGTTACGCGCAGGCCAGCAGGGGGTTATCTCTGTCGATCAGGCGATTAACCAGTTTGTCTACGAGTCAGTGGTTCGACCTTCACGCTTTGAAGCAACAGCGTGGGGTAACAACCCGTATATGAAGTTGGCATGGCACCTTAAACAGTTCTTCTACAGCTACTTCAACGTGATTATTGCGGGCACGTGGCGTGCCATGAAAGGGCGTTGGGATGCCAAGCGAGGCGAGGGCGCGGGCGTGATCAGCGCTGCGGCCTACTCGATGGTGCCAGGTCTTATGATGGCGGCACTGCTACTGCCCTTGGCGATGGCTGGTCAGGAACTGCGCGAGTGGATTCTGCAGAAGGATCGCACCGAGAAGATGGACGAAGCGGAGTACGCGCGTCTTATCCTGAGCAAGACGGGTGGCTTTGGTCCCTTGGAGATTCTGTTCAATATGAAGCAGGCTTATGACTGGGGGCGCAACCCGTTGATGTCTGCGACAGTGGTGACGTCGCGCTTGGATGAGCTGCTTGATTTGGGTAAGGACGGTAAGCTCTCTGATCAAGAGATGGAGAAGAAGATTCGCATGCTGATCCCGTTCTTTAGCCAGAACAAAGCCGCGTGGGACGCGCTGTTCGATTAGTGGCAGTGCCACTTAACATGGTTTACAATTACTGAGAATATTGACTTTTTAGAGGAAAGATCATGGCAATTACACACTCAACAGCGCAGCGCAACGCGTTGGCTGATTCAGTAGTGGACGCGATCGACGGGGGATCAGCAAACCCGAACGGTCAGCTTGTCATAATGACAAGTGGAGACGTGGAGGTTGCGACATTGGAGTGTGCAAATCCTGCGTTCGGTGATGCGGCTGGCGGTGTCGCGACTGCAAATGCGATCAGCGACGACACGAACGCAACGGGCGGTGAAGCTGCGCTCTTTAAGTTTGTTAACCGTGACGGGACGGAGGTTTTCCGTGGCACTGTTGCAACGAGTGGCGCAGATTTGAACCTGTCATCGACGACCATAGGTGCAAGCGATACGGTTTCTGTGTCGAATTTCACCTACACCGCATCAGTTTAAGGAGTAGATCATGGCGTTAAATGATACCGCGAAGAACTTGATGCTTGACCAGTTAGCCGGTTCTGCTGTCTTTGTGTCGTTGCACACGGCTGATCCAGGGGCAACGGGAACGAGTGAGGTGACAGGTGGCTCACCGGCATATGCGCGCAAACCGATCACGTGGAACACAGCGGCTACAGCGAACTTGGACAGTTCAAATCAGCCTGTGTTTGATGTGCCAGGTTCGACGACGGTTACGCATGTTGGGTACTGGTCCGCATCGACGGCAGGGACCTTTTACGGCAGCTCAACGATCACAAACGAGACGTTTTCCGGTCAGGGTACCTACACGCTGACGGATGCGGATATTTCTCTGACATGATCACCTGCGGGCAAGTGGGTGATTAATGGCTGATTTAGGGACGCTGGTTGGTGCTGGCAACCTTGCCTCGTCAAATAATTCCTATGAGCAGCACTCAACAGACTCTAACGAGTCGATCACCCGTTCTTTTGGGTCAACGCCCAGTGATTTTGGCAGCATCGATCAGGCGCTCAACTTCACGGTTGAGTACAGCCTTGACTCAGCGCGCAACGATGATACCTACTCGTTTGTGCTGCAGATTTTTGATAGCACCAATTCAACCGCTTACACGAATGCGTCCAGTTCCTATTCCGTAACCTCTACGACGGATACAAGCACCGGTGCAACAGCGATCACTGTTACGGCAGCGGGTCTATCCGCCAGTAAAACGGATTGGGATAACGCTGTCGTGCGCTTCACACAGTCGTACTCTAAATCGAAAGGGGGTGACGTCTGTGCTATTCGCTATGACTACTTCGCGTTAACCGGCACATACACGGTCGCCGCTGAGGATTTATCTGGCTCGACGTCAACCTCGACGGCAATAGGCACAACAGCGGCGCAAGAGAAAGGCGGGGAGGGGTCTGCAACGGCCTCCGCTGCGACAGCGACACTGGCCACGGGTCAATTCAGCGCCTTGGGTATAACGACCGTTTCAGCGGCCTCATCGGTCACATCGACAGGCAGTGTCGGCGCTGAAGAGCTCTCCGGCGCTACGTCAACTTCAGCCAGTAGTGCAGTCGCCTCATCGGGCGACAGCGGTCGGTCTGATGCGATTACACAGAGCGCCGCTACAGCGACCAACGCGAGCGGTGAGCTGGGTGCGCAGGGTGCTATTTCGACGTCGGCTGTTACCGGTGATGCTGCGACGGGTGAAGCCGGTCATGCAGGCAGCGCTACGCAGTCGGCCCCCACTGGCACGACGACGGTCGGTACCCGCGCGTCTGACGGTAGCACATCCCTTGCCGTTGCCTCGGCGACGACATCGGTTGGTGCGAAAGGCGGCTCGGTTAGCGGCTCGGGCGACGCGCAAGCACAGACGGCAGCTATATCGGCTTCGGCTGAGCGTCTTGTGGTGGGTAGCGGTGCTGCGCAGGCGCAGACGGCAACTACATCGGCTTCGGCTGAGCGTCTTGTGGTGGGTAGTGGTGCTGTTCAGGCGCAGACGGCGACAATCTCCGGCAGCGCAGAGCGCGAGAACGTAGGCTCGGGCGCTGTCAGCGCTTCGATTTCACTGATTGCCGGTGTTGCTCAGCGTGTTGTTACAGGTAGCGCTTCGGTAGTGGCTCAGGCTGCTGCTGCAAGCGGGTCCCAGGGCGCAGCCACTATTACGGGATCGGCAACGGTTGCGGCTCAAGCGGCGACGCTCTCTGCGACGGGTGAAGTGACTAATACCGCCAGCGGTACGGCAGTCGCGAGTCAAGCGCAGGCCAGTGGTGTCGGACAGCGCATTATTGGTGGTGTCGGTGCGGCTGTTGTTGATGAAGCAATGGCGGCTGCATCTGGTGAGCTATCGCATACAGGTACGGGGGCAGCGGTTGCGGCTCGGGCACAGGCGTCAGGCTGGAAAATTGAGACCTTTATTTTAGGCAATGGCAGCGTCTCGGTGGCCCCGGCGTCCTCGACGGGTAACGGCATTACACGGTTTATCTTTAAAACCGGTACCGTACACCGCGTAAACTTTGAGATCGCCCCGCTTACCGTTCGCGTTGACCACACCCCAATTCGTTTGGTGGTGGCCCCTGTGGTACACACTCTTTTCTTGGAGGATTAACATGAACGACATCAAGCGACCGCGCGGTGACACTTACGCGGACATTTTGCATATTAAAGATGCGAAGGGTAAGCCACTCGATATCTCGGGCTTCACCTTCAAGATGACCGTGGACCCCAGCAATGCGCCGGAGGATAACCAGAACAACCTTTACACGCTTACCGGCACGGTAGCGGATGGTCCTAACGGTGTGGTTCAGTTTGCACCGAGTTTGATTCAAGCCGACCAAACACCCAAGACGTATTACTATGATGTGCAGATGACCGATCTTTCGGGTCGTGTGACAACGATCACTTCGGGACGGTATATCTACACGCAAGATATTACAAAGTAAGAATTGTCTGCTAAAATAGTGGCAATGGCACTACAATTAATCGGAGACCCTTGTTATGTCAGCATTTAGTAACCACCTTGAGCAATCGCTCATCAACGCAACCCTGCGCGGCGGCTCTTACACGGGCGGTGCTGTGTACGTGGCTCTGTTTACCACTGACCCGACTGATGCCGGTTCAGGCTCTGAGTTAGCGGACTCAGGTTATGCCCGTCAGCAGTGTCACACGACGACTGTTTCTGATGGCTGGGACGTTCCTCATGCAACCGATGGCTATACGGCCAATGCGAAACTGATCACGTTTCCTGCAATCGTTGATGCGCAGGTTTCGGTGACACACTGGGCGCTGTTTGATGCAGCGAGCGGCGGTAACTTGTTGTACCACGCTTCCCTTACAAACCCTAAAACGCTTGATGCGTCTGACGTACTGAGTTTCCCGATCGGTGCGCTTAAGATCACTCTTGCATAAGGCGTGATCGATGCTGGGAGTCGGTCTTGAGAGTGTCGGCTACAGCTCTCTTCAAAGTGAGTTGTTTAGCGATTCAAATGTAACTTCGACCGCCTCCCTCGACGGTACGACGGTACGTACCTTCGCGGTTGTGGACGTGCTGCCGGGTGATACGGCGGCGACCACAGCGCTTTTCCCTCAGGTTCACTACAACTCCATGCGCGTGACGACTAGCGCCGTGGGTTTGCTGTTGAATAATGCACTTGTTCGAACCCGAGCGGGTGCGTCCAATCCTAGCGCGGATGCGACGTTGTACGCCGTGTTGGAGCGTAACGTCTCGATTCCGTTTGCCGATGCGGACGCGTTTGCTTACCTCTTGGGAACAGTAGACGGCTTCTATGGTGAGTCGCAGACCGATTCGTTTGCCGCAGCAGAGGGATTTGCGAACCGGTGGCGTCAGCACACGGGCACCGGCGCTGCGGGCGCTCAGATCGACGTTATTTTTCCCGAGTCTACGCGTCAGGCGTACTCGGATTTTGCGGCATCCGCGTCTGGGTTTGGTGAGTGGCAGGTCAACAATGAGCTGTCGGCTACCAGCTACCCGAGTGTAACAGCGTTCGCTGATCCTGCGACGGCAGAGATATACCCCGCATTGGATGACGTGCTGATTACAGCGACGGGCTTAGGGACCGCCAACGTCTGGTTCCGTGAAACGTCTCTCGCACCGGCGGATGCCCAACTGGATGCATCGCCGCAGCATTGGATCGCCCATTACGGTCAGGCGGTTATCAGTGCGGTGTTGGAGGGGTATAACGAGCGAATAGTCTCGGATTCTGCCCCTGCTACGGCGCTGATCTATGCCAACCTTACCAACCTTATTCCGTGGGCGGTGCGTGTCGCCGGGGCTCACCCGGTTGCGCTGTCCGCCTTGGCGCAGTTGGACCTCGACCGTGTTGCGAATGTGGCCTCTTTGGCTTCGAGTGACGCTGTGGTTGTGGCCAACGGCCATAAGTTGTTTCCACGCACGGGCCAGCTTACTGCGCGCGCGATACCGCGGTCAGCTACGTTGCTGTATTCAACCGCTGCGTCAGCGGCGGACGCGTTCATCGCAGCTACAGCCGTTGGCATCGAGCTTAACACTCGTAATGTGGCAACAGACAGCAGTGCATCCGCAACACTCAGCCCGATCATTCCGGATGTGGCGCGCTTCAACAATGTCGTGGTCGATGCGTTTGCTGCGGCTGAAAACTTTGCTGCACCGGCTGTGCGAAATGCGACGAGTCAATCGGTCGCGCGCGTGACGGTTGAGGCCGGTGTCAAAATTAATGATTACTTTCCTGCCCCTGTTCAGCGCTATATGTCGGTTGACCCGCGCGATGCTGATCTGGTGGTGGATATTCCCGATCGATCGTTGGAGGTCTGATGAAACGCTTTGTGAAACAACCCGCCGATGTTTTGGATTACGACATCGACCTGAAAGCGTGGTTTAAGACGTTGGACAGCGATTATGTGCTCAGTGCCACGGTCGCTGTGACTGAGGGCGATGGTCTGCTCGAAGCGGGTCCAACGCCTCATCCGCCCTATACGATTGTGGGCGAGGATAAAGACCTGCTGAAGGTTTGGCTGGGTGGCGGCACTAACGGGCAGGAGTACAAGGTCACGGTGGTCGCCACGACGGCGGAAGACCGTGTGAAAGAGATCGATTTTAAAGTGCGTGTGAAGGAGATTTAAGATGGCGTTTAATAATCTAGTTCGTGCGGTTTTACAAACGCCTGGCACGTGGACATTCACTAAAGCAGCCGCTCCTTTCAACATGCCCCCGTCCGAGGGCACTGTTCTTTTGATCGATTCAGAAAATGCGCCGACGCAAGCGGAGTACATTTCGTACACGAGTTTGCTGGATAACGGTTCCACGTTTCAGTTGGTCGGTGTGACCCGTGCTCAAGAAGGTACGTCGGAAGAGACCTGGGCGCTTGGCGCGATTTTGTTGCAGACGAACACAGCGACGTTGATGGAGGCGTTGGAACCTATTGCGCTGTCTAACACGTTGGACGGCATTACCATTGGTGCTACTACGCCAAGCACAGGTGC
>Ga0209962_1000005_pt1 | contig 61467 bp, 62 predicted proteins | sample SalPonA_C_H2O_MG_FD_185722 | JGI IMG/M metagenome (GOLD analysis project Ga0209962, IMG submission 185722) | Water microbial communities from South San Francisco under conditions of wetland restoration - Salt Pond MetaG R2A_C_H2O_MG (SPAdes)... | ecosystem: Environmental > Aquatic > Non-marine... | reverse complement strand
GGCAAGTTTGTAACTATCAACGTAATTCAACCGACCGAAGATACCATTCTTGATCTTAGTGGTTCAGGTACAATTGCTCTTACCTCAGAAATCGTAAACTACGATCTAAGTGCTGTAGACTCTGGTACTGCTGGCACTGCTTACATTCGTCTTAGTGCGTCTGGCGGAGATACATCTGTTGATGATGTTTCTATTGTAGCAGGAACTAATGTAAATGTACAGCAACAAGCTGGAAATCAGATTGTAATTTCTTCTACTGACACTACTTACACTGCTGGTAATGGTCTAGCTCTATCTGGTACTGATTTCAGTCTCGACTTTACAGAATTGACTGATATGATCGCTGATGTTACATCGAATACAGAAATTATCGTACAAGATGGTGACGCTACAGCGGCTTCACGTAAGTCGATCAATGAGATTAAGCTATCTGCATTCAACAACGATTTAGGTAACTACGGTGGATTCTTAACTGCCGAGAGCGATACTTTAGCAACCGTAACTGGACGTGGAGCTTCAACTTCTTCAGCCATTAGCATAACAAATACGACAGCTTCAACTAGCACTTCGACTGGCGCATTGACTGTTAATGGTGGTCTAGGTGTTACTGGTGCGATTTACGCAGGTAAGCAATCTACAATTGAGTACGATTATTCTCTTGCATACCCAACTGGTTACTCTAATCTTCTAACACTTAAGAACACAAACACAACATCTGACAGTGTAGCATTTGGTATGAGAACAAGTGCTGGTGGCACTGGATCTGTTGCTAAGATTGTTGACTTTATTAACACTGACGGTACATTTGCTGTTAGAACATCTAGTGCGTCTAACGGCACTGCGGTTGAGTCGTTTACTGCAAGTAATACAGCTTTTACTATTCAGCCAACTACAGATAGCACAGGAACATCTAACGGAGCGCTAGTAGTTAAGGGTGGTGTTGGTGTAGCTAAAACTCTTCGTGTGGGATCAACTACAGATTCTACAACTACAACAACTGGCTCTATTATTACTCTTGGTGGCATTGGTGTAGCTAAAAACATTGTTGCTGGTGGTCGTGGTACATTCAAAACTTTAGTAGTACAGGGTAACGGTGGTGTAGGCACTTCTGCATATATTCAAGGTGGTGATCTTGAAATAGATAGTGGTCAAAATATTTACTTTGGTACAACATTCCCAACGTACATTAGCGGCTCTGATGGTACCAGTGGTACTATGTCATTCATCGTTGGTAACGCCGGAACTGCATTAAAATTAATGCGTAATGATAGCTCATCTGGATCTCAGATTTCTAAGATTATTCTAGGTAGCGATACTGGCGATGCAAATGCAATCTCTGTCATTGAAGGTAACCAAACTATTTGGATTGACCCTGCACCAGCCGCTGGTGATGCAGGCGGTACTGTTGTCATTAAAGGTAACTTGCAAGTTGACGGTACTACAACTACACTAAACTCAACTACGCTTGACATTGACGATCTAAACATTACCCTTGCTAAGGGTGCCGTTGATTCTGCTGCCGCAAATGGTGCGGGTATTACTGTTGATGGAGCAAACGCATCTATCACATATGATGCTACTTACGACTCGTGGGCTTTTAATAAAGATGTAATTTTCTATGGAAATATCAAAGGTGCCACATACCAGACTGGTGATTATACTACAGAAGGTGAAATCAGCAACTACGGCTATCTGCTAACGTCTGGTGAAATCAATATTGCTAACGATACTGATTATGCGGTGCTATCTTTTCAAGGTAGTGCAGCCACGATTCAGTATGACTATAATACAGACACTCTTGAGTTTCTTAATTCAGGCACAAATGGTTCATTTGATTTTTGGGCACCCGCTGTCTTTAAGTTTGACGTAACTGCTAATAACATTTCGTCTAATACAGTAACTACATCGACAGCAAACACTACTACCCTAAATGCTACAACTGGTAATATCACAACTGTTAATGCTACAACAGTAAACGCTACTACAATCAACGGTATCGGTGTAGTGCCAAAAACTACTGTTGATCCAAACTTAACTTGGTCTGCAACGGGTTATCTTGGAGATAATGCCTTTATCATAAACGTTGGTGATACTCAACCTGCAGCCAATACTTATGACTTATGGTTCACAACACTATCTGAAGCCGCAGAGTGGGTCAACACTCATGCTGTTGCTGGAATAGATGAAAACACGTATTTCGGTGCAAATCTACCCACTCAGATAGGTATTCTACTTCAAGCGCAAACTCATGTCACTGATCAAGTTAGATTCCAGAACGTAGAGTCAACATTGTATCTCATTGGTCTTGGAGCCACTTGGGAAGACACTACTATTGGTGACAATCTACAATTCCATTCTTGTCAACATGTTCGACTTGATAATTTCAATGGCGCCAGAAACAGACTAATATGTTTAGGTTCGATTATTCATAGTGCGAAATACATGTCTGGCACAAGATTAGGTCGATGGAAAGTAGAACTATACGAATCATACTTCTATCAGAACTCGGGCGCAATCGAAGAAGTTAATTTGCTAATGCGTCAAGGATCAGTGTGGTCCGGTTATGCTAACGTAACGCTTTATGGTCAAAACTACGTAGAGCAAGGTTCTTCCTTTATCACTGAAGGCAACTTGACAATCGCAGAAAGACCTAATAATGCCTCTGCCGCTTATATCTCACTTTGGGTAGAAACTGGTGGTAGGGTTGTTGTTGGTGGCGATCTCAATCTTGACACTGCATTGCCTTCCAATAGCGTTAGCGTCAAAGACGATGACCCTATGTTCTTGTTGAGAGACACTGGTAGAATCTTTGTAAAAAGCACAATTAACTACATTAACTCTACTAAGGCAATCACTGCTGGTAAGGCGTGTGTAACATATAATGACGATGGCGCTCACTACTTTGATTATGGGACAGAAGCATTTGGTAACGTTGGGTTTATTCTTGGCTCAGATATTACGAGATATTATAATAATAATGGTATCTCGTTCGGCACTAATTCTAATAATACTAATGCAGCATCTCTTGTAGTAGCCGACACAGGTAACGTCTGGGTCAACAACAACTTTGGTATTGGTACTAGTGCCCCCGCTACAGCGTTGGACGTTGATGGCAGTATAAGCGTTAGTGGCACAACCGTTATAGACTCAAATCGTAATTTAACTAATATCGGAACCATTAACGGATCAACAATTTCTAACTGGGATACAGCTTATACCTATTCTCAAGTGGGGCATCTACCATTAGCAGGTGGTACATTAACTGGCGATTTAGTAATTTCTAAAACAAATCCTAGAATAAGACTTTATGAGCCTAATACAACTACAGGAAATTATCCTTCTATAGAGTTTGATACAGATAACAACCAAGGTCTTGCACTCACATTTAATGAATTTGATGCTGAATTAAATTTAGCGGGGTATGGTCTTGTATTAGGCCCTTCCTCAACTAATGTTCAGCATCCTTCTACAGGTGATATATCACTAAACGTTTTGGGTGAAATTTTTGCGGGAGGGGAAACCCTAGGTAGTTTAAACAAAGTATTCCATGACGGGTATCACCCTAACGCTGACAAGTGGACAACGGCTAGAACTAACACGGTAACTCTTACTGGTGATGTAACTGGTTCAGGAAACGCTTCAGTAGACGGTAGCGGAAACTGGACAGTAAGTATTCCGACTGTTGTCGGTAACGATAGTCACAATCATAATCACTCTGATGGTGACTTTACCGTTAATGGTAAATTGTTTGTAGATCAAATTAATTGCCGTACAGATCAAGATTTGACTATTACAACAGGCGAAGCCGATTCGGTTATGTCTGAAGCTTCATTTAACGATGAAATTATTCGTTTAGCTGGCGAGGGTGGCGTTAAGGTTTACGCATCTTCGGATAACCTTACAAGTGGTTTAAATAGAGAAACAACGCTCATAGATTCTACCGGTAATATGACTATAGGTCAAGACCTGATAGTTAATGGGGGTAATATTACCGCTACTAATATTGGTGAATTGGTTAACTCTTCAGCTAACTGGAATCAGTTAAAAGTTTATACACAAGATACTCCTATCGGTATTGCTGAGATCAATGTATATGAGAGTGATCAAACTACGTGGATCGGTGGCTTAAGTTATGGTAGAAGCAATCCTTCTAGTTTTGCTATTCAAACAAACTTAGCTAATCTAGATGTGTGGGTTAATGGCTCTACTGTAGGTACCTTTACAAATAACAGTCTTTCCATTAATGGTACGATAAAAATTAAAGGTGCGTCTTATGACACCACTATTGATGCTGCTAATCCAACTGCTAATCGTACAATTACACTTCCAGATGCTTCTGGTACAGTAGCACTACTAAGCGATATTACCTCTGTTGCAGAAAGCGATACATTAGATACTGTTACTACTCGTGGTAATACTACTACGAATACAGTAGGAGTTGGTAAGCTTGAAGTGGGTACTACTGTTGAAGTCTGGAATGATGTAATACGTATGAGAGACTTTACATCCGCTCCAAAAGTTGAAATCTACGGTGGGTCTGGTGATGCAAACTTTGCTGGACTACTAACTGCTACCCAGAAGTCGTTTACAATTGATCACCCGACTAAAGAAGGTTACAAACTACGTTACGGCTCTCTTGAGGGTCCTGAGAACGGTGTATATGTGCGTGGTCGTCTACAAGGTACTAACGTAATTGAACTACCTGATTACTGGGTTGGTCTAGTACACGAAGATTCGATCACTGTACAACTAACAGCAAATGGTCGATTCCAGAAGCTATACGTTAAAGATATCAAAGACAACAAAGTTATCGTTGGTAACGGTTCTTGGTTCTCTAACAACACTGATTGCTTCTACGTAGTGTACGGCGAGCGTAAAGATGTTGACAAACTAACTGTGGAGTTTGAAGTTTAATGAGCATTGGATATGGTAACCCTAAGATCGTCACTGACAACTTAATATTTGCAGTAGATGCAGCAAATGGTAAGAGTGTTGGTGACGGTGTGTACTGGTACAATATACCAGATAATATCGGCACTGGTGTATTTAAAAATGGATCCCCTACGGTGGAAATCGTAGGGGGTGCTAAAGCATATAGATTTACAAGTACCAGTCAATACTTTGAAAGTTCAGTTTTAACAGTACAGCCTAGCGAAAAGCTTACTATGGAAGCTTGGATATATCCAGAGAACGAAGTTTCGTCAGGTGATAGAGGTACGATCATTCGTATGTGGGGTGGATCAGCCGCATATATGAGTTGGAATAAATCTAATCAAAAGTTAAGTAACTATTGGTATCAAAGAAACAGTGAGGGATATCACGAAAGCGGTGCAGCTATGCAAAGATATCAATGGCATCATATTTGTAGTGTTTGGACAGGATCACAACTCAATCAATTTACAGATGGTGTTAAATCAGTAGTCTCTAATATAACTGGCGACTCGCCAACTGGAACAAGTGTTGAGATCGGTATGGAAAGTACTGGTCGTCAATTTTCTGGTGGAATTGCAGTTATTAGAATATACAATTCAGCATTATCAGACGATGAAGTATATCAAAATTTTAATGCGTCAAGAGTTAGATTTGGAGTATAACACATGGCATTAGCTCATTCTACTGGAATAGTACGTGAAAATCTAGTTGTTGATATAGATGCAGAACGCACCTCTGCCACCTACCCTACTACTAACCTTCTTGCACCATATCCATGGTACACAGGTTCAGGTAGCGAAACTTTCTACGGTCAAAACGGTGACGGAAATTCGAGAAAACAATCTATAGGACCATTTGGAGCTTCTATGGTTTGGGATGTGTCGAATCAGGATGCTACATCGAATGCTGACGGTGGTTGGAATTCTAGCAACTTTCCTGTTGATCAGAGTAAGATGTATCGTTTTTCTGTTTGGATAAGACGTAGAACTATAGGTAACGGGAGTGTGTATCTAGGGACTTATGGTAAGAACTCTGCTGGCAGCAACATAGGTGTGAGATGGTTAACTTCAACAAACACAACTACTAACCCATATTTCACAGCAAGAGGCTGGCCTGGTGTTGCTAACGACTGGTATCTATTCGTAGGTCACGTTCATCCGTACGGTACTGGTGTAGAAGCATCTGCCCATCCAGACAGCGGTATTTGGGACATGAACGGTAACAAGATTGTAAACGAAAATCGTGATATGGTCTGGCTTGATGGGACAACTCAAGCTATTCATAGAACTTATCTCTATTATAGCACAGATACAAGCACAAATCAACAGTGGTGGCACCCACGTGTTGACGTATGTGACGGTAATGAACCTACGCTACAAGACTTGTTAAACGGTGTTGGTGCAAATTTCTCTATACGTAGTTATAGTTCAAGTCGTGCCCTTCAACTTGAATATGCAACATGGGAACCACGTTACGGATTATATCCAGCTAATTTCAAACTTACCCCAAGCCTCAATTCCAGAATCTATATTGATACAGAAGGTGATAATAGAACAATAAAGTCAAGCGGTGGATGGACTGTAGAAAGTTGGGTTAAATTTGATTCTGTTGCTGGTGCATATGACGGTGGTGATAGAAGTCCTGCTAATTTTATAGGGGCTTCTTCTATCACTCACAATAGCTGGTATTGGTCTGTTCTAAATAATAAGTTAGCACTCTGGAATAGAAGCCCAGGCATATGGAAGTATGGTAGCACAACTCTTCAAGCAGGTCAATACTACCAAGCTGTTTTAGTGTGCTACGATGACGGCACACGATATCAAATGTATTTGAACGGTGAAGCCGAAGGTGGAGATCATGTATCATATGTTTGGAATTCAGCATATGCAGGTCTAATCATAGACACACTTGGTTACGGTAATTTTCCAAACCCAAGAAAGATAGATGGCGATTACAACGTATTTCGTGCATACGATAGAGCGCTTTCAGCAAAAGAGATTAAGCAGAATTATAACGCATTGAAAGGGAGATTTGGACACTAATGGCTACTTCAGGTCCTAAGATTGTTTTTAAAGATAAAAAGCTTTTGTTTGCATATGATTCGACAAACAGAGGTAAGCTACCCACGACTCCTAGCTTTGCGAGCGAAAACTTAGCGTATAGTAGCATCGGCACACAAGGTACATTTATATCTGAGTCTGAGCTACCAGATCGAGATGGTCTAAAGAAATTAACTCCATTCGCATATAAGCCATCTAAAGTCGTAACTACTAGCAACTGGGTTGATTTATTCAACACTGGTAATGATCTTAAAGTACCACAAAACTGGAACGTTGTTGTTAGTTGTTACGTTTATCCGCTTTCGCCTTCAAATAGATTTAACTGTCAACTAAACGTTGTTGATTTTAATACTAATCTAGGTATAGGTGGTGGTTCTGCTACACACAATATACCTTCAGAAGAATGGACTAGAATCTGGTTCAGATGGACTAATACATCTGGTGCAGATAGAATTGTAACTAGTTCACGTATCGAACCATACTCTGCGTCTGAGTGGACTAATAGTGCTATTAGTTGTTTTGCTGTTAACTTTCAAGTAGAAGTTGTTCCACCAGAAATTACTGTACCTACACCTTACAATGCATCTTCTGAAAGAGTTATCACTAGTATGAAATCTATCATCGGTGATACTAATCTAAACTTAAGTACTGCTGGTGTTTCTGCTGACGGTGCTTATGTATTCTTTGATGGTACAGGTGAAACTGACGGATCACCAACTGGTTCGTACATCGGTATACCATCAAGTCTCGCTACAACGAACCCAGCAACTAGACCAACTGGGGTTACATATACTTGGTGGCAATACAGCTTAGACTTGACACGTAGATCATTGCTTTTTGGATCAGGTACAATCAACCATCTTGAAAACAATCCACCTAACTTCAGAACAGAAGCGGTGCGCCAAAACGGGTTTAGTTTTGGATCGTCTGGTGCAAATCAAGTCAATCAAGTCTGGGAGCATTACGCAATCGTTTTTGATAACGTTACTGCTACAGTGACTTGGTATAAGAACGGTGAACAATTCTGGTCTGGATCTTTAATAAATTCTGCAGGTCAACACGACTACTTTCAACCCAATGCGATAGGCCGTGCAACTGGCTCATCCGCATATCTATACGCACAAAGTTGGTATGGATACTTCGATAAGTTCTTTGTTTATGATGGTGCATTAGATGCTTCTGAAATTCAGTTAAATCACAGCGCACACAAATCGTATTTTAGTAAGCTAGATGGTAACATGCCAACATCTGGGTATACAAGCGATCATATACCTCTACAAGAAAATGTAACGGTTATAATTAAAGATCCGTTTATGTTTGATCCTAGTAGTGTTCAAACTGTACACGGTTCAGTTAATCAAGGCACAGCTTTCAGATATCAGGCGGCATCTAATAAAACAAGAATATCTAGCACTAATCATAATTCTAATGTTACAAATATATACAGACTATTCAACAAATATACTAGAACTGGCTCGTTTAAGGATGAGCTTATTGACAACGAAGATTCAACTCTTGACTTAAGGGATTACGGTGACGGTGCATATACAGTCCATCTAAAAATGGACGGTAATATTGCAGGAATAGGTAACCATGTTCCTGGAACATTTTTTAACCCATTTTTAAAACCAATTCATGTTTTCAATTTAGACACTAAAGAGAAAATTGGTGGGGTGTATACTACATATGGTCCATTTGACATAGGTGGCATGGGTAAATACATACTAACAGGTGACCGCAGTAGTGATCTTGGTGCGACCGATGCTGGTATTGCAAAATTGTTCACGATAACGGGCAAACATATAGTAACTATTCCTAACCCAATACCCAATAATTATGATAGATTTGGTTCTGGGTGTTTTCTAGGTGATGAGTGGGCAATTGTAACTGCAAGTCAGGACGATACTGCTGGATATAATACAGGAACGGTATACTTCTACAAAATATCTGATCTATTAAATCAAGTTACTACACCTAAATTCAGTTTACCTGGTGTACTAACTGATTCCGTTACTATGTATAACGATCACATTTATATAATTAGTAGCGGTCCTAGTGTGCAAGTGAAGAAAGTAAATGCTACTGAGACTGGTTTAACGAATATAACAACTCTCACTGGATTTGAACGACTCACAACTACGGAAGACTACGTATATCGCATAGGTGATACACTCATAATAAATTCTCAGAATTGGAAAACTAATCCAACCGAACAAGGGGCGATGTTCTTCTATAAAATTGATGGTGAAACATATGAGTTTGTACAAAGACTAGACAACCCTGGTGATACATATGACAACTTCGGTGAGTCGTATGCATTTTTAACTGATGCTAGTACTGGTGGTAAATTATGGGTAGGTGCACCATATTCTGAGGTCAGTGGCATTACAAACTCTGGTTCACTGTATTCTTTTGATATGTCGCCAGACTGGATAGATCCGAATGCAATTAAACCTGAGTATGAACTAACAAAAGATATCGGTTTATATGATAATGTGAGCGGTAATGAAATATTCCTGCCACATAATATGACACTTGAGAGTGGTCCAAATAAATCAGTTAAGTCAATATATATTCGTGACAATTACGATGCGAGCAAATTAACAGCCGAAAACATAGGATCTAGATTAGATATTCCATTTAGCACTCCAATTGATACGACTCAACCATACACAATTGAGTTTATGTTTAAGGTTGACACATTTGCTAACAATAACTACGGTAACGGAGCCGTTATATTGTCAGTAAAGGACACTACTGACGGTCGATTAGAATTTTCGCTAGAAGGTAATAAAAGCGTACCTAAAATTAAATGTACTGCTTGGCTAGGTAGTTATGGTCAATTTATAGGCCAATCTTCTGTCGATCTTGGGCCAGACCCATCTGGGTGGAAATACGTTGCGTATTCTTCGACTGCTGGAGCAGGTACAACATTTTGGATGGTAGGTGAAGTAGATGAAGCTGGATCAATTTATTCTGCTACAACATCTACCGATATAGCATCTACTAAAACAAATGGTACATACACAAAAGTTCGTATAGGTGGAGGCGAGACTACTTCATCTGGAAATGGATTTAATGGTTGGGTTTCAAATATTCGAGTATCACAAGGTGTGAGGCGTGTGCTTAGCACATCATCACCTAGCGTTAATATAGCACTCAAGTCTTCGCAGATTGCGACTGAACATGACGTACTTTATCTTGTTGGTGCTAAGAAAAATCAAATAAGTAAGCTTTATTATGATATCGATCTAACTACGGCTTCTCAAAAAAATACCAACTTGGATGACTATCGTTTAGGCCCGAGTGAAGGCGATAGGGGTATGATGTTCAATAATGATGGCTCAAAAGCTTTCATTTATAGAGGAGATTATGTACGTGAATTTACCCTATCTAGCGAGTATGATATATCTACCGCTACTGCTGGACCAACCGTGGCTACTCCAGGATTCGAGCAAAATGGTGCAATTTCCCGTCTTGAATGTGTATTGCCTAATGGCGATTTTGCTGGATTGGCATCCCAATTCGGAACATACTCAGATTATAGTAATGTAGTAAGCAATCTAAAAAGCTTTACTGAAAAGGGAACGATGGCGCTACCAGAAACTTATGATAGGACTGCGGCATTTACACCAAACGGTGAGCATTTGTATATTCTTGATTTAGTGGGTAATGGTACAATATCTCAATATGATTTAACAACGCCGTTTGACTTATCAACAGCTACTTTGGTAACTACTGATACTGCTGGTGGATATGATTATCTAATTGCAGCTACGGCTGACTTTATGATATTTTTTGGAGTCTTTGACGGTCTACCAAGACAAGTGCCTATGACAACTCAATATGATGTAACTACATTAGATTTTACTAAAGTATACACACCAAATGTCGGTAATTTTAATCGTAAAACATATTCTGGGTTTAACCATGATGGGTCTACATGGACCTGTTGCGACTCGAATTTTAACTTTAAAGCTTTTTCTCTTGATAGACCCTACGATTTAAGAACTATAAGCGATAACATTGATGATTGGACCGCAGGGTATTATGGTTCACCAGGAAGCGCACCAAGCGGATTCAGCACTTCAACTACATATATTCAATATGCATCTGTAGATGCACAGATTGGATTGGGTGTCACTACATCTGGCGACGTTCAAGCGTTTCATTTTAAAAACATGACAAACTCTAGCACTCTTGACGTAGTTTCACCGAGATATACTTTAAACGAAATTATCAATGACTATTCGTTAGAGTTATCGAATATGAGTATTCAAAATGGTGCTCTCGAATTGCCAGGCGGTGTAACATATTCTAGCTTCAAGCTAAACAATGGAAATACTGCTCATGCGCCTAACGATGCAGTAACGTATGATTTTGAAATACGTTTCGATACAACGCCAACAAATAGTGATAGAATATTTGAGATACGTATACCAGGAACTTCAGATTGGTTCGCATTAACTGGGGTTGGGCATATATATTGGAGTAAAGGTGGAGTGACAACTATAACTGGTGGTGGCTACACATTCAACACTGGAACAACATATCGTATAACATTCTATCTATTACCCAATGGGCGCAGAGCGCTTTATATCAATAGTATTTTACATGCCTTTGCTGATATTTCAGCATCATTCACATCAAGTTTTGCTAGCGAATATTATTACTATCAAAACGGCGGCGCAATTTCGATTGACGGTAGAATCTATAGTTTCCGTGCTACTGATGGTGACCCGTTTGGAATTAGCGGTGGATCTGCACCAAATACAACGATAACTCCTGATTCGCCTATGTCTAGCACTACAAATGCACGATGGTTTATTAAATCAACTGATGCAGGAGTACCGTATCAGGCAAATTATATATTAGGGGACGATGGTAAAGGTAGAATTGTTTGTACTCACGCCAATATCCTTAGAGTACTCGAAGGCGATGGACCGTTATACATTCATAGCGATTCACAGAATGGTAGGTTCTTTTTAGGTAAAACTGATACGCCGTTTGATCTATCTAATGGTTTAGATATACAAATGAGTCCATATTCTACAAGAGAAGTTATGAGTAAATCATATTCTGACCTAGCTAAGTTACCAGCATACAAACGACTTGGCGATTCTTCGTATGTATACTCGACTGGTCTAAGTATTTCGACTTTGGGTGCTGAACTAGTAAATGGGTATTGGTATGTTATTGTGAATGATAGCACTTATCTAAGAACTTTTATTGCTAGAATTAGAGCTGGATTGAGAGAAGGATTGGAACACATATGTCCAATAGCTATAGATCCTGAACAAACTCTAGATTTAGGAAAGGAAATATACGGTATTGCAGTAGATCCAACTGGCTCTATATTGTTAGTGAAAGAGCTTGATGTGATGCTTCAGGCAATTAAAGTTCATCAATATAAACTCATTGACGGTGATCTAGCTAACGCAAGTTATGTTGGAGCTGAGACTATTGCGGCTGATTACACACAATCATCTGGGCCAACATTTGCTTATAACAACAAATGGGTGTACATACCGTGTCGAAGCTTCAATACAGGTCAGAATGGAAATGTTTTACTAGGTGTTGACTTGCCATGATAGACATTCATCGCTATGTGCATAATGACTTTCTAAATAAGTTCTCGGATCGTGTGCTGAGTGAGTCGGAAGATATCACTCTCACACGACTAGAACGTGGTTCACTAAAAGAAGATATGATAGATGGTGATTCTAACGTATCTAAAAACTATGCTCTTTACGACATATCAGGTAAGTATCAGTTTGACTTTGTATATGAATTGCAAAATAAGTTAAACGGTATTGTTATGATGACAACCCTATACAAAGAAGGAGACTTCTTGGGATGGCACACTAACTCTAAAGTAAATGGATATAACTTGATACTGACTTACTCAGATTCTAACTGGAGTTACTTTGAATGTCAAGACAAAAAACACTATGATATTATAGGATGGTCATACAAGACTAATCAATTTAAGAATGAACAAGATTGGCATAGAGTAGTATCGATAGGTAATCGAATCACCGTTGCACTTCTCTTTGCTGATGAAGAAACAAGACAGACTGCTATAGATAAGCTGAGTATAAATAATAGCAAATGGACCTAACATTTAAGGTAGACTAGTCAATGGCAAACACAGATAAAAATATTTTAATCACTCCCAATAAGGGGCAAACTGCATATCCTAAGATTGAGTTTACTGGCGCAGATAATAATACAGTTTCATTGACTGTTCTTGATGATGGTACACTTTCTTTTGAAGGCTCTGCTGGTCAGTTGTTCTCTATCAGTGACGATCTAACAGGCACCATCTTCTCTGTAAACGATGTTTCAGGTATTCCTTCTATTGAAGTTGATGATACTGGCGAAGTTCGTATTGCTGAGTACTATGGTCGTGTTCTGATTGGTACTAGCACAGATAACGGTACTGATAAGCTTCAAATTGATGGTACTATTAGCGCATCTGGTGGGTTCAAAGGTAACGCTGATACTGCTACTAAGCTTGCCACACCACGAAACATTGCCCTTAGTGGCGCAGTATCAGGTAATGCAAACTTCGATGGTAGTGGTAACATTGCTATCAGCACAACTCTATCGGGCGATGCAGGATTCTTGCCTACTTCAGGTGGTACCATGACTGGTGACTTGAGTTTCGGTTCTCAGACTGGTACTTGGATCACAAGTAATGCTATGACAGACTCTATCGGTTGGAACCCTAGCTATGGCGTCTACATTGGCTCAAACATCGGTGGTACTCATTATCTTAGAGCTAATGGTACAATAACTACAGGTGGCGGTACGTACAATCTATGGCACTCAGGTAATGATGGTGGCGGTTCAGGTCTTGATGCAGATAAACTAGACGGACTACACGCTTCAGAAATTATAGCTGCTGCAAGTGGTGGCGGCGGTGGAGCAGACGCAGAAGCAATGATCGCATACGCAATAGCACTTGGTTAAGGAGTAAGACATGGCACAACCAACTACAAAGAAAGAATTCAAAGAATGGTGCTTGCGTAAACTAGGGAAGCCTGTTATTGAAATTAACGTAGATGATGATCAGGTGGATGATCGCATTGATGAAGCGCTATCGTACTACTGGGACTATCACTTTGATGGTGCACAGAAGACTTTTCTAAAGCATGTTATCACTGAGCCTGATATTCAGAACGGCTGGATACCAGTACCAGAAAACGTGATTGGTGTTGTAAACATTTTCAATCTATCGTCTTCTGCCGCATTTAGTAACAATATGTTTAGCGCACAGTATCAGTTTCTTTTGAATCATTTACATGAGATAACTGATTATAACTTGACTAACTTCTATTTGTCAATGGCTCATTTACAGATGATGGAAGAAATGCTAACTGGTATGCAACCTATTCGCTACAATCGACACGTTAACAGATTGCACGTTGATACTAAGTGGTCAAATCTAAACGTAGGCGATTACATTGTAGCTGAGTGCTATGAAGTTGTCGATCCCGCTATTTACATTGATGTTTGGAAAGATCGCTGGCTACAAAACTATGCAACTGCTAAGATTAAATATCAATGGGGTAGCAACTTGACTAAGTTCTCAGGTATGCAACTACCAGGTGGTTTACAGTTTAACGGTGAACAAATTCTAAGTGATGCTAGAGAAGAGATTCAACGACTAGAAGATGAAATGATTACTTCTTACTCTCTACCAGTATCAGATATGATAGGCTAATTACTCATGGCTCGTAACTTCTACTTTGAAAACTACCAAGCTTCGATGGAGCAAAATCTAATTGAAGATTTGGTAATTGAATCTATTCGTATATACGGTGTAGATACGTGGTACATGCCACGCACAATAGGCGCAAAAGATGAACTTCTAAATGAAGACGATATGCCTATCTTTAAAGATGCATACATGGTAGAAATGTATGTCAAGAGTGTTGATGGTTTTGAGGGCGAAGGTGACTTCCTATCTAAGTTTGGTCTACAGATTCGTGACAGTATGACATTGACTGTTGCGATTCGCACCTATGATCAAGAAGTAGGCGCATATCGTACACATGACGATACAACAAGACCGATGGAAGGCGATCTAATCTACTTCCCACTCAATAACAAGTTCTTTAAAGTAATGCACGTAGAGCATGAAGCCATCTTCTATCAGATGGGATCTCTACAAACTTATGACCTACGTTGCGAATTATTTGAATATAGTAACGAAAGATTTGAAACAGGTCAAGACTTTATTGACGATTACTTTGAGCAATATCGCACATTTATCGGTAGTGACGACTTCACTTTCTTTGTTACTGTTGATTCTAAAACAGAGAATCACCCATACGCTGATATGTTCGATGAGCCAAATTTTGAACAAGCAAGAGCATTCTATCTAGATGGCAAAGAAGCGCCAGTTGTTAATGGGCAGCTTGGTGTTCCGATTACGTTTGATTTGAGTGATCCGTCACTGTCTACAAACACTGAAGATGGCTTCACTATTCTTAGCGTAACAGACAAGCTAATCAGTCAAGGTGGTGAAGTGCTAGACGAAAATCTTGAGTACATTGGTACACCAGGACAACCAGGTGCCAAAGTTATCTTCACACCACAATTCAAAGGTACTTACTACTATGAGTCAGTATCACCCGTATCTGAACGTTGGATGGGATATGAGATTGTGATTGACGATCTAACTTACGATGTAGACGTAACAGATCCACTTGCAGATAACGCAGAAATTGAATCAATCGCTGACAACATTCTAGACTTTTCAGCGGAGAACCCATTTGGAGAGGATAACTTCTAATGTTTGGTAGAGACTTTTACAATGAGACTACGAGACGATATGTAGCAGTATTTGGTACGCTGTTCAATGATATAAGCATTGTGCGTACTAATAATGATGGCTCGTATAGTCAAACAATGAAGGTGCCAGTTAACTATGCGCCTATGCAAAAGATTCTTGCTAGACTTGAGCAAGACCCTAATCTAGATGCTCCAGCAATGACTCTACCACGCATCTCTTTTGAGATCACTGGTATGACCTATAGTGCTGAGCGCAATCTACCACGAAACAATATGATTCGTGCTGGTGCGGCTATTACAAACTCACTGCAAACTCAGTATACACCTGCTCCATATGACATTGAGTTTCAATTGAACATTATGACTAAATATAATGAAGATGGAACAAAGATTCTAGAACAGATTCTACCTTTCTTCAAGCCTGATTTTACTGTATCTGTTAAGATACTAGATGAACTAGATTTGTATGTTGATATTCCAGTTGTATTGAATTCTGTTAGCACTGAAGACGTATACGAAGGTTCTTTTGAAGAGCGCCGTGCTTTGATCTGGACGCTATCTTTCACACTTAAAGGTTACTACTTCGGACCTACTAGCAATAAGAAAGTGATTAAGTTTTCTGAAGCTAAAGTTACGACTAATGATGATATCACATACCCAGATATCAAAGTTAATGTACAACCTGGTCTTACTGCTAATAATGAACCAACAACTTCACTAGATGATACTGTAGATTATGCAGATATAGACATTAATGATAATTGGGCATATATCGTAACTGTCCAAGATATTGAGGATATTCAGTAATGAAAGATGATATTGCTGATGCTTTGGGAATAGCTCCAATCGAAAAGCCTTCTATGGGTGAAATAGTTGAAGCTAGACCTGTAACGATTAGTAACGATCCAGATTCTAAGTCTGAAGCAGACTATGAATACGCACGTACTAATTTTTACAACGTGATTGAAAAGGGATCTCAAGCACTAGAAGACATGCTTGATCTTGCAAAAGCATCTGAGCATCCACGTGCTTATGAAGTCGTTTCTACGATTATGAAAACGCTTGTAGACGCTAACAAAGACTTAGTTGCTATGAGCGAGAAGAAAGAAAAGGACAGCAAGCAAGAAACGCAAGATGGAAAGAATGTGACGAATAATAATCTGTTTGTTGGCTCTACTGCTGAGCTACAGCAATTATTGAAGGATATGCGTAACGATGACCCAACTGATTGATAAAGGATATAACGGTAACGTTAATCTAAAGCGCAAAGGACTACCTATCGAATTTACTCCTGAAATGATTCAAGAGTATGTCAAGTGTGCTAAAGATCCTATCTACTTTGCAGAGAAATACATTCAGATCGTACACGTTGACCACGGTCTGATTCCTATTCGTTTGTACGAATATCAAAAGACTATTATTAGAACTATTACAGCACATAGACGTATGGCTGTGAACACTTCACGACAAGCTGGCAAGACTACTACTGCTGTTGCTGTTATTCTTCACTATGTTCTATTTCACGATCATAAGACTGTTGCACTACTTGCAAACAAAGGTGATGCCGCACGTGAGATTCTTGATCGTATCAAGATTGCATACGAAGCACTACCCAAGTGGTTGCAGCAAGGCGTGATCGAATGGAACAAGGGGAGTGTTGAATTTGAAAACGGTTGTAAAATCATTGCAGGAGCTACATCAAGTTCTGCTATCCGAGGTAAGTCTATATCGTTTCTGTATATCGATGAAACGGCTTTCGTAGAAAACTGGGATGAATTCTTTGCTTCTGTATTCCCGACTATTTCATCTGGTAATACAACTAAGATTCTCTTTACTAGTACACCAAACGGTCTGAATCACTTCTACAAGACTTGTGAAGGCGCAAGAGAAGGCAAGAACGGTTATCAGTTCTTAGAAGTGATGTGGTATGATGTGCCTGGTCGTGATGAAAAGTGGAAAGAAGAAACGCTACAAGCAATGGACCATGACTATCAGAAGTTCGCACAAGAATTTGAATGTCAGTTCTTAGGTAGCTCTGGTACTCTGATTGAGGGTAATAAACTCAAAGCTCTTGTGATTCGTGATCCACTGTCTGATGTACAAGGGCTAAAAGTATACGAAAGACCGATTAAAGGTAATACGTATATTGTAACAGTGGACGTGTCTCGTGGCAAGGGATTAGACTACTCTGCTTTTCAAGTTCTAGATGTAAGCAAGATGCCATACAAGCAAGTTGCTTCATACAGAGACAATATGGTTACCCCTATTGATTACGCTGAAGTTATATATAGAACATTGAAGGGATATAATGAAGCGTATGCTCTAATCGAAATCAATGATATCGGAGAGCAAGTATCGCAAATCTTGCACTTTGATTATGAAGTGGAAACACTACTATTCACTGAATCTGCTGGTAGATCAGGTAAGCGAATCTCTGCTGGTTTCGGTAAGAACGTTGACAAAGGTATTCGCACAACTAAAAGCGTAAAAGCAATCGGTTGTAATATGCTCAAAATGATGATAGAGCAAGATCAATTGGTTGTCAATGACTTTGATACTATTAATGAATTGTCAACTTTCTCTAGAAAGGGCGTATCATATGAGGCTGAATCTGGCTGCCATGATGACTTGGTAATGTGTCTTGTCTTATTTGGGTGGTTAAGTGATCAGACATTCTTTAGAGACATGACTGACATAAATACAATGGCCGCATTAAGACAAAGAAATGAAGACGAAATGATGGATAATCTACTCCCATTAGGTTTCAATGACTACGATCTTGAAGAATCTGAGAACATGAACGGTGGTTTCGGAAGTTCTTTCTTCAACTACTAGATCGCTCTTTTTATAAATATAAAGACAAGAAGATTATTGAAATCTAATAACTCACAATAACAAGGAGAAATGAAATGGCATTTCAAGTAAGTCCAGGTGTAAATGTTAGTGAGATCGATCTTACTACAGTTGTGCCAGCAGTCTCCACTACAGAAGGTGCCATCGCAGGCGTTTTCCGTTGGGGTCCTGTTGGTGAAAGGGTACTTGTAAGCTCTGAAGACGATCTAGTAAAAAGATTCGGTCGTCCACACTCTACAAGCACTACCACTCTAGTACAGGGTACAGTCGAAACTATCTCATTCGACAATCTAGTACTCGCCTCTGATAATAACGATACTACGGATACATACACATTGACCATTGGTGGCGTAGACTTCACTACTGCACAAGCAGGTCAAGCCAATGGGTTCGGTACTGTAGATGATCTAGCGGCAGCATTACAGACTGCAATCGAGGCTGCAGGCGTAACGAATATTCAAGCGGTAAATACTTCTGGTGTTCTAGAAGTTAAATACGTTGAAGCTGGTAACGTTCTAGACTTCGATGTTACTCTAGCGTACACAGGATCATCTACCGACTTTGTACAAGGTGCTACTACTCGCACTCAAGGTGTTGCAGACTCTTACACTACTAGCGCATGGTCTAACGTAGAGACTTGGTTTACCGCTGCTGATTTCCTAGCTTACGGTAACAAGCTATATGTTGTACGTGCAGAAAGTGGTGCTAGCGCAGCATCTAACACAACTTCTGGTATTTCTGCTAAGTATCCTGGTGCACTCGGTGACAGTCTAGGTGTAGAAGTAATTACCCCAGCAAACTGGGACGTAGCTTCTACTGATGCGAAAGCCATCTTTGATGATGCACCAGATGCTTCACATATGCACATTGTTGTAGTAGACGTTTCTGGTTCTTTCACTGGTGTTGAAGGTTCTGTAGTAGAGGTTTACGAAAACGTTTCTTCACTTGAAGGTGCTCGTAAAGAAGACGGCACTAACAATTACGTATTAGACGTTCTAGAACAACGTTCTGCTTACATTGCAGCTACTATTGTACCTTCTGCTACTACCGGCATCGAACAGCTAGAAAATGGTGTAGACGGTTTTGACGAAACTGCACCAGAAGTTCTAGGTGGCGTTTCAATGGCTTATGATGAGTTTGCTAACTCAGAAGAAGTTGACATATCACTTGTTCTACAAGGTAAAGCAATCGGCGAAAACGGTTACGAACTAGCGAACTACATCATCCAAAACGTATGTGAAGTACGCAAAGACTGTATCGCATTTATCTCACCTAAGCGTGAAGATGTTGTTGGTGTATCTAGCCAGTCTACTGCTACAGATAACGTAGTTGCGTTCCGTGCTGGCGTTACATCATCTTCTTACGGTGTGATGGACAGTGGTTACAAATACCGCTACGACAAGTACAATGATCGCTACGTATACACTCCACTCAATGGTGACATTGCTGGTCTATGTGTACGCACTGATGATGTTCGTGATCCTTGGTTCTCGCCTGCAGGCTACAACCGTGGTCAAGTTAAGAACGTTGTTAAACTAGCTTGGAACCCATCTAAAGCTTTCCGTGATCAGTTGTACAAGAAAGGTATCAACCCAGTAATTACTCAAGCTGGCGAAGGTACTGTATTGTTCGGTGATAAGACTCTTCAAGCTAAGCCAAGCGCATTTGATCGTATTAACGTTCGCCGCTTGTTTATCGTTCTTGAGAAAGCTATCGCACGTGCATCTAAGTACACTCTATTCGAATTCAACGATGAATTCACTAGAGCGCAGTTTAGAAATCTAGTTGAACCGTTCCTACGTGACGTACAAGGCCGTCGTGGTATCTACGATTTCCGAGTCGTGTGTGATGAAACTAATAACACTGGTGAAGTAATTGACAGCAATCGTTTTGTAGGTGATATCTACATCAAGCCTGCTCGCTCAATCAACTTCATTCAACTCAACTTTGTTGCAGTTAGAACTGGTGTAGAGTTTAGTGAAATCGTTGGTCAGTTTTAATAAATAGATAGAGTTAAAAGGAGAAAAGCAACATGGCTTTCAACATTAATGAAATCAAGAGCCAACTGACCTTCGGTGGTGCAAAAGCATCGCTATTCCAAGTACAGATCACTAACCCGATCAATGGAATCGCCGATCTTAAAGTACCATTCATGGTTCAAGCGGCTTCAATTCCAGAGGCTACTTTGGGCACTATTGAAGTGCCCTACTTTGGCCGTAAGGTAAAAATCGCTGGTGACCGTACTTTCGCTGAATGGACAGTTACTATTATCAACGATGAAGACTTTCTAGTGCGTAATGCAATGGAACAGTGGATGGCTAATATCAATACCCATCAAGGTAATATTCGCCCACTAGCAAGCGCTTCACCTAACCAGTACAAGGCTCAGGCTCAGATTACGCAGTACTCTAAGACTGGCACACCGCTAAGAACTTACTCATTCAACGGTTTGTTCCCAACTACTATTTCTTCTATTGAAATGGATTGGGGTACTACTGATGCAATTGAGACTTTCCAGGTTACATTCCAGTATGACTACTGGGACGTTACTGGTGGTGTTACTGGAAATGGCGGTACAAACGCTTAATAAATACTTTAGTAATTAAAGTAGAGAAGGGAGGCATTGTCCTCCCTTCAGTTAAGGAATAAAGTATGGAACTATTCGGATTTGAGATAACACGTAAAAAAGAAGAGAATAAGAACATCAAGTCTTTTGCTGAGCCGCAAAAGGATGATGGTGCCGTATCGGTAGCTGCCGCTGGCGGAGCAATGAGTAGCTTTATTGACTTAGAGGGTACTGCTAAGTCAGAGGCCGAACTCGTTCAAAAATACCGTGGTATGTTACAGCAACCAGAAGTTCAACAGGCCGTTGACGATATCGTTAACGAAGCTATTGTTATCTCTGAGTCTGAAAAAGTTGTTGAGTGTGTTACAGATGATCTAGAACTATCTGATAACATCAAAGAAAGAATTCGTGAAGAGTTTGATCAGATTCTTAATCTATTAGACTTTTCTAATCAAGGCTATGATATCTTTCAGAAGTGGTACGTAGATGGTCGTTTGAACTATCACGTAATGATTGACGAAAAGCAACCACGAAAAGGTATTCAAGAGCTAAGATATATCGACCCACGTAAAATTCGTAAAGTACGTGAGTATGAAAAACAGCGTACCAATACTGATGGTAATGCTGGTTTTATGAAGCGTATTAAGAATGAGTACTACATTTACAGCGAAAGAGGCTTCCACATGCAGAATGCGTCAAGCATTCAGCAAGGGTTTGAAGGTAGCAATGTAAATGCAAGCGGTCTACGTATCGCTAAAGACTCTATTGTAAATTGTAACTCAGGCGTACTAAACGAAAACAATACACTAGTTTTATCACATCTTCACAAAGCAATCAAGCCTTTGAATCAATTGCGTATGATGGAAGATGCTGTAGTAATCTATCGTATATCACGTGCGCCTGAGCGCAGAGTATTCTACATCGATGTAGGTAACTTACCTAAGATGAAAGCTGAGCAATATCTACGTGATATGATGGCTAAGCATAAAAATCGCTTAGTGTACGATATGAACTCAGGCGAAGTTCGTGATGATCGCAGACACATGAGCATGACAGATGATTTCTGGCTCCCACGCCGTGAGGGTGGTAGAGGTACAGAAATCACTACTCTACCTGGTGGTCAGAATCTAGGTGAAATGGAAGACGTATTGTATTTCCAAAAACGTTTGTTTAAATCACTGAACGTACCGCTATCACGTATGGAAGCTGATGCTGGATTCTCCTTAGGTCGTGCATCTGAGATTAGTCGTGACGAAATTAAGTTTGGTAAGTTTATTCGCAGACTACGTGCTAGATTCTCTATTCTATTCGATAAAGTACTAGAGAAGCAACTAATTCTAAAAGGCGTGATCACCCCAGAAGAGTGGCCAGCCATTCAGTCTGCACTACGTTATGACTTTATGCAAGACAACCATTTTGAAGAGTTGAAGCAATCTGAGATTCTACAGAATCGTTTACAGCTACTACGTGATATTGATGACTACACTGGTCGCTACTACTCTAAACAATGGATTCAGCGTAACGTTCTATACATGAATGATACAGACATTGAAGAGATTAGTAAACAGATTGAAAAAGAAAAAGAAGAAGAACCAGACCCTAACGATGAGTTTGATCAAGAGTTTTAATCGAATATTACAAAATGATAAATAGTTATATCAAATATAAAGAGAGGTATTATTATGAGCATTAAAGATATGATTCACAGCGCACTTTCTAAAGATGCTAGTGAGTTTGAAAAAGCTTTTGATTCTGTTATGGCTGGTAAAGTAGAAACTGCTGTTGCTGCAAAGTACGACTCTATGTACAGTGGCAGTGTAGAAGATCAAGTAGCAGAAGCTCCTGCTGAAGTCGAAGCTTCCGCTGAAGTAGATTCAGAAGTAGAATAATAAGGTTGAGCCATGAAAAGTTTTAAAGAAATGCTAGGTGAAACTGTCGATAAGATTAAATCACCTGACGAAAAGCGTTTTGCAGACAAACACATTGTAGACAAACAAGATCATCCAGAGTCAGAAGAAGATCAGTTTGTAGCTAAAGCTAAAAAAGCTAAGCGCAAAGCGGATCACGAAGATGACGAAGCTGTATATGAAGAAGCTGAGTCTATCGAATGCCCTGACTGCGGTAAGTCATACAAGCGTGGTGAAGACCACGAATGCTCTTTTGATGAAGAGAAAATGTCTGAGAAGCAGTACAAAAAGCGTGAAGAAATCATTAAGTCGATGAAGAAAAAGATCGGTGATTTCAAAGACAAGTATGGTGAAGACGCTGAAAAGGTAATGTATGCCACTGCAACCAAGATGGCTATGAAAGAAGAAGTCGAGCTAATGGAAGCTGTTAAAGCTGGTAGCATGAAGCTAAACGACGGTAGCATGGTAAAGCTTTCAAAAGAAGACGCTGATGCCGTTTCAGAATTATTTAAAAGTCTAAACTCTGCAAATAAGAAAAAGATGCAAGAAGTTATGACTGGTGACAAGAAAGGCTTTGAGCAAATTGTAAAATTCGCTAAGGAGGCAATGTAATGTCACTATTAATTAAAGAACTTGTAGAAGAAGTTCAATACATTTCAGAAGATATTCTTGATGAAGAAGGCAACGCTAAAGGCAAGAATTACTTCATCGAAGGTATCATCATGCAAGGTGATATCAAGAATAGAAATGGTCGTGTATATCCTAAAGAAGTTCTTATGCGTGAAACTGCTCGCTACAATGAGAACTATGTGACTAAGAATCGTGCATACGGTGAACTTGGTCATCCAGCAGGTCCAACTATTAATCTAGATCGTGTATCTCATATGTTCACTGAGCTACGTGAAGATGGTTCTAACGTAGTCGGTCGTGCTAAAATCATGGATACGCCGATGGGTAAAATCGTAAAGAATCTAATTGATGAAGGCGCAAATCTAGGTATCTCTTCACGTGGTATGGGTTCTATCAAGAAAAACGAAAGCGGTATCATGGAAGTGCAAAATGACTTCATGCTAGCTACGGCTGGTGATATCGTTGCTGACCCATCTGCACCAGATGCATTTGTTAAAGGTGTTATGGAAGGTGTTGACTGGGTTTACGATGTTGCCTCATCTTCTTGGACGATGGCTAATGCCTTTGACGAGATTGAAGAAGAGATCAAAGCTACTGGTCGTTACTCTAAGCAACAACTTGAAGAGAAAGCGGCTGTAATTTTCGAGAAATTCTTGAAATCTTTGTCTAAATCGTAATTCATATAAATAATAAGGTAGCAATACTTTTAAACTAAGGAGAAGTCAAATGAGTGAAGAACTAGAAATGAAAAAGGATCTTGACTTAGAACTTGACGAAGCCAAAGCTACAGGTGAAGATTCTGAATCTGCTGATGCAGTAACACCTGAAGGCGGCAACGACAAGAAGCGCAAGGCCGATAAAAAATCTGCTCCAGAAGCAGTTAAAGAAGAAGAAGAAGAAATTTCTGAAGAAGAAGTTGCTGAGGAGCCAGCTCTAGCTGAAGCATTCGTTGGTCTCTTTGAAGGTCAGGAAGTTTCTGAAGAATTTAAATCTAAAACAGTAGCAGTATTTGAAGCCGCTGTACATGAGAAAGTACTAGCTGAAAAAGAAGCTCTAGCAGAACAGTTTGAAGCTGATCTACAAGAGCAAGTTTCTACTGCTATTGACGATATCGTAGAAAAAGTTGACTCTTACCTCGACTACGTAGTTGAGCACTGGATGGAAGCTAACGAAGTTGCACTAGAAAGCAACATCAAGGTACAAGTTGCTGAGTCACTATTTGACGGCATCAAAGGCCTAGTCTCTGAGCACAACCTACAGATCGATGAAGAAACTGTAGATGCTGTTGCTGAAATGGAAACTAAGCTTGAAGAATCTACTACTAAATACAATGAAGTTGTAGAACAGATGATGGCTCTACGTGAAGAGAAAGAACAGCTAGAACTAGCTGCTACTTTCCGCACTGTCGCTGAAGGTCTTACTGAGACTCAAGCTGACAAACTTGGTGTGCTAGCTGAAGGCGTTTCTTTCGATTCTGTTGAAGATTACGCTAAGAAGCTAGTTGCTATCAAAGAAAGCTACTTTGCCGAGTCTGCTGTTGCACAGGAAGATGCGACTGAATATCTCGAAGAAGAAGTTGTAGAAGAAGCAAAGGCGCCTGCAATCGATCCTGCTGTTGCCGCCTATGTGGATAGCATCTCTCGTTTTGTAAAGTAAAAAATTTATAAATAGTACTTGAATACATCTCAAAAAGGAGAAAATCAAATGAGAAACGAAGAACTAATGAAAAAGTGGGGGCCTATCCTTGAGCATGAGGCGCTTCCAGGTATCAAAGACAAGCATCGTCAAGCTGTAACTGCAACTTTGCTTGAAAACACTGAAACTGCTCTCAAAGAAGGTCAGTCTTACTCACCGTCTTCTTTCCTATCAGAAGCGGCACCTGCTAACAACACTGCTAACGTTGATAACTACGATCCAGTACTTATCTCTCTCGTTCGCCGTGCTATGCCTAACCTAGTTGCATACGACATTGCTGGCGTACAGCCAATGACTGGTCCTACTGGTCTAATCTTTGCAATGCGTTCTAAGTACGCAACTACTCGTGGTGCTACTACTGCTGGCGATGAAGCTTTCTACGGTGAAGCTGATTCAACCTTCTCTGGTGCTATGGCAACTGGTGATGCTGAAGCTCTAGGTGATGGTGTAGGTGATGAATTCGCTGAAATGTCTTTCAGCATCGATAAAGTATCTGTAACTGCTCAATCACGTGCATTGAAAGCAGAGTACACTACTGAACTTGCTCAAGACCTTAAAGCAATCCACGGTCTTGACGCTGAAACTGAGCTAGCTAACATGCTTTCTGCTGAACTACTAGCTGAGATCAACCGTGAAGTAGTGAACACTGTTCGCACTAACGCTGTTGCAGGTTCACAAGATACTGCCTCTGCTGGTACTTTCGATCTAGACGTTGACGCTAACGGTCGTTGGTCTGTTGAGAAATTCAAAGGTCTAATGTTCCAGATCGAGAAAGAAGCAAACCAAATCGCTAAAGATACTCGCCGTGGTAAAGGTAACATCATCCTATGTTCATCTGATGTTGCATCTGCTCTACAAATGGCTGGTGTTCTAGATTACACTCCTGCTCTAAATGCTAACAACCTAAACCCAGATGACACTGGCAACACTTTCGCTGGTGTACTAAACGGTCGTTTCCGTGTATACATCGACCCATATGCTGGTTCTAACTACCTAGTAGTTGGCTACAAAGGTGCATCTGCATTTGACGCTGGTATCTTCTACTGCCCATACGTACCTCTACAAATGGTTCGTGCAGTTGGTGAAAACAGCTTCCAGTCTAAGCTTGGCTTCAAGACTCGCTACGGCATGGTTGCTAACCCATTTGCACGTGGCGCTTCTGACGCTAACCAAGGTGCACTAGCGGCTAACACTAACGTTTACTACCGTCGTACTGCGGTAACTAACCTACTCTAATAATAAGAAGTCGGTTAACCGAACGTTTTGGGGAGTCTTTCGAGACTCCCTTTTTTTATGTCTGCATAAATAGTAATACAGATCATAAGAGAGGTCAACATGACAAACTTTAATTTTATCAATCCAGTAGAGTTTCGCTTTACTATTCAACGACTACCGAATGTAGAGTTTTACATTCAAGGTGTTACTTTGCCTGATATCTCTTCTGGTTACACTACACAATTTACACCATTTAAAACGATCTATCATCATGGCGATAAAGTAGAGTTTGGTGATCTACAGATGACTATTGTTGTAGATGAAGATATGACTTCTTATCTTGATGTATGGCGTTGGTTGATTGCGCTAACTAAACCAGAAGGCTTTGAACAATACAACCAGCTATCTACAAGCGATCAAGGTCTATACTCAGACGCTACTCTTACTATTATGAATAGCAACAAAAACGCTAATATCGAAGTTACGTTTAAAGACTTGTTCCCAATTAGTGTAGGTAACATTGATCTGTCTACATCGCAAACAGATATTGCACCACCAACAGTATCGCTATCGTTTAAGTATTCGTCTTACGATATCTCTGTGAAAGGAGCATAAATAGTACTGTAACGTGATGTTTTTTGAAATGAGGTGATTATGAATATTGAAGAAATCTATGAAATGTGGGCGAATGACAGTGAGATTGATCAAACAAATATCTCTAGCGAATCAGCTAACATACCCAAGCTACACAACAAATACTTCCGTGTCTACGTTGACGAAGGCTTACGTCTAAAGAAGCTTAAAGCAGATTACAAGAAACTCGTTAAGCTCAAAGGCGAATACTATCGTGGTGAACTAGATATTGAAGAGTTGAAAGAATATGGCTGGGAACCTCAACCTCTAAAAATACTCAAGTCAGATGTACCTTCTTATATCGAAGCAGACGATGATGTTATCAAGCTATCACTACGTATCGGTATGCAAGAAGAGAAAGTAAGTTATCTAGAATCTATTATAAAAATGATAAACAATAGAGGCTTTCAGTTGAAGACTATCGTAGACTGGGAGCGCTTTAGAACTGGAGCAATGTAATATTTTATGGAACTAGTGCGTATTGAAAAGGTAGACGAAATCAACATACGTATTCACGCTGAGCCTTCAATCAAAATGGCGCTTAGCGAATACTTTGAGTTTTTCGTGCCTGGCTACAAGTTCATGCCCGCATACAAGAATCGTATGTGGGATGGTAAAGTTCGACTATTCAATTCAATGACTGGTCTTGTTTACGCTGGTCTGTATCAGTACGTACTAAAGTTTTGTAAAGCCCGTGACTACGAAGTAGAAGTTGATCCACGCTTAGCTATACCAGAAGAGTTTGACGCTAATGCAGGTTACAATCTAGCTAAAGAGTTTGACTGTGCATTTGATCCACGTGACTATCAAAATAATGCTGTAGCACATGCACTACGCATGAATCGTGGTCTTTTTCTATCACCAACTGCATCTGGTAAGTCATACATCATTTACTTAACGGCACGTTATCACGTAGAGCAAGGTCGAAAAGTTCTAGTTGTAGTACCAACTACTTCACTCGTATCACAGATGGCTACAGACTTTCTCGACTACAACAAAAAGCGTCCACTTGATATTCACAGAATCATGGGTGGCGTAGATAAGAATGTAGATGCTGACTACACAATAACAACATGGCAGTCTATCTACAAGCTGCCTAAGCAGTGGTACGAAAAGTTTGACGTTGTGATTGGTGACGAAGCGCACTTGTTCAAAGCTAAGTCTCTGACTAAAGTTATGGAGAAGACTCCTCACGTTAAGTATCGTTATGGCTTCACTGGTACACTAGACGAATCACAGACACATAAACTAGTACTAGAAGGTCTGTTTGGTCCAGTATTTCAAGTTACTGAGACTAAGAAACTTATTGAAGAGAAGACACTTGCTACATTCGATATCAAGGCACTTGTTCTTCAATATAGCCCTGAAATTAGAAAGATAAATAAAAATAAGTCGTATCAAGAAGAGATTAATTGGATTGTACAAAACGAAGCAAGAAACAAGTTCATTAGAAACTTGGCTTGGTCACTCAAAGGGAATACACTCATACTATTTCAATTTGTTGACAAACACGGTCGTATTCTGGCGCCTATGCTTGAGCATGATGAAAAAGCCGTACACTTCATTCATGGTGGTGTTAACGCAGAAGATAGGGAAGCGGTTAGGCACATTGCTGAGTCCAGTAGTGATAACATTATACTTGCCAGTTATGGCACTTTTTCTACTGGTGTCAATATTAAGCGCCTTGACAATGTTATCTTTGCTTCCCCTTCTAAATCTAAGATAAGAAATCTGCAATCAATTGGTCGTGTACTACGTAAAGGAAACGGTAAAGAGAAAGCAACACTGTATGATATTGTAGACGATCTACAGTGGAAAGCAAAAGAAAACTTCGCTGTAAGGCACTTCAAAGAGCGTGTAAAGATTTACAGCAATGAGGGTTTTGAGTTTCGTATATATAATATTGACATGAAGTGAAGGAGCAAACAATGGCAGAGTACCTAAATGTAAAGCTCAAAACAGGCCAAGACGTTGTTGGTGTTTTACAAGATACGGGTGAAGACTTTGTAGTGCTAGTGAACCCAGTAGAGTTTGGATTCGATCCTAAAGATGGATTGTATGCTAAGACATGGATGATGCTCTCTACTGAAAAGACTGCCGTCTTTTATCGTTCCGATTCTCACTACATAAATATTGCTAATGATAAAGCAATCAACTACTATGAATCGTTTCTTGAGCGAATGCATCAATTCGACAACAGTGAAGGTCTTGACGAAGCACCTCAGAAAGAATACAATGATTCCGAAGTCGAAGAGATACTTTCATCATTAGAAGAAGCATATCTATCTACAAAGCATTAAAGTTATCTTATAGGGCTTAGAAGCCATTATACAGAGCCTACCAATACCTGTCAAGGGTATCTTATAAAAATAATCAAAAAAGACGCCCTTGACAACCCACCACTACATCTGCTATATTATGTAAAAAATTATATGAGGTGATGATGTCCAGAAATTATGTTAACAATCCAGAATTCTTAGCAGCTATTGTTGAGTATAAGAATCAGTGTGCGACAGCGATTGCCGAAGGCAAGCCAGAGCCACGTATTCCTAACTACATTGGCGAATGTCTTTATCAGATTGCTACTAGACTAGCTACTAAGCCTAACTTTTCGGGTTACACGTATAAAGACGAAATGATCAGCGATGGTCTAGAAAATGCTGTACAAGCACTAGGCAACTTTGATCCAACTAAGTCTAGTAATCCGTTTGCATACTTCACACAGATCATCTGGTATGCATTCTTAAGACGTATTGACAAAGAGAAGAAACAACTGTATATTCGACATAAGGTTATCGAAAACTCAGTCATTCACGATACCGCTGTAGAGCGTGATGGTGACAATGATGTGGGTGATCCTAACTATATCGATTTAGACAATGACTATATGAATGACTTTGTTGCTACATATGAAAAGCGTATGGAGTCTAAGAAGAAGCAACAGAGTAAGACTAAACGTGGACTAGAGAAGTTCATGGATGATGATGAAATAGTTGAGGAAAACCCGCCTCCCGAGGAATAGTTTTGTATAAATATCATTACAGACACCGAGTAACGTGGGGTACGTAATGATAGATAACAAATACAAAAGAATCTACGATAAGCTAATCAATAAGCGCAAGGTTGATCAACTAGACAAAAATGAATGCTACTGCGAGAGTCACCATATTCTTCCTAGAAGTCTTGGTGGCTCAGACGACCCTGAGAATCTAGTCAATCTAACAGCAAGAGAGCATTACATAGCACATAGACTGTTAGTTAAGTTCACAGAAGGTAATGATTACTATAAGATGCAATGGGCATTACATAGAATTGTTCACGGTAAAACTGAACCACTAAACTCTAGACAGTACAATGCATTTAGAATTGCTTGGTCTAACTTTTTAAAAGAGAATCACCCTTCTAAACAAAACCCTGAGTGGATAACTAAAGTAACTGAGGGTGTTTATAAACAGTGGGAAGATGCAGTAGAGCGTAGAGAAGCGCAGTCTGAGCGAATGAACGATCTAAACGCTAAGCGCAAAGAAAACTACGACCAGTATCTAAAAGAACAAAGAGAACGTTCTAAGAGCGGTGCACAAAAGTCTAAAGAAAAGACTGCATTAAGAATAGAGTACAATGGCGAAACATATCTAGGTTGGAATGATTTCAAAGAAGCTACTGGTATTAGTAAGCACTTGTACAAAAAGTTCTATGCTAATGGAATCGACCCAGCATTTCGTGTTGGAAAGGATGGAGTTATGACAGAGCAAGAATTGGTTGACACAGTAGCAAATTACTGTTACAATGTAGGCGAATTGGTACCTGTATCTAAGCAAGATGCAATACCACTAATTGAGAGAATGGTACGTGTAGGTCTGTTTAGTAAATCAGAAGCTAAGCGCTACATCGATTCATTACCAAGTTAATTATGAGGAATATATGCGTATAGCTATATTAAACGATACACATTTTGGAGCACGTAATGACAATGCGGCTATTGCAGAGCACCAACACCAGTTCTATCGTGAGGTGTTCTTTCCATACTTACGTGAAAACGATATCAAGACGATCTTTCACTTAGGCGATGTTACAGATAGACGCAAGTACATTAACTTTGTAACAGCAAAGAATCTTGAAGAGCAGTTTATGCGAGTGTGCGCTGAAGAGGGTATTCAGCTATACATGATCGCAGGTAACCACGACACTTACTTCAAGAATACTAATGACGTAAACAGTCTACGTCAACTGTATGGCAACTCAAGCTATGATAATCTACATCTATTCTGGGAAGAACCAGTAGAGCTAGACATGGACGGCTGTAAGATTATGCTTGCTCCGTGGATTTGTGCTGAGAATCACGATGCCTCTATGAAAGCTATGGCTGAGACTAAAGCGCAGATTCTAATGGGTCACTTCGAGATTGTTGGTTATGAAATGGACAAGGGTCATATCTGCGATCACGGTATGGACCGTAATGTGTTCTCTAAGTTCGATGCAGTGTACTCTGGTCACTTTCATCAACCATCTTCACATGGTAACATTACATATCTAGGTGCCCAATATGAGCTAACGTGGTCTGACTATGACCAGAAGCGTGGCTTTAGTGTGTTTGACACATCAACACGTAAAATGACATATGTACGCAATCCTCTACGTTTGTTCCACAAGATCACGTATGATGATGCTGATATGACTATTGAAGATGTTGCAAATCTTGACACTTCTCCATTGACAAATACTTTCATTAAAGTTATAGTAAGCAAGAAAGAGAATCCTTACATCTTTGATCTATTCTTAGACCGCTTGCAGAAAGCGGCACCTGCTGATATCAAAGTTGTTGAGGATCATCAAAATCTTGACGTAATTAATGAAGATGAGCTTATCGATGAGGCGCAAGACACTATGACCATCTTGCGTCAATACGTTGATAACTTAGAGATTAAGGGTGATAAAGTGAAGATTCAGAAGTTCTTGAATGAGCTATATCAAGAGGCAATGAGCCTATGATTCTATTCAAAGAAGTACGCTTTAAGAACATTCTTTCAACTGGTAATGCGTGGACTACGATTGAGCTAGATCGTAACAAGTCTACGCTTATCGTTGGTGACAATGGTGCAGGCAAGTCTACTATGCTTGACGCCATTGCTTTTGCATTGTACGGTAAAGCGTTTCGTAACATTAAGAAGCCACAGTTGCTAAACTCTATCAACAAGAAAGACTTGCGAGTAGAGTTAGACTTTGAGATTGGTAAGAAGAAGTACAACATTAAGCGTGGTATCAAACCCAACATCTTTGAGATTTGGTGCAATGGTGAACTAGTCAATCAAGATGCCGCAGTACGTGACTATCAAGCATATCTAGAAGAAAACATCTTGAAGATGAACTACAAGTCCTTTGGTCAAGTAGTTGTTCTTGGTTCTAGTACGTTTGTACCGTTCATGCAGTTGAGCGCAAAAGATCGCCGTGAAGTAATCGAAGACCTACTTGATATTCAAATCTTTACTGTGATGAATACACTATTGAAAGAGCGTGTATCTAGTAATAAAGAAGAGATTCAAGAAATCAAGTACCAGATCGATTTACTTGAGAATAAGATTGATAGCGCTAAAGAGCATAACGAATCTATTCGTCAGTTGCGAGAGGGTGAAGTAGCCAAGCTTAAAGCTAAACTCAAGGAACAGATAAGTATTATTGAAGCAGAGCAGGAAGCTGTACAGACGCTAATGGATGAAGTTACAGAACTAACCCAGAGCGTATCTGACAAAGCTTCTATGAAGAAGAAGCTACAGGAGCTACAGAAAATTGATGGTCAACTTTCCAATAAACTATCGAAACTACGAAAAGATATCGAATTCTATAGGGAACACGATGATTGTCCAACCTGTAGACAAGGTATCGAACATGAGTTCAAAACACAAGAGATCGAAGGAACCACAACCAAAATCTCAGAAGTCGAATCAGCAAGAGAACAATTGCAAGATCGATTTAATAGTGTAGAGACTCGACTAGAAGAGATTGATGGTGTTGAATCTACAATCTCAGCTAAGAACCTAGAAATGTCTGAGCATAACGCAAACTACAAGATTGCAATGAATACTTGCAAAGCAATCAAAGAAGAGTTGACAAATGCAGAACAGCAGGTAGAAGCTATCGATACTACTTCTATTGCTAAACTTGAAGATGATCTAGTAACTTATCATAACAAGCAAAATCAGTTGTTTGAAGATAAAGAGACTTTGGGTATTGTATCATCTATGTTGAAAGATGGTGGTATCAAGACTCGAATCATTAAGCAGTACGTACCTGTTATGAACAAACTCATTAACAAGTACCTAGCCGCTATGGACTTCTTTGTGCAATTTGAATTGGATGAAAACTTCAATGAGACTATTAAGAGCCGTTTTCGTGATGTGTTTTCTTATGCTTCTTTCTCCGAAGGCGAGAAGCTACGTATTGACCTTGCCCTACTATTCACGTGGCGAGCCGTTAGTAAACTAAGAAACTCAGTATCGACTAACCTACTCATTATGGATGAGATTATGGATTCTTCATTAGACACCTCTGGTACTGATGAATTTCTTAAGATCATAAATGAGTTGACAGCAGACTCAAACATCTTTATAATTAGTCATAAAGGTGATCAATTGTATGAGAAGTTTGATCATGTAGTAAGATTTGAGAAAGTGAAGAACTTTAGTAGAATGGCAGCATAATGAAAAATATTGACGATATCATTGTCGATATTGTAGAAAGGCAATCTCAAGGTATTGATGAGGTTGCCGTTCTTTTATCGGCAGGAACAGATAGTATCACGTGTGCGCTAGCCGCACATAGACTCGGTAAGAAAGTTACTGGGTATAGCATGTACGTTAACGGTAAACAGACTAGTGATAGTCTAGGTGCTAAAGACGTTGCAGAGCATTTTGGTTGGGACTTCGTTGGCGTTAATGTACCCGTAGATAATATAGCCGATGACTTCTTTACTCTTATAAATAGGTACGGTTGTAAGAAGAAGACCCAAGTTGAATGCACATTTCCATTCTTGTATGTGTATCCAAAGATTGAACAGAAAGTAGTATTGTCTGGTGTAGCGGCTGATGGTTGGTACGGTGTTTCTAAACGTGCTAACATTCATTTCAAACACACTAAAGAGCTTTTCGATAAGTTCCGCACAGACTACTTCGGGGCAGAGAATCCAGCGGGTGTTCTACAGCAAAGGCAACTAGCAGAAGAGTATGGTATGAAATTAATCGCACCATATCTTGAACCTGAAGTTGCTGATTGGATGATGCAACACGACTGGGACTTTTTCAATAAACCATCCCAAAAGGCGCCCATACATGAAGCGTTCTCAGAGATTAAACAGATCAAGAGACGCAAACATGAGAACCTACAATTAGTTGCGGGTATTCCTGACTACTTTGAAAAGTTGCTTGACAACAAAAGCATAAACCTATATAATAGGCAAAGAGTCATGGATCTAGTCCGAGACTGGCAAGACGTAGGTCCAACTTTATTTTGAGGGCAAAGATGAAATACCAAAAGTATACAGTCGAAGATGTTAAAAATGAATCGAATAAAAAATTATTTTCAGTCGTTAGTTGTTTCGCCGGAGGTGGAGGTAGCTCCACTGGCTATCGCCTCGCTGGCGGTAATATACTACTCATTAATGAGTTTGTAGAAGAAGCTATTGCATCTTATAAGGAGAACTACCCAGACACTCCTGTATTAGTTGATGATATCAAAAAGTACTCTGGTGAAGACTTCTTAAAGATGGCAAACCTTAAGGTGGGAGAGCTAGATATTCTAGACGGCTCTCCACCATGTTCCGCATTCTCTGTAGCGGGTAAGCGTGAAAAGGGTTGGGCTGGCTATGCTGAAGATACTCGCAAAACTTACTTTGATGAAGACGGTAACATCGTTCAAGAAGGTGAGTTAAAGATTAAAGAGGGTATCAAGAAGTACTCTGACGGTAAGACTCAGGAAGGTATTGAGGACTTGTTCTTAGAGTTCATTCGTGTAGCTAAAGACATTAAACCCAAGGTTATCGTTGCAGAGAATGTCAAAGGCATTACGTTTGGTGAAGCCCAGAAGAAGCTGTTTGAGTTCATCAAGTCATTCGAAGCTATTGGGTATCAAGTAACGTATCAAGTTCTAAATGCCGCAGATTATGGTACTCCACAAGCACGTGAGCGTACTATCTTTATTTGTGTTCGTGAAGATGTTTGTGATGCTATTGGTCTAAATGTTCTAAATCTAAACGGTATCTTTCCTGCTAAGACTGTCGCACAACCAGTCAGTCTTGAATCAGCTATTGAAGATATTGAGAATGATCCTGAAGAAGTGCAGATGCTACGTGACTTCTACGAGAATTCGTTTCAGAAGAAGTTTCTAGACCCGCTACCGTTTCGACCACTCAAGCATACTAAACCAAGTGATCCAGAGTTTCGCAGTTGGAATCCAAAAGGTTCTTGCTTCAACATGATCAGACCTGCACCACATCTACCTAGTCCAACTTTGACTCAACAAGGTCAGAAGCGTGGTCTATCTGGTGTATTCCACTACGCTGAAAATCGTAAGTTGACAATACAAGAGCTAAAGGTTATAATGTCGCTACCTGATGACTATAAGCTAACTGGTACATTTGATCAGCAAGCCGAGCGCATTGGTCGCATGGTTGCGCCTAAGATGATGGCTGAAGTTGCTAAGTCGATATATCAGAATGTGTTGAAACCATACAATGAACTAAAGGGCTAATATTATGAAAGATCGTGAAAAGTCTACTGTTGCTAGTGCAAACGATTTCACATTTGCACACCGCCAAGAGGGTTTTGATAATCATATCGATATGAGCATTAGACACTACTCCTCTCTCCATGACGATATTGTTAAAATGTCGAAGTACTTCGTAGAGAATGATACTAATGTTGTCGATATCGGTTGTTCTACTGGTAAGACTCTTGCCGCTATGTATGACCAGAATCATCATTTTGCACCAAAGGCACGATATCGAGGTATCGACTATGCAGATGGTTTTGTTGATGACATGAAAAAAAGAATGAGCCAGTATCCCGAAATCGATCTTAGACAAGCTGATGTACGTGAGTTTGATTTCGCTAATTGTTCTATGATAACATCTATCTTTACACTACAGTTTATGCCACACAAAGATAGGCAAGATGTTCTTAATAAAATCTATAAAGGTCTTAATACTGGTGGTGCATTTGTTTTTGCCGAGAAGACATATTCTTGCAGTCCTAAGGTTCAAGATATGCTAACATTCATGTATTACGACTTTAAACGTGAGAACTTCACTGTAGAAGATATTATGGACAAAGAGCGTGATCTACGTAGTATGCTCAAACCAAATACTTGGAGTGAGTTGAACGAAATGCTATCAACAGCGGGCTTCAATTCAGTTCAAACCTTCTGGCAGAATCACTTGTTTGTTGGTGCAATTGCCATAAAATAATTTTGTTTAAGCCCTTGCAATCTCTCTTCTTATCGATTACTATGTCTTTGTAGTGTTGAGAAGAGAGATTAATTATGCATATCGCTGAAAACAAAATGATCATCGAAAAACTTTTTGAAGCATACCTACGTAAAGCTAAAAAAGAAGACGCTGAAAAAGTAGAGCGCAACATCGAGATATTTGTTGCTCATTATGCATATGATATGCCATACGCTAGAATCGCAGAAGAGTTTGAGATAACTGCTATTCGTGTTCGTGCAATCATTGAGCATGTTCATCGAATTCTACGTGGTCGAATCGCAAATCTAAATCTTGCATAAAACCCTTGACATTAACACACTACTAAGTTACATTAGTAAAGTAAGTTGATAATTGAGAGAGATACGTTATGATACTACCACCGCCTAAAGCACCTACTTGGACACTCAAGCAAATGAACATTCGTGAGTTCTGGGCTATGCGTTTGAGCATTGACTGTAATCCAGTCACTCAGCGACCAGACGTTTCCCCGAATCCAATAGGCGCATCTGAGCCATCTAAACAGCAGAGTATCATCGATTGTATCTTGCGTGGTCGTGATATAGGTGAGATTCGTATTTGTGAAGAGCCTGAAGGTCGATACGAGTATGAATCAATTGATGGTGGTAATCGTAAGCGTACAATAATTGGCTTCTTGAATGGCGACTTTCCAACACACAAATCTTCTATTGTAGGTGAGAAGTACGTCAATGAATTGACTAAAGAAGAGCGTGAATGGTTGTTGAATTACCCAATGCGATTTGTTATCTATGGTCCATTGACTAATCAGCAGAAAGGTGAAATATTTCGTGAAGTCAACAATATCACTGAAGTCAACTTCCAAGAGACTCTAAACTCATACGGTGATATGCCAATCGCTAACCTGATTCGTGAAGCTGTTCGCATCATTCCGCAGACTGCAACAACTCCACATGCTCTATTTGAAGAAAGTGGTCGTAGTAAGAAGAAAGCTTTGATCAACCTTGACTTCAACAATGATCGACTAGCTATTGAAGAAACTGTATCACGTATTACATACATGATTTACAAAGGTGAAAAAGCTATCGTTTCACCAAACAAAAAGCTTGTAGAAATGTATGAAGATGCAAATCTAGATCAGAAAGAAGTTAACAAAATTGGCAAGAAGCTTAAAGAGTGCCTAGATTTCATTTTGAAATGTTCACAGAGCTATAAGTCAGTAGTGAACAAAGGTATCACTAAAGGTCGATATGTCATGCTCTATCGTTTGTTCTTCTACTTTAAAGAAACAAATGGTGACTTCCGAGTGAATGACTATGATGCTTTTGCCCGTGAATTTGATCGTGTGTTTCAGCTATTCAATCCACGAAATCCAAAGCGTTTGAAGATTGATGTGTACGATGACACACGAACCATTGTTGAAGCATTCAATCAGCACTTGGGTGAGCACAATACCCAATTCAAGTTTGACAACACTATCAAGTGGATGCTAGAATACATGGACTTGACAGAAGCTACTGTTATTGGGCTTGATAAGAACCGTACTTTCAATCGAAAAGACATTGAACTAAAGCTTATGGAGCAAGACTACACTTGTTGGGTATCTGGTGAGCCTTTGACTATGAAAGACGCACAAGGTGGTCACATTATACCTCACTCAAAAGGTGGTAAAACTGACTACAGTAACTTGGTTGTAATTAGTGCAGAGCACAACCGTCGTATGCAAGATATGAATGCACATGAATATAAGAAACAATTCCTTGAGTCTTTGGAGGCTGCATGAATCAAGATTTTATTCTTGACTTTGAAACGATAGGGCAGAACGTTATGAAATGCCCTATCATTGACGTTGCGTATGTAGCGTTTGACTGGGATCGCTTTACTAGTGATCCTTACTCTTTTGAAGAACTTACCGCACAAGTACAGACAGATAAACTTTCTGTTGCTGATCAAGTTGCACGTGGTTGTTCATATACTAAAGATGATCTAGCTTGGTGGGGAAAGCAATCAAAAGAAGCTAAGAAAAAGATATTACCTAAACCAGATGACTTGACAATAGAAGAGTTTTCTGCTAATATATTCTCTTATCTAAGAAGTGTGGGTAAGATCAATTACTGGTGGTCACGTGGTAACTCGTTTGATCCAGTTTTGCTTGAACGTGTGATGAACCAGCTTGATCAACATCTTCTTATGAATGAATACTTGAAGTGGTGGCGCATACGTGACATTCGCACATACATCGATGCTAAATTTGACTTCAGCACACGAAGTGGCTTTGTCCCAGTTGCAGATGAAGCATATTGGAAAGAAGCATTTGTAGGTCACGATAGTACACACGATGTTGCCGCAGATATCTTAAGACTTCAAGCTATTTGTCGTGCCGAGAATGATTTAGAACAGGTTGAAAGATAATGAGTGATAGAATCAAAAGTATTGATGACGCCAAACCCGAAGAGTGGTCCTCAGTGGCTAGAGCATATTACAATCGATTAGCTGATGACCATGAACCAGGTGTTCCCAGAGCGTTTTATGACGATACTGATAAAGTTGATCCAGATCATTGGATGAATGAAATACCTAAATACAATGCATCTAAGACTGGTGCTCAGCGTGAAGCTCTTGGTGTACCATACTTTCGTCAACTACCGCTAGAAGCTCTTGCTGCTGGCGCTGCCTCACTAGAGTATGGTGCTAAGAAGTATGCAGATCGTAACTGGGAGAAAGGTCTTCCTTGGCAACAGATGATCGATAGTCTTAAGCGCCACATTGATGACTTTGAACGTGGTCATAACTATGACGATGGCGCAGATGGTTCGGGTCTACACCAAGTCTGTATGATTATGGCTTCAGCTATGATGTTGAGCGCTTCTGTTATTCGTGGTATCGGTGAAGATGATCGTATGCCTAAAGTTGCAACTGAAGCATTCAGCGCAAAGCAGTCTGCTAAGTGGATTAAAGAGCAACTAGAACTAGCTGAAAAGTTCGAGGCTACTAAGAGAAAATATAATGAAGATTGAAATCGATCTAGAAAAACTTAAAGAGAAAAGATTGTTTGTCGCTACGCCAATGTACGGTGGTCAGTGTGCAGGTATGTATACTAAAGCAACAAATGATCTAACTCTGCTTTGTGGTAAGATGGGTATTGACATTAAGTACTACTTCTTGTTTAATGAGTCTCTAATCACAAGAGCACGTAACTATTGCGTAGATGAATTCTTGCGTAGTGACTCTACCCATATGTTGTTTATTGACAGTGATATTGGTTTTGATGCACGTAACGTTATGACTCTGCTACATCTATGCGACAGTGATAAAGGCTATGATATCGTCACTGGTCCATACCCTAAGAAAACTATCTCTTGGGAGAAAGTGAAGATGGCTGTTGAGCAAGGTAAAGTTGACAACCCATTCGATCTTGAGAACTATGTTGGTGACTACGTATTCAATACTGTTAAAGGTGTCAAAACCTTTCGTGTCGATGAGCCAGTTGAGATTGCAGAAGGTGGAACTGGCTTTATGATGATTGACAAGAAGGCTCTAATCAAGTATAGTGAAGCGTATCCTGAATTGAAGTACAAACCAGACCACGGTCGTACAAAGCACTTTGACGGTACACGTGAGATTACAGCATTCTTTGATTGTGTGATTGATCCAGAGTCTAAGCGCTACTTGTCAGAAGACTATATGTTTAGTCAGTATGCACGTAAGATCGGTCTAAAGATATGGATGTGCCCTTGGATGAAATCTAAGCATATTGGTTCATATGTCTTTAGTGGTAGTTTGCCTCATCTAGCACAGATACAAGCTACTCCAGGTGCAAATAAATCATCAAATAGAAAAAATTACTTGACAACAGACAATGAACCGAGTATAAATAACACTACGAACTTGAACAGCCTCAAAGGCTTATATTAATTGTAAAGGTGACTTAATAATGAAATTCAGCAATGAAACTCTAAGTGTTTTGAAAAACTTCTCTGCTATCAACCCTAGTGTTATCTTCAAACCAGGGCAAGTTATTCGCACTATCTCTCCACAGAAAACAGTCATGGCAGCCGCTACTGTATCAGAGACTATTGATAAGCAAGCAGGCGTCTATGATGTATCACGTTTTCTAGCTACTCTGAATCTGTTCAATGACCCAGATGTTGTGTTTGGTGACAATCAATTCAACATTAAAGGTGATCGTAGCAGTCTCAAGTACACATACACTTCTGAGAACATGATCGTTTCTCCACCAGACAAAGATATCGTTGTCCCTAACCCAGAAGCAACGATGGATATCTCTTGGTCTGATATCGAAGGTGTTATCCGTGCGGCAGGCGTACTAAATTTACCTGAAATTGCCTTTACATGCACTGAAAATACTATTACACTATCTGCTGTTGATAGTAAGAATCCAACTGCTGATACGTATAGCGTAGTTGTCGCAGAAGACGTTGATGCAGAAGATTTCTCAATGGTCATTAAGACTGAAAACCTAAAACTAATGCCAACCGATTATGAAGTTGCTTTGTCTTCTAAAGGTATGGCTCATTTTAAATCTGACAAAGTACAATACTGGATTGCAATCGAATCTCGCTAATAAGGAGCAATATTATGACTGAACAAGTTCAAAACCAAGGCCTAACTCTACAAGACATTTCTGCGGCACTACAAGTAATCGATGCTTGTGTACAACGTGGCGCCATTCGTGGTGAAGAAATGAGTGCTGTAGGCACCGTTCGTGATCGCTTTGCTGCATTCCTACAGAGTGCTCAAGGTGAAGCAGGTGAAGAGGGTGCAGAAGCAACTGAAGAGGTTGCAGAAGAAGCCGCAGAATAACATAACCTATGAAGGGGGTTGCAAAGCCCCCTTCTTTTTGCTACAATCTTTACACTATTATATTATGAGGTTATGAACATGCAAGACAACTATCTTTGGGTTGAAAAATACCGTCCAGCCAAAGTATCTGATACTATCCTACCAAAAGAACTGAAACAAACATTTCAGCAATTTGTCGATCAAGACAACGTACCTAATCTACTTCTATCAGGCCGAGCTGGTGTAGGTAAGACTACTATCGCTAAAGCAATGCTTGAAGAGATTGGTGCAGATTACATCATTATCAACGGGTCTATGAATGGTAACATCGATACGCTACGTGTTGAGATTGCAAACTTTGCATCTTCTGTATCATTCACAGGCGGTCGTAAGTATGTAATCTTAGATGAGGCCGACTACTTAAACGCTAACTCTACTCAGCCTGCACTACGCAACTTCATGGAAGAGTTTAGCAAAAACTGTGGCTTCATTCTTACTTGTAACTTCAAGAATCGAATCATCGAACCCCTTCACTCACGTTGTAGCGTGATTGAGTTTAACATTCCAAAATCTGAAAAGCCTGTGCTTGCTTCGCAATTCTTCAAGCGAACTTGTAACATTCTAGAGAAAGAAGGTATTGAATATGATCAAAAGACTGTGGCTGAACTTGTGCAACTCCACTTTCCTGATTGGCGCCGAGTCCTTAATGAACTACAGCGTTACTCTGCTACTGGTCGCATTGACGCTGGTGTACTAGCTAATAAGTCAACAGACAATATCACAACCCTTATCAATCTAATGAAAGAGCGTAACTTTACAGAAGTACGCAAATGGGTTGCTGAGAATACTGATGTTGATTCTGCCGTACTGTATCGTCAACTATATGACATTTTACCGACTAAGATTTCAAGCACTCAAAGCGTAGCGGATGCTATCGTAATTCTTGCTGAATATCAGTACAAAGAAGCATTTGTTGCTAACTCAGAAATCAATCGTGTTGCGGCACTTGCTACACTAATGGCAGAGGTTGATTGGAAATGAACAAGTTACAAGAACTAATGGCAATCACAGCCGAAGAGTGTGGCGAACTTACTCAAGTCTGCATGAAGACCATTCGCATGTTTAACGACTTTGGTGATATCAGCGTAGAGCAGAAGAACAAGCTAGTAGAAGAAGTTGGTGATGTTTACTGCATGATCGATCTTATGATAGACTATGGCTTGATTACAGAAGAAGCAATTTACAAGCGTTCTGGTGTCAAGAAAGAAAAGCTAAAAACTTGGAGTAGTTTGATCGATGCCATTCCTGAAGCCTAAGAAGAAATGCCTAATGTGCGATGCTAAGATTAAGTCAGATAGACCTGCTGAAATCAAGTATCGCTATGCTGACGATCAAGTTGGTACAGCATATATGTGTGAAAAGTGTGAAGAAGAATATTTGAAAGAAGACAGTGAGGTAGAAAGTGGCTAACCCGTTTGATTATGTAAACTCTATCACACAGAATAAGAAGAATCTAATGCGTGACAGTGAGAATGACACGCTAGCCGAGAAAGGCTACAATGCATGGGTTGTTAACAATGCGTTATCATACCACGTTGACACTATACTACATGCTAATTTAATGAATCAATACCATGATCTCGACAATCGTCCTCAGTATGAGTTTTTACTAAATAGTATTAGACCTAAGAAGCGATATGCAAAATGGGTTAAGAATGCTGGTGACAAAGACTTGGAAATGGTATGCGAATACTATAAGTGTAACCCAACTATTGGCAAAGACTATCTTTCTTTGTTGTCCAGTGAACAATTGAACATGATAAGAGAACAACAAGAGACAGGTGGTATTCAGAAATGATTGAAAAACTCGTGGAGGTCGAGCTACCAAATGAAGAGAGTTTCCTAAAGATTAAAGAGACTCTAACCCGCATCGGCATTGCCTCAAAAAAAGATAGAAAACTATATCAATCGTGCCATATCTTACATAAGCAAGGTAAGTACTACATCGTACACTTTAAAGAACTGTTTATGCTTGATGGTAAGATTAATGACTTCTCAGAAGAAGATCAAGCACGTAGAAACACAATTGTCAACTTGCTTCAAGAATGGGGCTTGCTAAAGCTAGTAGAAGCTGATAAAATTAAAGAGCCAGTGGCGCCTATGTCACAAATCAAGATTCTACCATTCAAAGACAAAGACGAATGGGAGCTAGTTGCAAAATACAGCATTGGTAAGAAAAAGTAAGGATTGAAATGAAGAAAACTTTGTCATGTTATAAACTATTTGAAGAAGCGCATTTACCAGAGTATGGTAGTGATTGGGCTGCCTGCTTTGACTTAAAAGCTAGCTTACGTGAAGGTGATGAAATCACTGTTTACAATCAGAGTAACGTCAAATCTAAACGCAAAGTAGTAGGCGGTAAAGTTACAATCTATCATCGTGACAGGGTATTAGTGCCTACGGGACTAATCTTTGATCTAGATGAAACTCAGTCTCTACGCATTCATCCTCGCTCTGGTCTATCGTTGAAAAGCGGTATTACTGTAGCGAACTGCGAAGGCGTAGTAGACGCTGACTATGTACAGCAAACTTATGTTATGCTGTTTAGTAATTCGTTTGTGCCATTCGATATCGAAGATGGTATGCGAGTAGCACAAGGCGAACTGGTAGAGAACGTAAGAGTCTCTATCGAAGTGACAGACGTTGAGCCTGTCGAAAAGACTAATAGAACTGGCGGCTTTGGTAGCACTGGTATTCTATAAGTCATATAAATAAAAGCGTGAACGCCAGATGGGTTCACGCAAATCTTGCTTAATTTAAAGGAGATACAATTATGACATTTACACAACTTCCTCAAGACCCTTTCTTTGTTGGCTTTGATCGCATTCTAGATAAGATGCATTCTATTAACAAAAACCAACAAAACTATCCTCCGTACAACATCATTAAAGCAGATGAAAATCTATATCGTGTAGAAGTAGCAGTTGCTGGCTTTGAGCGTGAAGAACTGTCTATTTCAGTAGAAGATGGTGTACTAGTGGTTGAGGGTTCATCTAAGCGTGATGAATCGCCCGATTCATACATTCACAAAGGCATTGGTACACGTGACTTCAAACGCACGTTTACGCTTGCTGACACCGTTGAAGTTATTGGTGCTGACTTGACAAACGGCATTCTTTCTGTTACACTTGAAAATGTAATCCCAGAAAAGAAAAAGCCACGTACTATCCAAATTGGTGGTTCTACGTCAAAACCAGAATTTCTTTCTGAGTAACAATCAAGCAACGATCAAGCAAATGGGCTAGGTGTAATGCTTAGCCCTACTTTAATTATAATATGAGGTGAAATTTACTTTATGCTACTACCTGACTTTATGTTTTACATGCGTGAACGTGACGAATCAATTGAAGGTGATAACCCATTCAAGTGGGTGTACAAGACAACTAAAGATATCTTCTCAGAAAAGAAAGTCATTATCTTTGGTCTGCCTGGCGCTTTCACACCAACTTGTTCTAACTCACAACTTCCGGGTTATGAAGAACTGTATGACGATTTCGTTGCACAAGGTATCGATGAAATCTGGTGTACATCTGTCAACGATGCTTTTGTAATGTATCAGTGGGCAAAGTCACAAAACATCAAGAATGTAAAGATGCTGCCTGACGGTAACGGTGAGTTTGCACACGGACTAGGTATGCTTGTTGAAAAAGGTAACTTAGGATTTGGTGCACGTTCTTGGCGCTATGCTATGCTTGTTGATAATCTTGAAGTGAAGAAACTATGGGCAGAAGATGGTCGTATGCACAACTGCCCAACTGATCCTTACGAGGTATCAGCACCTGAATATGTATTAGATAAACTACAAGGAATATAATATGAGTGATCCAAAAATTGTTCGCCTATCTACTGGTGAAGAGTTGCTATGTAAGGTTAGTGTAGAAGGTGATCTATATACGCTAGAAGACCTAGCGCTTATTGTACCAACACAACAAAACTCTATTGGGTTAGCCCCTTACCTCCCATACGCTAAAACTGATAAGTTAAGTGTTGATGCAAAGTTTGTGATGTATGTAATTGAACCGCACGAGGACCTGCGAGAGCAGTGGCAAAAAGTCTTTGGTAAGATCATTACTAGAGATTCTTCAATCATTATCTAACTTTGGGGGTGCGAAAGCACCCCTTTTTCGCTTGACAAAAGCATTCTATATAATGTACAATTCACCAGTAATTTATGACAATCAAGAGGTGACAATTGAGTTTCTACACATCTGTACATCGCCTAGGTAACAAGATTCTGTTTCGTGGCTACGATTCACATGGCCATCGCATTCATAAAAAAGTTCCATTCAAACCTACGATGTTTCTCCCATCTAATAAGAAAAGCGAGTGGACTTCATTTGACGGTATCCCAGTCGAGCCTATGCAATTTGAGTCTATGTCAGAAGCACAAGACTTCGCTAAACGCTATGAAGACGTTGATAACTTCAAGACGTATGGTAATGCTAACTTTGTTGCACAGTTTCTAGCAGAAGCATATCCTAGCACAATCAAATACAATCTAAAGTACATTCGCATTGGTAACATCGATATCGAGGTTGCATCTGATGACGGCTTCCCTCATCCAGAGCAAGCGAATCACCCTATCATCTCTATTGCATATCGTGATAACCAGTCTAACGTGTTTCACGTTTGGGGTATGGGTAACTATGATTCTGCTAAGACTGAGCTAGACACCGATGCGTTGATTCAGTACCGCAAGTGTAATGATGAGAAAGATTTGATTGAGAAATTCCTCATCTTCTGGCAGAGCAATACGCCTGACATTATAACAGGTTGGAACATTCGACTATTTGATATTCCATACATGATCAACCGTACTCTGAAAGTCTGCGGTGAAGAGACTACTAAACTCTTCTCGCCTTGGAAGCAATACAAGTACCGTCAGATCGGCATCAAAGGCAAGAGTATGGATGCATATGAAATCTTCGGTATTGCACAGATGGACTACTTTGACTTGTTTCAGAAGTTTGGTTACACATACGGTACCCAAGAGTCATATTCACTAGATCACATTGCACACACTGTACTCGGTGAGCGTAAACTATCATACGAAGAGCATGGTTCACTTCACACACTATACAAGAATGATTACCAGAAGTTCATTGACTATAACATTCGTGACGTTGATCTAGTAGACCGAATCGATCAAGAAACTGGTCTGATGGACTTAGCACTAGTAATTGCCTACAAAGGTGGGGTGAACTATCCAGACGTATTTGGTACTACTGGTATATGGGACTCTATCATCTATCGCTACTTGAACGAGCGTAAGATTGCTATTCCACCAAACAAAGCTAAGCGTAAAGATCCGTATCCAGGTGGGTTCGTGAAAGAGCCACGTGTTGGTATGTCTGAGTGGGTAACTTCATTCGACTTGAACAGTCTGTACCCTAACTTGATTGTGCAGTACAATATGTCACCCGAGACTCTAGTTAAGGGTATGCGTCTAGCGCACGGTGTTGATCATTATCTAGACCACCCAGCGACTAGTGAAGAATTTGCTGTAGCCGCTAATGGTTCTTGCTATCGTAAAGACAAGCTTGGTGTATTGCCAGAGATTATCATCGGTCTGTATGATGAACGTAGAACAACTAAAGATCAGATGCTTAAGACTCAACAAGAGAATGAGAAAGCACCAAGTCAAGACTTGAAGCGTGAAATCAATAGATTGAACAACACACAACAGGCTGTAAAAATCTTGCTCAACTCTCTTTATGGTGCGTTAGGTAATCAGTACTTCCGTTACTTTGAGCTAGACATGGCAGAAGGTATTACTCTGTCTGGTCAGTTGTCAATCAAGTGGGCAGAGAAAGCTATCAATGCTTACTTGAACAAGCTACTCAAGTCTAATGATGATTATGTAATCGCTATTGATACTGACTCACTGTATGTTGATATGGCACCACTAGTGAAGATGGTCAACCCATCTGATCCAGTCAAGTTTATCGATGAAGCTTGTCAGAAGAAGTTTGAACCTGTTCTTGAGAAGGCATACGATGAATTGTTTAATCACATGAATGCTTACTCTAATCGTATGGTCATGGCACGTGAAGCTATTGCTGACCGTGGAGTTTGGACTGCTAAGAAGCGATACATTCTAAACGTGTACAACAACGAAGGTGTACAGTACGCAGAACCTAAACTAAAGATCATGGGCATCGAAGCGGTCAAGTCTTCTACACCACAAGTAGTACGTGATAAGTTCAAGCAAGCTTACAAGATCATTCTGAATGGTACAGAAGAAGAGCTACAGAAGTTCGTTGCAGACTTCTATGAAGAATTTAAGTCTCTGCCTGCTGAGTCTGTATCGTTTCCACGTGGCGTATCTGACCTTGAGAAATGGGCAGATCGTACAACAGTGTACAAGAAGGGTTGTCCAATTCATGTACGTGGCGCACTAGTCTTCAATAAGAAGATGAAAGAAGTTGGTCTAGACAAGACTATGGAAGGTATCAAGAACGGTTCAAAAGTTAAGTTCTGCTACCTGAAAAAGCCTAACACTTTGATGGAAAATGTGATATCATTTCCACAGTTTCTGCCAAAAGAGTTTGGTCTAGAACAATACATTGATTACGAAATGCAATTTGATAAGACTTTCAAAGAACCGTTGAAGCTAGTGTCAGATGCTATCAACTGGAATCTAGAGAAAGTAAGCACACTTGAGGACTTTTTTGCATGAGCTATAACGAGATTGAACTGTTTTCACCTCTATACAAACGTGATAGTAAAGGTGAGATTCGCCGCTGGAATATGGAGATCGGTTTCAACTCTGACAATGAGGCTGCCCATCGAACCGTTGCTGGTATCGATGGTGGCAAGCTTGTCACATCTGAGTGGAAAGTAACTGAACCTAAGAACGTAGGTCGATCAAATGCTACTACAGCACTTGAACAAGCTTTTTCTGAAATCGAATCGCTCTACACTATCAAGCGTGAGACTGGTTACTTTGACAACAAAGAAGATGTTGATAAGTTCACTAAGTTCAAGCCAATGCTAGCTAAAGAGTATAACGTTAAAGCATTAGACAAGATGGGCGCTATCTACTCACAACCTAAGTTAGATGGTATTCGCTGCATTGCACGTGCTGACGGACTCTGGACTCGCTCTGGCAAAGAGATCGTATCTTGTCCACATATTGTTGAAGCACTTGCGGAACTTTTTGAAGCAAACCCTGATCTAATACTAGATGGGGAGCTATACAACCACGATCTAAAAGATGATTTTAACAAGATCACTTCTACAGTACGCAAGACTAAGCTTAAGCCCGCAGACATTGAAACTTCACGTGAGCTAGTGCAGTATCACGTTTATGATATGTACAGTGACAAGTCTTTCTTTGAGCGTATCACTGAGCTAGAGTCTCTAGGACTATCAGATCCTATTGTTTTAGTTGAAACTGCATTTGTAACTGACACTGAATCTATTGATCGCTTATATGGTCAGTATCTAGAGGCTGGTTATGAAGGTCAGATGATTCGTGATGATCAATCATACGAAAATAAGCGATCTAAATATCTCCTCAAACGCAAAGAGTTTATCACCGAAGAGTATGGAGTTTGTGGAGTTTCAGAAGGCCAAGGTAACTGGTCTGGTGCAATTAAGCGTTTTCATCTATACGATGCACATGGTGTTGGTTTCGATGCTGGTGTACGTGGTACATATGAACAGATGAAAGAGCTATTTGAAAGTGGTGTACAACCTGAGTGGGCAACACTACGTTACTTTGCGTTAACGCCAGATGGCATTCCACGATTCCCAGTTGTTATTGATTGGGGCACAGGCAAACGAGAGGACTAACATGGACGATATATTTGACTTTGGTTTTACCGCAGTTGACGAAAACGAACTAGAAGCGGTACAACAAGCACAGACTGTAGTGCAAGAAGCAAGCACTACAGCAACTTCAACCCAAGAGAGACTAGATGCATTGTATAATGCAATTATGCCTCTACTCACTAATCTTAAAAAGAATCCCGAGAAAGAATACATTCTCTGGCCTAATCGCACAGAGAAGATTGAACAATTTGAAACTAAACTCCTTGACATATACAAGGGGTCGTGATAATATGCTTAGTACGTATGAAGTATATGCGAATGGTAAACATATCGTTGACGTGGTAGCTAGTAGCGCACAAAGCGCATGTAAACAAGCATACATGGTTTATGGTGGTGCCAGTGCATATACTGGCTACTCAAAAGATTCGTTTACTGCAATTAAGAAAACAGGAGTATAGTATGTCCCTAATTGAAAAATTGGTCAAGAATTCATCTATCAAAGCGACCGCACCTATCATGGACTCAAAAGTCTTTGGTAAGAAAGATATGGCAACTACACCAGTACCCATGGTGAACGTTGCGCTATCTGGTCGTGTTGATGGTGGTCTTGTACCTGGTCTTCTGATGCTTGCTGGTCCATCTAAGCATTTCAAATCTGCATTTGCTTTGTTGATGGCTGCATCGTATCAGAAAAAGTATGATGATGCTGTAGTACTATTCTACGACTCTGAGTTTGGTACACCGACTTCTTACTTTGAGTCTTTCGGTATTGATATGGATCGTGTTGTCCACACTCCTATTACTGATGTAGAACAGTTGAAGTTTGATATCACCAAACAGCTAAATGAAATCGATAAGGGCGATCATGTAGTAATCGTTATCGATTCTATTGGTAACTTGGCTTCTAAGAAAGAAGTTGAAGATGCTATGAATGAAAAGTCTGTCGCTGATATGTCACGTGCTAAGCAGTTGAAATCACTTTTCCGTATTGTAACACCGCATTTGAATCTAAAAGATATCCCATTGATTTGTGTCAATCACACTTATAAAGAGATTGGTATGTTCCCGAAAGATATCGTATCTGGCGGTACAGGTTCTTACTACTCTGCTGATGCTATCTGGATCATTGGTCGTCAACAAGAGAAAGATGGTTCTGAGATTGCAGGCTATCACTTTGTAATCAATATTGAGAAGTCTCGCCATGTTCGTGAGAAGAGCAAGATTCCAATCACTGTAACATTTGAAGGTGGTATCTCTAAGTGGTCTGGTCTGATGGATGTAGCAGAGAAGCTTGGTTATATCAACAAACCAAAAGTTGGTTGGTACGAAGCTCTTAATCCAGAGACTGGTGAAGTGTTATCTGAAAAGCTAATGCGAGCTAAAGAGATTGCCAACAATGGTGACTTCTGGAAAATGATGCTTACCAAAACTAAGCTTGCGGAAGACATTAAAGCCAATTATACTATGGCTACTAAATCCCTAATGTCCGAAGACGATGATGTTACAGTAGAAGAGGCCTAAGACTAATATGATTGAATCTACAATTCTTTCAGGGTTGTTGTTTAACGAAGAGTATACCCGTAAAGTACTCCCGTTTCTAAAAGATGAATATTTTGATAGTCAAAGTGACAAGACAATCTACAAAGAAATTGTAGGTTATGTAGATCAATACAATGGGCTTCCCACCAGAGAAGCCCTACGTATCGCTATTAGTGAAAAAGACAACCTCAATGAAGATCAATACAAGACTATCATGCAATCTATTGATAGTCTTGATTACGATCAAAAAACTGATATCGATTGGCTTGTAGATAAGACTGAAAAGTTCTGTCAAGACAAAGCTGTATACAATGCTGTCCGTGAATCTATTCTGGTTCTAGATGGTAATCACAAGTCGCTAGATAAGGGTTCTATTCCAGAACTTTTGTCTAAAGCGCTTGGTGTATCATTCGATAGCAGTATTGGTCACGACTTCTTAGATAATGCTGATGATCGTTACACTTTCTATCACACTAAAGAAGACAAAGTACCATTCGATCTTGAACTACTCAACAAGATTACCAAAGGTGGTCTATCTCGCAAGTCACTGTCAGTTGCACTAGCTGGCACTGGTGTTGGTAAGACATTGTTTATGACTCACTGCGCCTCTGCTAATCTAATGGCTGGTCAGAATGTTCTATACATTACTATGGAGATGGCTGAAGAACGTATTGCTGAACGTATTGATGCTAACCTACTAGATATGACGCTTGATAATCTACGTGAAGTTCCACGTGATGTATATCAGAAGCGCTTGAATCGTGTTAAGTCTAAAACGACTGGTAAATTGATCATTAAAGAGTACCCTACTGCAAGTGCTGGTTCTGCTAACTTCCGACACTTGTTAAATGAGCTACGTTTGAAGAAGAACTTTATACCAGATATCGTTTACATCGATTACTTGAATATCTGTACATCTTCACGTATGCGTATGGGTTCAAATGTGAACTCTTACACTTTGATCAAAGCAATTGCAGAAGAGCTACGTGGTCTTGCTGTAGAGTTTAACGTACCAATTATGTCTGCTACTCAGACTACACGATCTGGTTACTCTAACTCTGATATGGGCCTAGAAGATACCTCTGAATCGTTTGGTCTACCTGCTACTGCCGACTTTATGTTTGGTCTTATCTCAACAGAAGAGCTAGAGAATCTAGGACAGTTGATGATTAAGCAGTTGAAAAACCGTTGGGGTGACACCAATACTCTTAAACGATTTGTAGTTGGTATTGATCGTTCTAAGATGCGTCTATTCGATGCAGAAGAATCAGCGCAAGACTTGATGGATGATTCGGGTCCAGTTGCAGATAAGGGTTCAGTTGGTCAACGTGTGAACTCAGAGAAAGGTGGCTTTGATGGTGTTGTGAGTTTTAGAAAGAAAGAGAAGCCGAAGTTTGAAGGCTTCAAATAACGCCCAAAGAAAAAGGCGACTAGTTTTTAGCTAGCCGCCTTTTATTCGCTTGATACGTGGCAGGTCCGAACCCCACGGGCATACTTGATGCGACACCTGCTATTCCTTATGGTTGTAGTATTGAATACTCTCAAACACTTGCCTCTTACGTAATTAAGATACACGTACTTTCACGCACCCGTAACTATTTATACAAACTAAATCCTCGGAAACGCACTTTTTTGAATTTTTTTTGGACTTTTTTCTTGAAAGATTTGGGATAATACTATATACTTACTGCAAAGTAAAATGAGAGGTGTACGACTATGGATCAGACTCTAGAAAGAACTATCCGTGATGCGCTTAGAGAAGCTATGATCATGGAACATGCCAGAGATAAGTATAACACAGACAATGTTATATTGACCGCACAACGTTTGTCTGGTGCTCCACACTCTTTTGTTAAAGACGTATTTCGAGAAATGAAGGGATATACAAAATATGATATTTGATTATAATGATGACGTACTCACACTTATGAATGATGAAGAAACACATAAGGTCGTGATACAGGATGATGAAACTATACTTGCTTTACATGATTACATTGAAGAAATGGTTGAGCAAGGTCATTTGGGTAATACTGAGATTGAAAACTATCAGAACCCGATTCGTGACGTTAGCGTGTTCTTTGTCAATGGTAATCTTATTATCACTGACAGTAAGCAAGAAGAGAATAATTACGTAGTGATAGACAATGAGGATGACTATCAGAACTTTCCTAATTGCTTGATGATGGTAGCACGTGACATTAGAGGTGAACCTGCGCCTTCGATGTTTGATCTATTTGGTGATCCAGAGCCTATCGAAAATACAGAGGAAGCTTAGTCTTCCTCTTGCTTTTTATAAATAAGTATATTACTATCAATAAGCAATATGGATAATTCAATGAAATCTTTTAAAGGATATCTTACAGAAGTGGCTACATTCTCTGCTAAAAACTTTCCTGCTAATGTAGGTAACAATCGTGAGTTTAGTGGTGCAGGTGAACGTACTACATACGTACCAACTGAGCTAAACAACTACAAATTCAAAGAAGGATTCACTACCGATAAGCCTACTCCTATGTACAATGAGAAAGGTGATATCGTAAAGCAACTTAAAAAAGGCGAACGTGTATTCTTTACTCTACCAGCTACATTACATCGTTCAAGCGAGTTTGGTATCACACGTAGATCAGTTCTTGCACCTGTCTCTTTGAAAGGATATGATCAAAAGCCAGATGGGTATGTGGCGATTAGTGCTGTAGTTAAGCCTGCTGGTAACAGTCAGGGTCGTGTTGGTGCTGGTTCTAAGACTCAAGACATGGTTGCTCAACACGTAAAAGATATCGCATATAGTAAAGGTATCGAAGTAGAGACTGAGTTTAAAACTGCACGTCCGGGATCCACTCGACCAGACCTTGAAATGACGATTGCTAAGAAGCGTACTCAGTTTGAGATTAAAGGTACCAACAATAGATCGGCACCAATCACATTCTTTGACAAGTCTGTTAAGCGTACTGGTCGTAAACCAGATATCATTGAAGATATTGCAGACGTATACATAAAAGACTTGAAAGTTAAAGAAGGCAAAGTAGCTGATCTAATGCGTAGAGAAAAGTTTGAAAGCTCTTTCATTGGGCTTATCGACTTCTTCAAATCACGTGATCCTAAGATTGGACTAGCTGGCGATGAAGGTGTGGTTAAATCTGGTAAACTGCCTAATGAGTTTGCTATCACCGACACTACCATTCTTGCACACATGCGTCAAGTTATAATCGATCATTTTAAAGAGGGTGGTGATGATTACTTTGTTGTTCACAATAGGTCTAACGACAACTTTGAAATTTACTACGTTGGTGGTGGGTCTTCAGGTAACGTTCTAAAAATGCCAGAACTACCTAAGTTTACAAGTTTCGTTCTAGCTACATATGGTGGTGCGTCTAGCGGCTCAACACGTGTTGGTCTAAAGATTAAGTTTTAAGGAAGCATACGTGAAACGTCTAACTTCATTCATTACAGAACAAGCTCTACTAGCAGAAGAGAAAAACGTTCACATGGAACACCTAGAAGATTCTATCTTGAATCTAGGTGTAGACGGTGCTAGACAAGCTATCAACTATCTGCGCTCTCTACGTGATATGTTAGCTGGTAACTCAAATAGTAAAGTTAATGTGACTGTTAAATGGGACGGTGCGCCTGCTGTATTTGCTGGTGTCGATCCATCTGACGGTAAATTCTTTGTTGCTAAGAAGGGTATCTTTAACAAGAACCCTAAAGTATACAAGACTCCTGCTGATATTGATGCTGATATCGCAAGCGGTGATTTAAACAAGAAGATGAAACTAGCGCTGAAGCATTTGCCTTCGCTAGGAATTGAAGGAGTTGTACAAGGTGATTTCCTCTACTCTAAAGAAGATTTACGCAAAGAAACTATCGATGGAGAGCAATATATTACTTTCCATCCTAATACGATTGTTTACGCTATACCTGCAAAAAGTGAACTTGCAAAAAGAATTCAACGATCCGAAATCGGTGTGGTATGGCACACAACATACCGAGGAGATAGTTTTGAATCAATGTCTGCGAGTTTTGGAAAGGAGATCGCAAGCAAACTCAAAGAAACGTCAGGCGTCTGGTCAGTAGATGCAATGTACAAAGACGTATCTGGTAATGCTACTTTCACTGAAAAAGAGACTGATCAGATCACTAAAGTACTATCCAATGCAGGTAAACTATTCAATACAATCAAGCGTCCTACCTTCGAGGGTATTCTAGCTAACTCTGAATTGCAGACTAGAATGAAGACGTTTGTTAACACTAAAGTTCGTCAAGGTGAAAAGATCATTAACACTAGTCGATTCGTTGACGAATTGATGGACTACATTTATAATGTTTATCAGAAAGATATTGATAAGCTAAAAACTGAAAGGGGTAAAGCTGGCAAAGAAGCCAAGCGTAAAGAGGTTATGGCATACTTCTCTAATGTACCCAAATCTCAAATCGTTGCTTTGTTTGATTTGTATAATCTAATCATCGATGCTAAGTTGATTATAGTAAGGAAGCTTGACAAAGCTAAAAACGTTGGTACATTCTTAAAGACTGCTGATGGCTTTAAAGTAACTGAGCAAGAAGGCTTTGTTGCTATTGATCATATGGGTAAGAATGCAGTTAAGCTTGTCGATAGATTACAATTTAGCAATGCTAACTTCTCACAAGATATAATCAAAGGATGGCAACGATAATGGCATGGCTACCAGTACCAGGCAATTCTGAGTGGGAGTATGAAGATACTGCTACTCGATCAGATACATATCCAGATAGCCCTGGAACAATAACGGCAGGCGTTCGCACATATACAATAGGTAGTATTACACGTGAGACATATATCAAATGTAGAAAAATATCTGAACCTACATCTGTTGGCGAACTAGACAAGACTTATTACGACAACTTAGCACAGGTGTAACATGGCACAGTATAATAGACAAAATCAAACATTCTTAGAGAATAATACGACTCTCTATGAAACAGTAATGATCGGCGACCCTAACGGTAACGTCGGTCCTGGATCAGGCAGAGGTGGACATTCACGATACTCATTAGATGCTTGGGGTAGACCTAAAGCTGTGATGGATCACTCATTGTTCTCTGCTACATTTACGTTTAACGTTCCAAATCGTGTTTGGGAACAAGTAGATATTGATAACACTCCTGGTTATAATCCAGTTCAAAAGCCTATTGATAATACTTACATTCGATCAAGCGATAGAATGTTATCTGTTCTTTCTGGTACATCTGCTGGCGCAGGACACGTAGTTAAAACTAAGAACTTTGTTCGTTATCAGCCTAATCGTGGTCAGTTGTTTAGTACTGCGATAATTCTACCAAATCCGACAGCCTCTGGTATCCGTGAGTTTGGTCTTGGTACAGCACATAATGGTGTAGAATTTCAATTGATCGGTGACGGCGCTGATTGGGATTTAAGATTCACAAGACGCAAGGGTACTGTAGTACAAACTGATGTATCTTTAAAACCATTCTTGCCTGCTGATTTTGACCCAAGCAAAGGTCACGTATACGACATTCAATTCCAATGGCGTGGCGTAGGTAATTACTATGTGTTTGTCGATTTAGAACTAGTATATACAGATGAACTTACTGGTACACTAGAATCTCTTTCTATTAATGATCCAGCTTTGCCAGTTTACTTTGATGCTATTTGTACAGAAGAAGGTACTGAAGTTGAATTACTTTGCGGATGTGTCGATGTAGCATCTGAAGGCGGTGAAGAAGAATCTACGCTATTTAATTCTATAAATTCTGGTAATGATTTAGTAGCACTAGGAAACGCAGATGTTGATACCGCTGTTCTTGCTATAAAAGTACCTAGAACTTTAACATACAACAGTGAAACTGTGTTCAATTCACGTGGCGCAATTATGGATAAATTAGCTGTTTTCTGTGCTAGTGCTGATACTATGACTAAAGTTTACGTGGCACGTGATTATGCTGCGCCTACCGTAGATGCATTAACTTGGAATTCTATACCAGACTCACGTATGCTACAATTAAATGGTGATGCTGCTGGAGCTCTTAATACTGCGTTCCAAACAGATAAAGCTGGTTTCTCGCAAATATTGGCAACCTTTAGTGCTAAAGACTCAAAGACTTATGTTACAAATGATTCTAAAACTTCTGATTTTATTATCACACCCGGTGATATCTTAATTATATCTGGCACTGGTCTACAGAGTACATCGCAATTATATGCCGCTACGCTTTACTTCTCGGAACAGTTATAATATAAGGAGAATATAAGACTATGGCTCAATTTAGAAGTGATTTACTATCATTAGATGGTAGTACAGATTCTAGAATGGAAGTAGTTATGTTGGGAAATCAGCGAGGTGGTGTCGCTGAATTTAGGCCAACATTTACACAAAAGAATAGATTAAGAGTTAGTAATATAACTACTAACTTTTTTAGCACTTTCCAATATGACAAATCACCTAGCGCTTGGGATGAAGCTGTTGTGGGTACTGGTGTAGGTGAATGGGATCCAGATGGTAGACACGTTCATTTAGGAGTATTTGAAACTGGTGATGAAGTTATTCGTCAAACAAGAAATGTTATGCGATACACTCCGAGTCGTGGTACACAAATTTCTATTGCTTTAAACTTTAAAGGGCATGTTCCAGGATTAAGAAAAAGAGCAGGCATTTTTGACGAAAATAATGGTGTATTTTTTGAGTCAGATGGAACAGAACTCTGGGCAGTTATCAGATCAAGTGTATCTGGTACGCCTGTTGAGCGTAGAGTTAGACAAAGCGACTGGAACAGAGATAAACTTAATGGTGTTGGCTCTTCTAAAGCAACTTTGGATCTATCTAAGGTTCAAATGATTGTTCTAGACTATGAATGGTATGGAGCCGGGCAAGTAAATGTTGGATTTGTAATTGAAAACTATTACATTGTAGTCCATGAATTTTATCATGGTAATATGTTCGATAGCACTTGGTCTGCAACACCATTCTTACCTATACGTCTTGAACTAACTAATGTTAGTGCTGGTTCAGGCACGTGGTATATGGAACAATATAGTGCCTCTCAAGTGGAAGAAGGCGAAGCTATGGATCAAGGTATTAGCAGAAATGTAATTACTCCATTAGAAGGTAAAACATTGTCAGTTGCCGACACTTGGTATCCTGTTATTAGTATAAGAATACAATCAGATAAATTAAATTCCGTTGTAATTCCAACATATTTTGCTATTGCTACTTCCGATAATACTCTTTTGCACTATAGACTTACTCGAAATGCTACTTTAACTGGAGCAGTTTGGACACCACATTCTATTGCAGACAGCGTTGTAGAATATGACACAAGTGCTACTGGTGTTTCTGGTGGTACTGCAATTAATAGTGGTTTTGTTCCAGGTGGTACAAACCCAGGTGCCATGGAACTGAACGGCCATGCTACATATCAATTAGGCAGAACTAATATGGGAACTGCAAGCGATATTTGGACTTTACAGGTTGCTAGTAGTGTTGGTAATAAAACCGCACATGGTACAATTAACTGGGTAGAACAACGATAATCTATTCACACTGACAAAGGGGCTTCGGCCCCTTTTTTAATGCATGAGATAAATGCAACTCAGGGTTTACAAAATATCATACTAAAGTATGACAAAAAATAGAACCTTTTCGATAAATATGCGTATAATGTGGGATGTTAATTATAGAGGGCTGTAAAATGTTTAAGAAGATCGTAAAAGCTATGATGCAGTCAAGAGAACGACAAGCACGTAGAAAGCTTGCCATGCTCCTGCAACACGTAGAATACTCAAACGAAACAGTAGATTATGTTGAAGAACAGTTAAAGAAGGGTACACTAGCATGAAAGCGTTAAAGAGTTTTATCAAAGGAATCTTTAAATCTAGCGCACAGCGTCAGCGTGAGTGGGAAGAAAAATATCTAGCGTCTTCGTCTTCACTCGAAGAACTTGAGCGTAGACAGAAGTTCCTTCAGAATAAAGGGCCAATGTATTACGTGTGATAAATACAATTGAGTCATTAAGAAGGCGGGCTTAGACTCGCCTTTTTCTTTATCTAGGGAATGTAACATATAATGAACATTGTAAAGAATATGATACACATTTGGGTTGGCCCAAGACCTGCACCAGTGAAGTGGTTGAACACTTGGAAAGAAAAACACCCAGACTGGAACTACTACATCTTCACAGACGAAATGTTGAAGAATCGCACGTTTCATAATCAACACCTAATAGACGAATACTATCGCAGAGGAAAGTTTAACGGTGTTGCCGATCTAGTACGCTATGAACTACTCTACGAAGAAGGTGGATTCTTGCCACCTGCTGATGCAATTTGTCTACATAATACCGATGAACTATTTGACTCTCCAGAACATTTCTGCTACAGTGTGTATGAGCAAGAGCAATATCGAAAAGGTTTCATTTCGCCTATTATGGCATCGAATCCTGGTAATGCTTTTCTAAAGACTATTATTGATGAACTACATAAACTTGAACCTAGACAGCTAAGCAATCAAGTCTGGAAGTCTACCGGTAATGAGTGGTTGAAGAATATGATTGCAAAGCACAATCCACAAGACATTACTATATGGCCTTCTTATACATTGATTCCTAATCACTATGACAAGCGCATACCACGCTATAACGGTGATGGCAAAGTCTATGCAGAACAGCTATGGGGTTCGACTGGTGGCGGCAAAGACTACAGCGAAGGCGCATAATGCAGAGTAAGAAAGTCTACATACTACGTATCGACAATCCGATCTCTATTGAGTATGCTAAAGATGCATCTGATTCCTGTGACAGAGTAAACGAGAACTGGGAATACTTTGCTGGCTATCAAGATATGAAAGCAAGAGCCGCTTGGTTGCTAACTGGTATACCCATGAAGTTTGGTCAAGAGAAAGTTGATAAAGAAAAGCGTATCAGTAAAGGCGACTTGTGTAGCGCTGGACACGGTAAGATTTGGAAAGCTATCGCAGAAGGTAATGAAGATGTGGGTATCATTTTAGAACATGATGCACTCATGCTACATAATCTAAATATTGAAATACCTGATGGTGTAATTGCTGTACTCGGTTACAAGTTACAAGACCCAACTAAATATGATCATACAAGTGCTGGTGGACCAGAAGAACTAATCGACATTGATGGTCACGAAGGAGCACATGCCTACGCAATCACTAAGCGCACTGCACAAATGATGATAGAAGAGATTGAAGAAAGGGGTGTGCTTGGTTGTATCGATAATGCTTACTTTCTTAGAAAACAGAGAAAGACTAAGCTACCACTAAAGATCGTATCGCCTACGCCTGCTATAGGATGGATACGAGAATCAACCATATGGGGTAAATCTGCTGTACGAAACTATGAGTTTATAGACTCCTTCAAGAAGTATTATACCAGATAGCTTAAAGGTTGTCAATATTATAAATAGACATAATAGTAGTAAGTCCACGGAAAACCTACGATTAAGAGGAAAATATGGAAAAAGATAAGAAGAAAGCCAGCAAAAAGTCTGGCGAAGAAGCTATTGTTAAGAACTCAATTGAGATCAATCCTAAGCTAGAAGAAGCAAAAGGCGACACCGCTGTAATTGGTTGGGGTCGTATGAATCCAATCACTTCTGGTCACGAAAAGCTTGTAAACAAGATCAAAGAGATTGCACGTAAACAAGGTGCGACTCCTCACGTGTTCTTGACTCATACACAAGACGCCAAAAAGAATCCCCTATCTTATGATGATAAAGTAATGCTAGCCCAAAAAGCATTTGGTAATATCATTCATAAGTCTAAGTCAAAAACTATCATGCAAGCGATGGCAGAACTTCAAGCCAAGTACAATAAGATTATTCTTGTTGTTGGTGCTGATCGCATTAAAGAATTTGATACTCTACTAAACAAGTACAACGGCAAAGACTACTCATTCGATAGCATTGAAGTGGTATCTGCTGGTGACCGTGCTGATCCTGATTCTGAAGAAGCTAAGTCTATGACTGCCGATGCTATGTCTGCATCTGTCATGCGTAAGCTTGCATCTGAAGGCGACTTCGAAAAATTCAAGAAAGGTCTACCTAAGAAGCTAGTACCAGCCGCAAAAGAAATCTATGATATGGTCCGCTCTGGTATGAAGATTGCAGAAGAGCTAGAAGCTGAAGACCTACTTGGTGAAGCACTAGACTATCAACAACGTAGAAAGCGTGGTTTAGTGATGCGTAAGTACGCACGTAAGATTGCACTAGCACGTAAGAAAGCATCTAAGAAACTAGCTACTAGTGATCAGATTAAAGGTCGTGCTAGAAAAGCCGCTATCAAGATTCTACGTAAGAAAGTAGCTGGCGAGAAAGGCGCTAAGTATGATAAGCTAAGTGCAGGCGAAAAGATGATTATCGATAAGAAGGTTATTGCTAGACAAGCCGCAGTTGATAAGATTGCTAAACGTCTACTACCTACTATTAAGAAACAGGATCGTATGAAATTCTCTAAGAAAAATGTAAACGAATCATTTGAAGAGTTGTTCCTAGAAACACCTACAAAGCGTTATCACGAAGCACGT
>Ga0209962_1000003_pt1 | contig 77938 bp, 92 predicted proteins | sample SalPonA_C_H2O_MG_FD_185722 | JGI IMG/M metagenome (GOLD analysis project Ga0209962, IMG submission 185722) | Water microbial communities from South San Francisco under conditions of wetland restoration - Salt Pond MetaG R2A_C_H2O_MG (SPAdes)... | ecosystem: Environmental > Aquatic > Non-marine... | reverse complement strand
AAATTAACGGTCTCTTAACAGCTACTACTAAGTCATTCACCATTGATCACCCAACTAAAGAAGGTCACAAACTACGTTACGGATCTCTTGAGGGTCCAGAGAATGGTGTATACGTTCGTGGTCGTCTGAATGGTTCTGATACTATTGAGCTGCCTGAATACTGGAAAGGGTTAGTACATGAAGATTCTATTACCGTTGAACTAACTGCTATTGGTAAGAAACAAGACCTATGGGTCGTTGACTTCGATAACGAAACTGTTACTGTAGATTCGGATGCTGAAGAGATTAACTGCTTCTACATTGTATACGGTGAACGTAAAGATGTCGATAAACTTGTAACGGAGTTTGAAGAATAATGGCAATTGGTTACGGTAGTTCTATTATAACCAAAGGGGCAATGTTTATTGTAGATATCGCTAACGCAAAGTGTGTTAGCGGTAGTAACACGGTTGAAGCGTTGTCAAGCGATACTAATTACCACTATGGTACACCCACAATTGTCAATAATGGTTTAGTTTGCAATGAGTCACAATTTATAGCAGTTGATAATTCTACACATAACGCAGATCGTAATACAGTCAGCGTAGTTTATCGAAGAGATTCTGCAGGTTCTGGCGAAGACATTGTTATTAATAAAGAAAATTCTTGGGAAATAAGAGATGATGGTGGTGCTCTTCAGTGGGCTATTTATACTAGCAACCAAGCTTGGTTTTGGTATAACACAGGAGTAACCATTTCGGTCGGGGAAACTGCATATATTGCCATAACTTATGATGGAACTTATATAAAAACATATAAAAACGGTGTTTTGGCTAACACTTACACGTATCCTGCTAATGGAACTCTTGTTAGCAACTCTTCTTATTGGAAGTTTAACAGTAGACATGCTACTAAAACAACAATACAAAATCCAGGAAACCATACTTTATTTCATTGGGTAAACTATAATAAACCACTAACTGGTGCTGAAATTGAGTATAACTTTAAAGTTTTAAAAGAAAGGTTTAATTTATGAGTCTAGGCCACGGAGCAAAAATAGTAAAAGATGGATTAGTATTTGCTTATGATATGGGAAGCACAAGATCCTACGGTAAAAATGCTTTTCAATACTCTACAGATTTATATTCGTGGTTTAATGTAGGTGCTAGATGTACTCTTGAAAGGGATACTATACAAAGTCCTGTGGGTAATACGCCACTAAAAATGACAGTAACTAGCGATACTGATCCTTATACTAATACATATAGTGGATCGCAATGGATTATTACAGAAGCGGTGCAAGGCGAAACATGGACAGCAAGTTGTTGGGTACGTTCAAGTGTACCTACAACATCAGCGATATGGATATTCGAGTCTAATGTAAACGGTGCATACACATCAATATCTAATCCATCTTATAGTATTAATTCTGAATGGCAACGAATAACAACAACTAGAACGATGACAGACGCAACAACTGCTTCCATAACAATAAGATTTGATGGACCAGATTCTTTAGGTAATGGAGTAGAAATATGGTACGATGGTTTACAACTAGAACGTAATTCATCAGCCTCTAGTTTTTCAAAGATATACAATCCTAATCAGAAAGAAATAGTAGATTGGGCAGGTGATAATACTATTACATCTAGCTCTTTAACTTATAATAGTGATAACACCTTTAGTTTTAATGGGTCATCGAATTACTTAGATGTTGGTTCAGGATTTACAGAAACCACACTATCCATCGAATTAATGGTTAAGCCAGGATCTTCACAAGTTCAATATGCTGATATCATAGATAATAATCATACTAACAGTAGAGGTTGGGTTATTCAACAAAACAGTACTACGCTCAATCAGTATTATTTTTACACAACCGGATCTACTGTGAATTTTAATTTAACAGCAAATGTGTGGCAGCATGTAGTTTGTACTCATAACCCATCAACTAATACTAAAGTCATTTATATTAATGGAGAACAAGTTGCCTCGGGTGCAGCTCCAGCTATTAATTATGATGGTACTGAATTTTTACGACTTGGTAGATGGGGAGGTGGAGGAAGATACTGGAATGGAGTAAATGCCATGACCAGGATATACCGCAGAGCATTATCAGCAACAGAAGTAAAGCAAAACTTCAACGCTCTAAGAGGGAGGTTCGGAATATAATGTCTGCATCATCTGGACCAGAAATCATTAATGATGGATTAGTATTTGCTTATGATATGGGCAATGATAAGAAGTCGTGGAAAGGTAAACCTACTACAAATCTAGCTAAAAATACGAGCGGCAATATAGACTGGTCAGTTGGTCAGTTAAATATACCTATATCAAGAACTACTATTGTGTCTAACGAAAGGTATATTCTAACTACCACATCGTTAACTGGTAGTTCTTGGAGAATGTATTTTAACCCTGCTAACCTTATTAATGGTCAAACATATACTCTATCTTTTAAGTACACAATAATATCAGGTGGGCCAACTTTTTATGCTGGTGACTGGTGTGATACATCAGTGACCCGAACAACTACCGATCTTGGCAATGGTGTATTCTATCAAACGGCCACTGGTACTCGTGCAACATATGACAGTACGTATAGGTTTATGGATTTTGTTCAATCTACTGATACGGTAGTTGAGATATGGGATCTGCAACTTGAACAGAGCGCATATGCTTCTCCTTATGTGGAATCTAAAACTAGCAATGATAGAACTAATACAACAGCTATTATTGATTGGGCTGGTAAACGTACATTAACAGTAAACTCTTTAAATTATAATACGGATAACACGTTTAACTTTAAGTCGCAAAGCGCTAATATATCTATACCCTCGTTTAATATACCAAGAGAAAAAACCTTATCCATTTGGATACGTTCAGATAGACCTTTATCTGGTACCGACAACTGGGAAATAGGGTTTCTTAACTCGGGGACTACGCAAGGCTCTATGTTTGGGTTTATGTACGGGGTAGGAAACTGCCAAGATTTAGGTTACTGGGGTTATGGTAGCGCATACGATATGTCAGTAGAGGCTGCTAATAACAAATGGAGTTCTGACGGTAATTGGCATAACGCTGTTATAACTATGGACTCTTCTCGTAATGTGAGAGTTTGGATTGACGGCGAACAAAAACAATGGCTAAAACATACAGATTATTCTACAAAAGTTGATTATGTAACAATGCCTATAGATACAACTAACAACTTTGTTATTAATAGTAGAGGTCCTTGGGATTCTGGTATGACTTACGTTGACCTTGGTAATGTAACGGTTTATGACAGAGCGTTAACAAACAACGAAATAAAACAAAACTTTAACGCGCTTAGAGCGAGGTTTGGTATCTAATGGCAGCACATTCTGGATCAAAACTTCCGAATAGGAAGTCTACCTTTATTTTAGACCCCGAATCCAAGACTTCTTCAAACGGAGAGATTGATCCATACCACATTTATAAAGAAGCTCTATCTGATATCGAAGTTAAGAAGCTGTATATTGCTCACAAGCGAAGATATAAATAGTTAAATAATAACCAATTCGGATATAGAAATGGCAGACGCAGATAAGAATATTTTAATTACACCGAATAGAGGATCAACTACAGCCGATCCGAATATTGTATTCACTGGTGGAGACAATAACCCCGTTACGATGACTGTCCTTGACGATGGAACACTTTCGTTCAGCGGTTCTGCTGGTCAGTTGTTCTCAATATCCGACGATTTATCCGGAACGATCTTCTCTGTTAATGATGTGTCGGGTATTCCTTCGATAGAAGTAGATGATACTGGTATTATTAGACTTGCTGAATTTAGTGGTAATGTTCTTGTTGGCACAGCTATTGATAACGGAACAGATAAGCTACAAGTGGCTGGTAACATTGGTGTAACTGGTACTGTACAAGTGGCTGGTAACATTGCTGTAACTGGTACTGTTGATGGTGTTGATATTGCTGCGTTGAATACTGCAGCCACCCAGTCTGGGGATTCTGTAGCATTAACGGGTGATGTAACAGGTTCAACTACGGTAGCGTCTAATGGTTCAATCAGCATTACCACTGCTGTTGGTAATGATAGCCATACTCATGACGGGCGATACTATACTGAAGCAGAATCAAACGAATCTATCGCTCGAGCATTAGGATGGGTTCCAGGATACAGCGATGCTACCGAAACTAATGTGGTCTGGAATGCCACCCAAGATGCTGTAGAATTAAAGAACGCAGCTGATAATTCAGGTGGTGCTATTTTCAAAGCAATACGTATGAAGTCTGGTGATCAGGTAGATATCAACATACAAGCGAAAGGTTCAGCAGCAGCAACCAGTGGTGTGTATTTTAGGATATATTTCTGGAATGGCTCAAGCCTTCCGAATGGTAAAACTCACGTATCAGGTAGCGCAACTTATTCATTTGTCCAAGAAAGCAGTTCTGGCGACTCAGGTTGGTATGAAAACAGTACCATAGGCACATCATGGACTAACTTCAGTCGGTCATACACTGCACCCGCTGATGGTTTTATGAGTGTAGTTGTACTCAACTGGACTGGTTTTACAGGTTCTATCTACCTAAAACAGCCCGATATTCAATTCAAGAAGGTGAACGTTTCCTCATCTTGTTCAGGTGCCGCTGCTTCCGCTGCTTCGTGGACTACTAGCAGAACCCTCACTATAGGATCTACTGGTAAATCTGTTAACGGTACTGAGGACGTATCTTGGACTCTAGCTGAAATAGGTGCTCAAGCAGCAGGTGACTATGCTGTACTGAACAACACAACAGTACAAGGTGATGATTATCTATTTGTAAACCGGAGCAGTACTAATGCTGTGTTATATATTAACCAAAGGTCAACTGGTGATATAGCTCGCTTTATTAATAATACTACTTCTGGTAATACAGGCACCGCTGGTGGTGCTGCGGGTCAGTTCACTGTTCAGAACTCAGGCGCTTTTGATGCAGGCGCAGCCAGTAATATACGTGGTGGATTAACCGTATCAGGTGATATTAATGGCGTTACTGATCTGTATGTAGACGACCAGATCATTTCTACTGGAGACACTAACACATACTTGCAATTCCATGCAGCTGATCAGTGGCGTGTTGTTACTGGCGGATCTGAGCGTCTTGAGGTCAACAACACAAACGTTACAATTAACAATGCCACTTTAATCGAAAACTCAGATATCCGTCAGAAATCCGAAATAGAGCCAATAACAAATGCTCTAGATAAGGTTAAGAAAATTGGTGGTTATACTTATGTCAAGGATAACATGGGTGGCGTCCGTTCTACTGGTGTCATTGCTCAAGAAGTGCTTGAAGTATTGCCTGAAGCGGTGACAGAAAATGACGAAGGTTTCTATGCTGTTGCTTACTCAAATATGGTCGGTTTATTGATAGAAGCGATTAAAGAACAGCAACAACAGATAGATGAATTGAAAAATATTATTGAAAAATCATAGGTGAGAATATGTTTGAAAAAAGTATACTGGCAATTAAGAAAAATAAAGTCATTAAAAAGTTTACTATTAATTACAATGGTCCACTAAAACCAGAAGATTACTTCGTTGGTCCAGATATGTTCGCTTGGGATCGTTACAACCGTTGGGAAGAAGGTGACGATTTTGACCTTGACCAATATAAAGCAGACATAGAAAAATACACAAATGACATGAAGGTTATGCGGTAATGAGCGGAAAACTCGGAATCGGGAGCTATTTTCAATCAAGGCGACCAGGTCTAAACGGACCGAATGAACCCATTACCCCTCGCAATGCGATCATGGTAAATAATGGCACAACATTGGTTCCTGATGGTAAATTTAACAAAAAAGCTGCCTTGTTGACCACTAATACCATGCCACAGACTTGTTATTATGCGTCATCAGCCATTACTAGTTACGCCAATCGCGAGTTCAGGGTAACAAAGGACTACATCTTTTGTTTAGGCGGTATACAGACTGCAACTGAAAAAATAGTCGTGTTTTCCAAGAGCACTGGACAAATAGTGTTCGTGAAAGACGTCAGAGCACATATATCATATGCTCCTGGCACATCAACAGCCAGCAACTATGCCCCTATACAATATGTGTTCGATGCTTATGATCGATATGTTGCCGTTTTAAAGGTGGGCGTGTTAGGTTCTTCTAGCGGTTCAGTTCTGGTTACTGATATACTCAGTGGCGATGAGTGGACAATTACTATTCCAAACCCCTACAACGGGGATTGTCAAGCCATAGCTATTCATGGCGCTAATCTTGCTATCCTCTGCCCGCAGCATCCAAGCTATAGCAATAAAATGATGGTTGAGATGGTCAACCTGTTCACAGGCGATTCGCTCGGGGCGTTGGAGATGTCGGCAACGACTGCTCATTACGCAGGAAATCTTGTTATGAGCAGTCAGTATGTTGTTGCTTCAAGGGTCTCAGATACAATTGCGGCTGTAAACATTGCGCATTACGATTATGTTATGACTGCTTCAACCGGAAAAACAAAAAAACGAGTTAGGCAATTGAACGCAACGATTGCTTCTTATACTGATCAAGCGATTGCGGGTGTTACTCCAACCACCCATTTTGGTTCTTGTATGGATATTTGTAATGAAAAGCTCATTGTCGGATATTTTCAGGCAGATAAAGCTGTATTCATTGACCTATCTAATGGAACCTCAACCACTTACGCAAATCCAAACGTAGACGGTAGCAACACTGTCGATGCTTTTGGCGGTTCTGTGGCCACCAATGGTAAGGACGTTTGGATAGGGGCTCCTGCTGCCGATTATGTAACATCTAAAGCAACTAGGATCCCTGGCGCTATATACGGTTTCAATTGGAATTCAAACACCTACCAAGATTATAGAAGATTAACTACTGGGACTGCTTATGGATATAATAAGCTGGATTCGTACGGATCCGATTTGTTTTGGTCGGCTGCGAATTTTTATTCGATAAATCGATTTATGAACGATGACGCATATTCAATATTTATGGAAAGGTTGGAGGAAGTATAGTGGCGAATTTGGTACCATCAGTAACAGGTTCGAGCAATCTAGAGGGAGGGGCTAATGTTCGAAAGACCCTCAAAATTCTAACAGATTTTGACGTGGCTCTTGATACACACCTGGACGAAGTTTGGGCTAATGAAGATGATTTGTTATATATATTGGATGACGATATCTCTCCTAATGAGATTCAAATGAATGATGCGTATTTAGCAGTACTCGCCAATGGCGTTATCCATGTATTCAGAACTCACAACGGGCACAAAGTAAATGAATTTCAAATGTACAATGGTCCCTTTGCTTTGCATGAGAAGACCATAACGTTTACTGCAGACTCAGACTCGCGTATGGTTCATACTTACGATATAGAGACTGGAGTGTTGATTTGGCAGATGGACTTTTATGGTGATACCGCCTTTGCTGACGATGGAGTTTGGTGCGCAAACCAAAGATCTCAAACCTCTTGGGGCAATGTTATTATAATGCCATATGAAACTGAAAATGAACTTAGGTTTTATTCGGACAAACTTCCTGCCACACAAAACGTCCATTATACCAGAGCGCTGGCTCCTGCGAATGCTGGCGCTGCTTGGGGCACCTCTGCGCATAAGTTCTTTTCTGACGGCACTGCTTTTATAACATGGTTCACAAGTAATCCTAACTATTACTGGGGTGTGACGAACATGAGTTCAACACAGAGCCCTGCCTCTGTTTTTGAGGTGGACGTAACTAACGAGAGTGGGATAGCCTTTATGGGTCCAACCAACCAAAACAGGCTCGGCGCAATGGGGAACGCATTTGGTATTCGTCCAAACCCTTCAGACGCCAGCTCACTAGCTTTAGTTTACCATGTGTATAACAGCATATCGGCAGGTTTAGTAACTTTAGGAAATATACAGCGCCCGACTTCTCCTTTATCAACAATATACAACGCAGCTATATCTACGCCTTATGCTGATATTGGGGCTTTAACAAGCGGTGGGGATGATGGTGTTAAATATTATGTCTGTAGGAGCACCGACGCTACCACAGGATATGTCGTCGAGAAATATAACTTAACTATGAACTCTACTGGGGCTGCAGAGGGGATGACATATTCCGCTTCGTTCAAAGCTGAAACACCATCTACAAACGATGGCATTGGAAGATTCGGAGTAGTTGCTTCTGAAAATTTTGTTGCTATGGTCGGTTACAGGACTACTAATGGTCTAGATACTTCAGGAAGGGTTGTCTATGTTAGAGCAACAAGAACGATAACTAAACGCGATTTATTGAGATGTCTCAATCATCCTGGCCAAGCAGGGTCCAGGGGTCCAGGAATATAATTATAGAGGTTAAAAATAATGGCTTTTTTTGATAATCCTACTGATGTACAGATAGAAACTGCCTCAGGTACCAGTACTGTAGTGACAAGGGATGATAAGCTCAACGAATATGGTACAGGTCCAACATTACACAATCTGTACAGAAGCCCGTTGTATAACGATTATGAAACAAGCCGTTTGGGATACTCACCCTTGCCTATCGCAGTTCACCGCGAGCCTACCTCGACTGCGACAACAAGGGGCAATGCCTGTAATGTTTTAATTGATGGGATGCTTTGTTGTTGGACGGTCCAGAATGATCAAGTAGGCGTCGCTGGCAAGATTTATATTTCAGACTACCACTTCGGTGATATACTTCATGTTTTAACTGCCCCAACTGGCGCTAGTTCGCGCTGGGGTTTGCAAACAAATAAAGCTATTAACGGTAGACTCTATGTCGGAGACGGTAGCGCAGAAGGCGGTTCCGGCAGGATATACTGCTATAATATGTACACAGGTCAACTTTTGGGCACGATTGCTCCCTCCGGAAGCGCTGTATTATATTTTGGCAATTCGTTTGACGTTGCTGATGGCGGTTTACGCTATGCTTCCGGAAATATATCGACCTTGGAGCCAGGGGAAAGGCATGATGTGTTGGTAGTGCTAACTCAAAATAAATGGGGTGAAACTACAAACACTGATAAGTTGTCATATGTCCAGTTGAGTGTAAATGAAAGAAACACAACTTGGGGTTATTCATACGTTGCTGGTGGGGATTTCCCACCTACAACTGTTGATAACATGTTTAACCCATCCTATATCGGTTCAGGCGCAGTCTTTAATAGAGTTAATGTCAAATTCACCAGCAATTGGTTTTTTATGAGTCACAATGGCGGTGTCTTTATTTGTCCAACGTCAGCACATTACTTTATGTCATCAACTTTTTTAATAGATTTATGGGGCACTGTGGTACCTCGCCCGAGTTATCAATCGACCAACGGATACTTCGGTGTATCCGTTGCATTTAAAGGAGATCTTATCGCCATAGTTGATAATACAACTAAAGGTTCTTCTAAGGGCACTGTCTATGGATCAGTGCATGTATTTCAAGTCACAAACGATTCTACTGTTTCATTCAAACTAGACCTTAAACTAATAAAGAATTTGTCTTATAATACGGCAGGCAAATTTAAGCTTCAATCGGCAGCATTTACTGACGATTACCTGATCGTAGCAGACGAGCGTGGCGAAGCTGACATTAGTGAAGCCGCTCATTACGGGGCGTATCCATGGAAGAACGCTACTGGGCATGGATTTCATATGTATTCAATAAGTGAGATATACGACACGAATATACCAAACCCGCCCCCTATCGTAGTCTCTCATCAGAGACAATTTAATGATGGTATAGATTGCGGGGTTGCTAGGATATTCGACACGAGGTTTATTGCAGACGAAACTAGGGCAGCAAAAGAAGACAATTTTTATTTGGGGACTGGTTTGGCTGCTCAAGGGGATAGGCTTGTTATGTGGGGCGTAGTCCCTCCTGAAAACAGAATAGGGACTACTGTCAGTGATATTGACAGGTGGGCTGGTTTATTATCATACAACATAAAAGGCGGTTTCAATATTAAGGAATCTATTGACAATTTGATTGGAAGGTAAATTATGAAATTGAATGTGAGAAAACTCGGTATTATTAAAATAGAAGATGCTATTGATAAATTGGAGGAGTTCAAGAAACTCCCCAAAAAACAAAATGAAATATGGGTTACTGAACACGAGAGGGCGTTCACAGAAGGTCTTGACGGAGTTGGCGAAGTTACTCGTGACGGCACGCCAATCATAAAAACTAACAGGCGTGGATGCGTAACTCATTTTGCGCCAGGACAGATATCTTGCTATATGAATCTGAACATGCGCGATTTGATCAAATCTAATATAGACCCGATGAGTATGGAGAGGTTGATTGAAAAGAGCGTTGTTGACACCCTGAACCATTTTGGTATGTATGACGTTTTCTTGGAACCAACTGCTCCAGGCGTGTACTACGACAACAAGAAGATAAGCGCTCTTGGTCTTTCGATTGATAATATGTGGACTTCTTGGGGGTTTTCTCTCAACGTCACAAACGAAAACGATGGATTTGAAGTTATCCACCCTTGTGGCTATATTGGTATGAAGTCGGCTAGAATGTCAGACTATGTTGAGGGTATCACGGTTGAACAAGTAACGCCTATCCTGATTGAGAACTTCGCCAAGGCATTTAATTTTGATATAGAACTAGAAACAACGTCATGGGATTTTGAATGAGGGAATATTTTTGAAAGCTGATACCTTATAAATAGTTGTAATATGCGGCAATTCGCTAGTAATAATAGAGAGATTTATAATGGCTGACCTTAAAGAGTCAAGTTTACGATTAACGAGCACTGACCCATACAATTATCAAGGTGTCGGCGACACCTTGAACGTGAACCCGACCATACATAATGACACAGAAGAATTGTTTGACAACGTTATGAACTCCTTAATCTTCAACAGATATCCTCAAACAGCATTTACAGGCGATTTCTTCGGGGTGACGGAACACACCAAAGACATTTGTGTCGCCCCAAGTAAAAAGTCACATAATTACCTAATGTGTTCAACAGACCCAAGTGACGCTTATTCCACAACGAAAGATGGTCCTGTTGTTTTCGATGTAATGACGAACAAACCATTACATTTATTCACTAGGAACCCATTATACCCATATTCTTCTCATCTATATGGTGACTCATTGAGGAAAGCTGTCACGGAGCATTATGCTGCTGCTGGATATTACAGCGTTGTGGGCACAGATTCGGATGGTATTGTTGATTTTGTCGATTTAAAGACTGGTAAGGAATGGACTCACACATTACCATTACAAGCAAACGATAAAATAGTCGACATGGATGGTTGGGGTCCATTCCTAGCGATTTGCAAATATAATGGCGTAAACAACACAAGGTATTTTCAGATTTTTAACGCATACACTGGAGATAATGTCAGCGCCCCGATCGATCAAATTGAAGATGGTCTAAATCGAATGTCAGACCCCCTCAATTTCGCTCGTAAAATTGTTATGAACGAAAGATACATTGCTGTTACATACAGCCCTAGTGCCGTAGGAAATGACGGATATTATGGTGGAGTAAATATATACAGATGGGAATACAACCATAAAACTCAATTGATGGACATTCAATTTTGGAAGCATGTTAGTTCTCTACAAACAAACAACTATGGTTGGGGGTTTAACATTGTTATGCGAGGATCCCGTTTAATGGTAGCGATGGGCGGACCTGACATGACCCAAGAAAAGGTAGACATATATGACGTATCTTCCGATTCGAGGTTGTCAATACCTAGCCCATTCCTCGGTGGGTTAACAAACGCTCCGGATTATTTTGGATATGACATGGATTGCAATGATAACATGTTTGTTATAGGATGTCCAAACCACGATTATCAATCTAGTAAAACTACCCGATACAATATTGGTGGGGTGATGTGGGGCTCTTACGCAATGGGAAGGGAAGACCCAACTGGTTCTTACTCTGGGCGTACCCAAATTTCAGCTACCTCTAGTCTATACAGGGGCAGTGTCGCGGCTCTCGTTGGCGATGTTCTCTGCATTGGCGATCGATTAAACGTTAATGGGGCGGGAACTCTTACTGGCGCTATAACTCCAATTCCAATAAGAACTTCAGCAGCAGATATATACATAAGAAAGTATTTGGATCGTTAAATGGCAAAGTTACAAATAAACACTAAAGTTGGAGGACAGCCTATTGCTGCTCTCCCTTCAAATGAAACTTCAACAGATTTCGTTAATAGGTTTAAAAAGGGACCTGTACAAGCAACTGCAACTGCCGCACCTACTTTACTGTATGAACTAACCAACCCTAATATTAACGCTCTGAACACAGCCAGCGATCAGTTTGCAGCAAATGCTGAAGCTAATGATAGGTGGTTGATGGTACCCGCATTAAACGAAAACACTGGCGGTAATCTCACAGGTGCTGTATACATTTATGATATTGAATCTGGAGCTTTGGTTAAAACATATGTCGGTGGCGACTACTCTACATCAAACTCCGGAATAATCAATGCCCATCTACACGGAGATTTTCTTTTTCTAGCTCATAATGGAGAACAAACAGCTTCTAACGACGAACTCCAAGATTTTGATATCAGTACCAATTCCAATGGTTATGTCGATATGTACGATTTAACCACAGGGGAATTAATAGAGCATTTTGTTTGTCCTGACTCTAGTACAGACTTTGGGTCAGATTTAATTGTACAAGGCAATATAGTTTACATCTCTTCCATCAGCCAATCGAAGATTTATATCTACCTTATTAATAGGGTCGGCAAAGAAGATGGTTGGGGTTCTTCCTACCTTGGCGAATACACTCACACTGCTACTAACAGTGATTTCATTGTAGCTGGTACATTAACAGCTATTTCCACCACTAAAATTGCTTATCTTTCTAGGAAGTTAACATCTCCTTATGCGGCTTATTTGAATTCGTTTTCACCATCCAGCTGGGTCACATTTACTGCTGGCGGTATTACACCTTATAACAAGGTCAGTCTATTCGACGACTTTACCATCGGTGGTGGAGGAGAAAATTTCGTCCAGAGTTTACCATATTTTAGTTTAAAAGCGCTTCATTATACTGGAGAAAATTCCTTAGTTCAAGATGGCTATTATTTAATTTCGGATCACACTCATGACAACGTTATGTTGACATACCTTAACTCAAACGCAACTACAGGAACGGTTTATACCAACAATTTCGCGGCTCCGCCTGGGTATCCCACAGGTGCATTTGGTAAAAGTATGTCCACTACTCATTTACCCATGCAAACATACGAGGTGAACATATATAATCATCATACATTAGTGGCAATAGCTTCGTCTCATTATACTACTGGTGCTGTTCATTTATGGCTGAAGCCTGGTATTAACTCAAACGAAGATCAAGTTTTTAAATATACTTTCACTCACCCCAGCTATCCTTATAATTTCGGAAGGATTGTTTTGGCTACTCCGACATATCTTGTCGTCGGAACAGGAGGGGCAGATTCTGATGATTTTAACGCTAACGGATATAGATTGTTGGTATACAGGCACAACATAGTCGCGAATACAACCGCAGGCGCATATAGCGTTGAGCATTTAAACTCAGAAAAGCTTCGCGGTAAATTTAACAGATTGTTTAAAGGTAGGTCTAAATAATGGCACAATTAAGGGAAGATTCTTTTCAAAACGGTGAACCATTAGGGAACATAGATACAGCTGAATGGAGCGTGTTTAGCCACCCTTATTGGAGAGAATGCGTTGCTAGGGATATAGACGACCATAGTTCCGATCATGTTGTAACAGGCGATCTTCAGTATAAATGGAAATATTCTAGGTTCACTGATACTATACCATACACCAGCACTAATTCAAACACTTTTGGATTTGACGTAAGCCAGTACGGAAATTTCATTGGTGTGTCGGATCCTTTATACACTGAAGATGGTGGAACTACTTATGTTGGTAGGGTCCACATTTATGATTATACTACAGGCAATCGATTATTTACAATAATCGATGACGAGCCCACAAGGTATTCGGGCTACGCTGATGCGCCATTTTTTGGGTATTCAATAAAGCTGTTTAGAGAAGGTATTGCCGTCGGAGTTCCAGGTTGGTACTCATCCAGTGTAAATATTTATCAAGGTTGCGTAAAATACTATGATTGGGACGGAAACCTTGTGGAAACGTTTAAAGCATCTAACACCGCACCAAATTATTTGATTGGCTGTGCTGTTGATGTCGCATATATTAATGGTAGTTGGAACTTATACTCCCCTGTATGGGATCAGGCTATTGGTGGCGCTAATTCCTTTATGGGATGGTTTAGATTCCCTTCACCGGATTCGAACGAATCCGCTAACGTTCAATACGCCAATGACGACGTCGGTCCTTACATTAGTATCAGAAAACCAACACTTCAAGTTGGCGCTAACCTTGAAGATCCTTATCGGGGGTTTAAGATAGACGGGGGTTGTATCGCGATTGGTATGTCCGCTTTCAATGAAGCTGATAATGCCAGCGAGGCAATATACATTTACAGTATATCATATCAGGTCGGGACTACTGGCAACCCTGACCAAAGGCTTATGCATAAGATAACTCCGCCTGCATCTCTGGGAGACACCACCGACATTTCGAATCCAAATCAAAAGTTTGGGTGGAAATTAGACTTTAAGAACGGTTTGATAGCTACTTCTTGTTACAGAGGAAATGGAGCTACCACGCCAAGGAATTGGTCACTTCTTTTTTATGCTACAGATTCTGGTATTAAGACAGCGCCAGATTATGAAATATCTATATCTACAGGCAATGCGGTACGATACTTCAACCACTTTGCGCTGGGTGATAACATCGTAGCGTATACAGAAGACTCAAGAGATGAAATGGTTAAGGTTGTTAGGTTAGGTCGGGCGTCGCCAAATCACGTTAGTAGAAGCAGTGTTTATGAAATAAACACAAATTACATAAACAGACCATCCAACGCTTATTTTGAGATAACATTTGATGCTAACGTCTTTGACTTTGCTTCTATTAATATGTATAAAGATAGGGTAGTTTTCTCCAGACCTAGGATTACCGATGGTACTTTCGATCCGTTATATAGGTATGGTGGATTTGCGGTAACGGAAATAAAAGGGGTTGACCCAATTGAGCTTGTGGATAGACTCGTTAACGACATAACAACGGATTTAAAATGAATTTGATAAATGTGATTGAAGACTTTATTACTGAGGAAGAACGCCTCAAAATAAGGGAAGATGTATTATCGTTTCGTAATGAATGGAAACAAATTAGCCCAGAACTACATGCCGCTTACGGCATTCATAAAGAAGGATTCTGTCATCTTGGTTGGGCATTATACCACCACGAAAATCACGCACAAACGGATTATGATTTAAAGAATAGGATGATTGAAAAGTTTGGGTGGATATATGACAGAATCCTTAGTAGTATAGAAGAGCGCAGCGGAATAAAGACCATAATAGACCCTGTTCTATCATGTCCTGGATTTCATGTAATAAATCTACCAATAAATTATATTCCTGGTTTCCACACCGATACAAGTATAATAGAATATAGACCGACTATTGACGCGAGTACTATAAGGTCGGCAAACCTAATAATCGAGAAACCAACAAACGGTACTTGGTTGGACTATTATGATGGCGATGAAATAAAGCAATATCATTACGAATATTACAAACTAAGTGAATGGAGTGGTCATGTTGTCCATAGGGTTGGTAGGACTCAGGTTGATGGACCGGATCAGTTCAGGATTACTCTGCAGTGCCATTATGCGTACGATACAGAACTTGAGTGTAACGTGGTTTATTTCTGATTATAAATATAGTAAACTATCATAACAGGTACCAACATGGCTATAGCATCAAGACAAGACTTAATTGATTTTTGTCTACGAAAACTGGGCGCACCAGTTGTAGAAATAAACGTAGACGAAGACCAAATTGAAGATCGTATAGACGAAGCTCTACAATTCTATCAAGAATATCACTCTGATGCTATCGTAAATACGTATTTCAAATATCAGATGACGGCTGAGGATATCGCCAACAAATACATTACCGTTCCGGAAGAACTTCAAGTTGTTAAACGAGTAATGCCTATCAACACTACAGCAGGCGGCGTTGGTATGGGTAGCGGTATGTTCAATGTCCAATACCAAATGATGTTATCCGACGCATACCTACTCCGCAACGGTGGTGGTATTTGGATGGATTTGACATCATACACAATGACAAAAAGTTATATTGAAATGCTCAATATGACTTTCGGTAATGGGACAACCAATACCGTATTCAACCGCCATATGGACAGGATTAACCTATACCTCGATTGGGAAACTGACCTCAAAGAAGGCGATTGGATTATTGTTGAGGGAAGTAAAGTTGTAGACCCAGAAACGTTTACTGACGTTTACAACGATATGTTCCTTAAACGTTATGCGACTGCATTGATCAAACGTCAGTGGGGCACGAACATGATGAAATTTGACGGCATGTTGCTTCCAGGTGGCGTAACGTTTAATGGACGTCAAATGTTCGATGATGCCAATTTAGAAATCGATAAGATCGAAGAAGAGATGCAGCTACGCTACGAAATGCCAGCTGACTTCATGATAGGATAATACAATGGCAACTAGCGTTTACATCTCACAAAAGGTTGTCTCTGAACAAAACCTCTACGAAGATCTAATAATAGAATCTTTGAAGATATATGGCCAAGACGTTTATTACCTTCCGAGGAATATAGTTGAACGGGATTATGTGTTCGGAGAGGCGGTTGAGTCTCAGTTTGACGACGCATACATCATAGAGTCTTATATCGAAAATACCGAAGGGTTTGAAGGCGAAGGAAATCTACTTTCTAAATTCGGTCTGGAAATTCGAGATCAGGCAACCTTTATTGTTTCACGTAGACGTTGGGAACAGGCAGTAGGTCAGTGGGAATCTGAACAGATCCGTCCAAATGAAGGCGATTTGATTTACTTGCCCCTGTCAAAGTCAATGTTTCAGATTGATCATGTTGAGCATGAATCGCCTTTCTACCAACTCAGTAATTTGCCTACATACAAGCTTCAGTGTTCTATGTTTGAGTTTGGCGAAGAAACTTTCAAAACTGGTATTAATGACATTGATGCGGTCGAAACGGTATTTAACACCCGTCTAAAACTAACCCTATCGGGTCTAATCGAAGGCGCTACAATCAACCTTGGCGATACTGTATCTCAAACTATAAGCGATGTAGATATTACAGCTGAGGTAGTTTCTCGCAGCGATATAATCAGCGGTGGCGCTACAATTAACGTCATTAATGTTAAGACTTCGGACGGGCTCTACCATGAGTTCTTGAAGGGGCAGAATATTACTGTCGGTAACAATATTTGTACTCTCGTATCGTTTAATCAACTAGGAAGTGTTGACGGTTCAGGCGCTGAATCAACTTATGCTGCCAACGATACATTTGAGAGAGAAGCTAATGAAATTTTGGATTTCTCTGAAGCAAATCCATTCGGTGAGCCAGGAGGATTCTAATGTTTGGGTCTCATTTTTACCACGGTATTTTGCGAAAGAGTGTTTCTATATTCGGAACTGTATTCAATAACATCAATATAATGCGGAAAAGCGGTTCTGAATCTATTATCACTAGCGTCCCCCTTGCTTATGGACCGAAACAAAAGTTCCTTGCCCGTATAGACCAACAGGCTGATTTAACCGACCAGAAGGTAGCAATCAAGCTACCTCGTATGTCTTTCGAGATTACTAGCGTTGAGTATAACAATCAAATAAAGACCAGCAAGGTTCAACGTTTGCGCCTATCTGATGACGGCGAAGAAGCAGACACCATAGGTAACGTTCCTTACATTATAGGGATGCAACTTAACATCTTGGCGAAAAGTCAGGATGACGCTCTACAAATATTAGAACAAATTCTACCGACCTTTGAACCGACTTACTCAGTATCTGCTAAGTTGATTGACGGTGTAGAAAATTCTTTTGACGTTCCGATCACGCTTCAAAGTGTCACAATCAATGACGACTATGAAAGCGACTTCCAAACTAGGCGTGTGATCATGTACACCCTAGATTTTACTATGAGAGTGCACTTCTTCGGTCAGGTAGTAAAATCTAAAATTATTAAAGACACTTTGGTCAACTACCGTAAAAACATCGACTCATACCTACAAGGTGTCAGTCAAGTCGTAGATCCAATATCGTCATCTTCATCTGACGATTACTCGGTCGTCAAGACCTTTAACTATATCGCTCCAGAGAACTTTATATCTGCTGTGGTATCAGGAACCGTTGGCGTAACGGATAATGAGGTTGTAATCGGAGCGGATAGTGCGGTTGGCGGTAGAATAGAATCTATAACCTACGATGAGCAAGCCGACGAAACAACTGTGGTTATAAATAATCTTGATGGATATTTTACAGTTGGTGAAACCTTAACCGGAAGCACTAGCGGTCAAACCTTTGTTATAAACGAGTACACGGTGTCTTAACATGTCTGATATTGATGATGATTACGGATACGCCCGAAGCCAATACTACAGATTGGCGGAACAAGGGCAAGAGGCGATTGAAATGATGATGGAGCTCGCACGCGAGAGCGAGCACCCGCGTGCGTTCGAAGTATTGGCTGGTATGCTTAAGCAAAACGCAGACATAACTGATAAATTGATGGACCTTCAAAAGAAAAAGAAAGATATTGAAAAAGAAGAGAAGGCATCCCCTTCTCTAAATGCTCCAGTGACAAATAACAACCTTTTTGTTGGTTCTACGACAGATCTACAAAAGATGTTAGCTAATAAGATGAAGGACGTAAAAGTTGAGCCAGATACCGACTAATGTTCCACCAAGAGAGCACCACTATCTCGGCAACCCTCATGTAAAGCGCGATGGCGTTGTAACAAACTTTACCAAAGAAGAGATTACTGAATACGCTAAGTGTATGAAGGATCCCGCTTACTTCGCGCGCACATATCTAAAAGTAATACATCTAGATAAGGGTTTGGTCCCCTTTAACCTTTACCCTTATCAAGAGAGGATGTTTGACCATTTTAATTCCAACAGATTTAGTATCGTTTTGGCTTGTCGACAATCTGGTAAGTCTATCAGTTCTTGTGCTTATCTACTTTGGTACGCATTATTCCATTCTGAAAAGAATATCGCTATCCTTGCGAACAAAGGCGCAACTGCTAGGGAGATGCTTTCGCGCATCACGTTGATGCTCGAGAACTTACCTTTCTTTCTACAGCCAGGATGTAAGTCGCTCAACAAAGGTTCTATTGAGTTCAGCAACAACTCGAAGATATTAGCGGCTGCTACGTCAGGTTCTTCTATTCGTGGTTTGTCTATTAACCTACTGTTCCTAGACGAGTTTGCGTTCGTTGAGAATGACGTTGAGTTCTACACCTCAACCTACCCTGTTGTATCTTCTGGTAAGTCTTCAAGGGTAATTGTTACTTCTACCGCCAATGGTTTGGGCAACACATTCCACAAGATATACGAGGGCGCAGTTCAGGGTACTAACTCTTACAAACCATTCCGCGTAGACTGGTGGGACGTTCCTGGGCGAGATGAAGAATGGAAGAAACAGACAATCGAGAACACGTCAGAACTGCAGTTTATGCAGGAGTTCGGTAACTCTTTCTTGGGCGCTGGTAACACGCTAATCTCAGGCGACAAACTATTATCCCTAAAGGCTGATAATCCTGTTTATCGTCAAGGCTCAGTTTGCGTGTACGAAAAGCCAAACCCCGAGCACAATTATATGATGTTTGTCGACGTGGCCAAAGGGCGAGGGCAAGACTATTCTACATTCAATATTATTGATATAACAAGTAGACCTTTTAAACAGGTGGCGACTTTCAGAGATAACCTTATATCGCCTTTGTTATTCCCTGACCATATATACAAGTACGCCAAAACCTACAACGATGCTTATGTCATAATCGAATCTAATGACCAAGGCTCTGTTGTTTGTAACGGACTCTACTATGAACTTGAGTATGAAAACGTATTCGTAGAGTCGGCAGTAAAGGCAAATGCCCTTGGTGTTAACATGACCAAGAAGGTCAAGCGCATCGGCTGCTCCAATCTAAAAGACTTAATTGAAGAAGATAAGTTGACTATTGTCGACGCAGAGACTATAATAGAATTATCTCAATTTGAGGCAAGAGGTTCTTCCTACGAGGCGACTCCAGGAAACCACGACGATTTGGTTATGAACTTGGTGATGTTTGGATATTTCGCAACCACTCCTTATTTCCTAAACTTAACTGATATCAACATCCGTGATATGATCCACGCAGAGAATATCCGTATGATTGAAGATGATGTTGTTCCCTTTGGCGTTATAGGCGGCGACTCATACGAAGAACCGATCCAATCATTTGAAGAACAAATGTGGGACGGGACTATAAAAAGCTCCAGAGATTGGTAAATTTATAAATAATTGTAATTGATAAAATTTACTTGTTATGAATCTCTTATTAACTCCATGAGGAAAAACAAATGGCATTAGTATCTCCTGGCATTGAGGTTAAGGAAATTGACCTCACTAACGTAGTGCCTGCGGTATCGACATCTATCGGTGCGATCGCTGGTAACTTTCGTTGGGGTCCGGCTTTTGTACCGACGCAAGTTTCAAATGAAAAACAACTTGCTGCTCTATTCGGTACTCCGACCGACTCCATGTATAAAGATTTCCTAAACGCTGCTCAGTTCCTAAAATACGGTTCTGATCTTCGCGTTGTCCGTTACACTGCTGACACTGGTACGCCTGCATACAACGCTACAAGCGGTGCTGCTGGCGCAGAATACCCTAACGAAAAGTCTGCTGAAGGCGTAGTTTTCACTGATACTGTAACTGCTCGCTACCAAGGCGTTCTTGGTAATAGCATTGCTGTTCACGTACTCGATTCAACAAACTTCACCACTTACGAAGCTGGCACTGCCCTTCAGAAAACAGTAGCTTCTCGCTTTGACGGTGCTCCTGGCGCTGGCGAAATGCACGTTGCTGTTATCGATGCTGGCGGCGAATTTACCGGAACTGCGGGCTCTGTCCTAGAAACTTATGCTTTCTTGGGCGATACCAAAGGTGATAAACTAGCAGACGGAACAAACAATTACTTCGTATATGTTATCAACGAAAGATCAAGCTACGTTTATGTGAACGCAAGCTTGGCTTCTGGTGAGACAACTCTTAATCATGGCGCTGACGGTGCTGCGGGCGGTTCTAACGATCTTGCTGCTGCTTACGAAGTGTTCAAAGATGTTGAAGTGTATGAATGTAACCTAATCATTGGTGGTGATTTTGACGCTGCTGATGCTGATACTGTTATCGCTGTTGCAGAATTCCGTAAGGACGCTGTGGCATTTGTTTCTCCTCCAACCGCCGAAACTGTTGGCGTTTCTTCTTCTACTGCTTTGGCAAATGTCCTTTCTTGGGCTAACGAAGTTGATTCATCTTCTTACGGTGTAATGGACTCAACCGCTTTGTACGTTTACGACAAGTACAATGATGACTACCGTTGGATTCCAGCTTCTGGTCACATTGCTGGTCTATGTGCTCGTACAGACGAAGTTGCTGACCCATGGTTCTCTCCAGCTGGCTTTAACCGTGGTCGCCTAAACACTGTTGTTAAGATTGCTTTCAATCCTGACAATGCTGCTCGCGATAGCCTGTACAAGAAACGTGTTAACCCAATCGTATCTTTCCCAGGTGAAGGTATCGTTCTATACGGAGATAAGACTTCTCTTACTCGCGCTTCTGCGTTTGACCGTATCAACGTTCGTCGCCTATTCAATACAATCGAAAAAGCAATCTCTACTGCTGCTAAATCAACTCTATTCGAACTAAACGACGAATTCACTCGCGGTCAGTTCGTAGCATTGGTTGAGCCATACCTACGCGACATCAAAGGTCGCCGAGGCATGTACGACTTTAAAGTTGTGTGCGATGAGACTAACAATACACCAGAAGTTATTGATACCAACCGCTTTGTGGCTGACATCTATGTCAAACCTGCGCGTTCAATCAACTTCATTACTCTTAACTTCATCGCTACTCGTACTGGCGTTGAGTTCAGCGAACTAGTAGGAGGTTAATAGACCATGGTAATGGAAGTAGATCAGTTTAAAGCCCGTCTCATCGGTGGCGGTGCCCGTGCGAACCTGTTTAAAGTTCGTGTTAATTTTCCACCTGGAGTTTCAGGCAACGTTGACCTAACGTCTTACATGTGTAAGGCTGCGTCTCTACCTGCTTCGGTAATCAGCCCAATTGAAATCCCATTCCGTGGACGTAAATTGAAGATTGCTGGCGACCGTGAATTCGAGCCGTGGACTATCACTGTAATCAACGATACAAACTTTGCTGTTCGTAATGCGTTTGAAAGCTGGATGAACCTAATCAATGGACACACGTCTAACTTTGGTCAGGTTAATCCTCTTCTTTACCAAGCAGATCTAGCAATTGATCAGCTTGATAAGAATGGTGTTACTGTCAAGACTTACGATATGCGTGGTTGTTTCCCAACTAACGTATCTGCAATTGACGTAAGTTACGACTCTGAAAACACTATTGAAGAGTTCACCGTTGAACTGCAGGTTCAGTACTGGACTTCAAACACTACAATTTAAGGTTATAAATACCTTAAAGCATATGTGTAAAGGGTGCTTCGGCACCCTTTTTAATGAAAGAGGTTTATAAACTATGGCAGACGGAATCAACCTTTTCGGTTTTGAAATTACACGCTCGAAGTCGATCGAAAAGGAAGAAAAGAAAAAGCAATCGTTTGTTCCAAAAGAAGATTACGATGGCGGATACGTTGTTGACGCTGGGGGGCATTATGGCTCCTATGTTGATATGGAAGGCGGTCGCGCTAAGAATGAAAGGGAACAGATTTTAAAATACCGTGACGCAGCGCAGCAAGCCGAATGCGACATGGCTATTGAAGATATCGTCTCGGAAGCCATAGTTTCCGATGATGATTCAGCCCCAGTCGATATTATAATGGATGACTTAGACCAGCCCGATAAAATCAAGAAGATGATTCGTGCTGAGTTTGAACACATCGTTTCAATGCTTAATATCAACTGGTATGGGCACGATATCTTCCGGAGATGGTACGTTGACGGTCGCTTGTACTATCATAAAGTTATTGACGATAAGAACCCTAAAAACGGAATTGTTGAACTTCGTCCTATCGACGCAACTAAAATCCGTAAAGTCAAAGAACTAATAAAAGACAAAGACCCTAAAACCGGAACTGAAATAGTAGTCGGTGCTGAAGAATACTACATCTACGAGAAACAAGGTATTGGCGGCAATGGTGTTGCTTCTGGTACTGGATTAAAAATATCAAAGGATTCTGTCACCTACGTGACAAGCGGTCTACTAGATCCTACTCGTACGCAAGTTCAGTCATACCTACACAAAGCTGTTAAAGCTGTTAACCAGTTGCGTATGATGGAAGATTCATTGGTAATCTACCGTTTAAGTCGCGCCCCAGAACGTCGTATTTTCTATATCGATGTTGGTAACTTGCCGAAGGGTAAAGCGGAAGAATACCTCCGTGGTATCATGAATCGCTACCGTAACAAAATGGTATATGACGCAACTACAGGCGAAATGAAGGATGACCGCAAGCATATGTCCATGCTTGAAGATTTCTGGTTGCCTCGTCGTGAAGGCGGTCGTGGTACGGAAATTACCACGCTTCCAGGCGGCGAAAACCTTGGTCAGATTGATGACATCATGTACTTCCAGAAGAAACTTTACAAGGCGCTTAACGTTCCTATTTCTCGCCTAGACCCTGAACAGCAGGCTATGGTATCTCTTGGGCGTGCACAGGAAACTACTCGCGACGAACTCAAATTTCAGAAGTTTATCAATCGTCTCCGTAAGAAGTTCTCTGCCTTGTTTATTGATATTCTAAAGACTCAACTGATTCTTAAGGGTATCGTGACCGAAGAAGAATGGAACGATATTAGTCAAGATATTACAATCGACTTCATATCTGATTCTCACTTTTCGGAGATGAAGAACTCTGAATTGCTAATGAACCGCGCAGCAACTTTACGTGAGATTGACGAATATGTTGGTCGCTACTACAGCGTTGAGTGGGTTCGTAAGAATGTTCTTATGCAAACCGACGAAGAGATCGAAGAAATTGTCAAGCAGATTGAACAAGAAGGTTCTGGTCTTGAAGATGAAGACGACGATGGCTTTGCGGATAGCGTTCAATACACTCAGCCTGCTATAGTTGAGGAAGAAACTCCGGTGGTTGAAACACCGCAGCGTAATGAAGAGCTAGAAGCAGAGCAATTAAAGCTTATCCAGAGCATGACTAAGTTTATTGAACAAGAGTAATATAATATGGAACTGAAGGATCTACTCACAAATAGTTTCGTTATGGCTGTCTACAAAAAGATAAGCAAAGAGACTGACGAGAAGATTAATGAGGCTCTAAGTTTTGCTGCCGACCTTCAGGAAGAGATTGAACTTCTTGAAGGTCCACAAGGTCCTCAGGGAGAGCGGGGTGAAACTGGTCCCATAGGTCCAAAGGGAGAAAAGGGTGAGCGAGGTGAAACTGGCGCAAAGGGCGATACTGGACCAGTTGGACCAAAAGGTGACCGAGGTGATAGTGGAGAGCGTGGACCTCAGGGTGAGCGTGGACCACAAGGTCCAAAGGGTGACAAAGGCGAAACTGGAGCGATTGGTCCCCAAGGTCCAAAAGGTGAGAAGGGCGAACCAGGAATACAAGGAATCCCTGGAGAAACTGGACCAAAAGGCGATCGCGGCGAAAAAGGCGATCGTGGAGACAAAGGCGATACTGGACCTGCCGGAGAGAAAGGCGACAAAGGAGAACGAGGAGCTCAAGGAGAGAAAGGTGAGCGAGGCGAAAAAGGCGATCGTGGAGATGCTGGTCCAGCTGGAAGAGATGGAAAGGATGGCGAAACGCCTGATATCACTCCTTTAGTTGAAAAGGTAGATCAAAAACTCGAATCAATAAACGTTGACTTCTCTTCTGAGTTTGAATCTTTCCAAAAGGACATTGACGCTAAGGTATCCGAGCTTGAGAAAACTTCTAAGGAAGATGCTAAGAAGTTTAAGGCTGGGATTGAGAATGAGTTCACCAAATTCAAACAGACAATCAACAACCGTATGATAGAGCTCGCTTCTAGGAGAGATGGTGGTGATGTATCGGGCGGTGGTTCTGTTAAAATCATGGATAACGACGACGTTGAGATGAAACGTTTGTCTTTAATTGAAGGTGAATCAATCCTTGTATTCAACGCAGAAAAACAAAAGTTTGTATCAGAGAACTTTATCTCTGTACTTGATAGATTAAAGGCGGAGCTAGAAGTGCAGTACAATAGATTAGTTGACGTTGAAGGCTCGTTCACATACGTTGGCGAAGCGCTTCCAGGAACAGCTACAAGCGCAGCGACTTGGCGTATTAAACGAGTCGAAGAAATAAATGGCGATTTGAATATACTATGGGCTGATGGTTCAGCTGAATTTGATAAAGTTTGGGATGATAGAGCAACCTTTACTTACTCATAATGAATGAAGTGATTGTAAAATACATTCAACCGTCAAACCCCTACAAACGAGCAAAGTGGGAGTTGGTTGAAGATTATACTTCATATACTGGAGTACTTGTACCGAAAGGTTATGTTACTGACGGTGCGAGTGTTCCAGTATTCCTCCATACACTGATGTCTCCGACTGGACCTATATTCAAAGCAGCTATTGTTCACGACTATCTAATAGACAAGAACAACGGTAACTGGGATGAAGCCAATAGAGTATTCTACGAAGAGCTCGAATACTGCGACATAAGCGATTTTAGAATAAGAGTTATAAAGCTGGCTATAAATACTGCTAGCAAGTTTAGATCTAAGAGAGTTATATTATGAATTGTGATGGTTGTTATGAGTGCTGTATTTCTTTACCTATAAACGATACAGCCCTGACAAAACCTGAAAACAGCAAATGTACATTCTGTGATAAAGGTTGTACAATATACGAAGAACGCCCAGAGTCATGTGTAAACTTTAATTGTGTTTACATCGATGAAGGATATAACGAATCTCTAAGACCAGATCGCTCAGGCGTTATATTTGATAGGATTACAACCAAGATCTATTATGGGTTGGTTTCTGAGAGAAGAATTAATACTTGGGATACCATACAAATGGGCGAGTATATAAAGTCGTTGAATGCTAAAGGTATCTCAGTTGTTATCGCAGCATTCTCAACTGGTATAACAGATATTCGTTGTGCTAAAGGACACGATATTAATAAAGTGCTTGAGATAGCACTAAGGTATAAAAACTAATGGCAAATCCTGCATATTCAACAGACCTAGCGACACAGACAGATTGCTCGTCTGTAACTGGATTCTCAGAGGCATCGGGGTTCACCTCGACTGACGGCACGGGTGTTGCTGATACCGACTTGGCAATCTATGGATCAGTCTGTGTTACAGAGTCTCAGCGTAAATCTGGAGCAGGTTCTTTGTTTTATACAGGTACTGCTCGTACTCTACCGACTGATGGTGCTTTCTTTATATGGTTTAAGTTCTTTGCGCCTAACGCTCTTCTCACTAAAGCGAATGGTGGTTTACAGGCTCTAATAGGCGACAATAACGCTAACTTCCGTCGATTTTTTATTTCGGGTAGCGATACCTATGCCTATGGCGGTTGGGTAAATTATGCAGTTGACCCTCGCGTAACTCCTTCGCAGACTACAGGCAACCCTGGAGGAACTACCTTCGCTGGCGTTGGTATTGGTTGCGATCTATCGGTTGGTATTGCTAAGGGTAACTCATACAATATCGACCATATTCGATGGGGTCGTGGGGCGCTAGAGATTACAGGCGGCGATACTGACCCTACAAACAACCCAGCAAACTTTACAGGCGCGTCTATAGCTAACGATAATCCTACAACTGGACGTTGGGGTATTCTTCAGGACGTTGGTGGTTCTTATCTGTTCAAAGGGTTATTATCATTAGGTACAACAGCTGCCCTTGTAGACTTCCGCGACCAGAACAAAGTTTTAACTATCGATAATACAGAATTTGTATCATCCAACTTTAATAGGATAGAAGTCAATAACGCGAGCTCAAATGTTGCGTTAACAAACGTTTCGATATCTTCTTTGAGTACTGTATCTCGCGGTAACTGGGAATGTGTCGATAACGCTACTGTTGCTCTAAGTGGTTGTACCTTTGCTGACATGGGCACATTCATATTTGCGTCTAATACCACCGTAAACAACGAAACTACATTCCGTCGTTGTAATAGCGTTTCGCCGAAAGGTGCTACGATGACAAACTGTAACTTCAACTCAAGTAACGATACTACAGGAGCAATGACTCTTGATGCTGATACTGAGATTTCTGGAGTTTCGGATTGTAATTTTGACAATAATAACATTGCTATTAAGATCACCTCTGCCGGCACATACACGTTCGATAACCTGAACTTCACTAATATCGGAACAGCGACTGTTGACTTTACAGGTACAGGCACTTGTACTATCAACCCAACAAATGGCGGTAACGTTGCGCAAGCAAATGTTACTGCTTCAGGTGGTGGTACGATTGTTGTAAATGCTCCGTCACTTTCATTTACAGTCAACAACTTGAAACCTGACTCTGAGGTTCGTATATTCCGTCAGAGTGATGGCGTTGAAGTTGGTACTGGCACAGAGTCCGCTGCTGTATCAGATACTGTAAACAGCACTGCCGGTGATCCTCGTTTCCAACACACGATTAGCCACACTCAAGGCGGTACTGCTGTTAACATAGTGGTATTCTCTGAGGGGTGGAGTGATATCTACCAGCCATTTACATTACCGTCAATCAGTGGTCAGACTTTCTTGGCAACTCAAACTGTTGACCGAAATTTCTTTAATCCATAGGAATAAATATGAAGTATAGAGTGGTAGAATCTACTGTTGAATTTCTTAAAAACATAGAATTTGAATTTGATTTTTCACCGTATAAGGTGGGTGACTCAGTTAACATCCTTGGACAGCAAGTAACCATTACACAGTTAGGTGGAGGCGTTGTAGGCGCTTCTTCAGAAACTGCTGTAATGTTTGTACAATACGTCCCCGAGGAAGGTTAATTTTTATAAATATAGACGTTATATAACAAAACACTCAAAACGGAGTCATTCGAATGGCAACACTTATTCTAACAGATCCTACGGATCTTATTAGCGGCGGGGATACTGGTACAACACCATTAGCACCTCTTGTCGTTGATGAAACAACTAAAACTATTACTATCACCCCTGGATCAGGTATCCTGCCAGCGTCATCTGATGGTATCACTGGTCAGGCACTTTACTCTGCCCTCAAGATCTTGTGGCGTAACTCTTCAACCTACATTAAATATCCATTCCCAATGGAAGCAATCACACCAGAACAGTTCGACTTCATCAATGGTTGGACTCTTGCTAACGATGTAACTCGTAAAGCACTTCGTACTTGTGGTTGGACTGAGTATGACACCAATGGTCAGAACGTAATTCGTCGCTACATGGGCGTGGTGACGTTGGGTACATTGGCAGAAACTGATACATCTTACTTCCAGTGGAACACTGATGTAAAAGACGACTTCACATTCCCTGGTCCTATCAACGAAGGTATTCAGATCTTCGGCGATGTTTCTAACGGAAACGTCAACTACTTCCAGCAGAGCACTGGTGCAGACTTAACATTGTTTAACCGCATTCAGGGTAAGACTTACTCATCTGCTACTAACGCTTCGATCGGTGCGAACTTACTGTCATATATCGTATACCGATTCCCACTATCAAATGCTACTGACCTAAACATCACCGCATCTGATGCTCACATTGAGTACAGCGATACTATTACAGGCGCGACTTGGACAGGTGGTGTTGCTGAGTTTACAGTAACAAGTTCAGCTGATCTTGAAATTGGTTCTCGCGTATACATTAGCGGTATGACTCCGTCAACTTACGATGGAACATACGCTGTAACTGCTAAGAGTGACGGTACTCACTTCTCGGTAGCTATCACTAACGATCCAGGAGCATTCGTCTCTGGTACAGCTGTCACTTCTGTTCACGCTAACATCACGATTGACTTCACAACAGCAATCACTGGTATCGACGTAAACGAAGATACAACTGATGAGTCATACACAGTAGATGTGAACGATTCTGCTGGTACTGCTACAACAAACGAGATCTACGAGAAAGTTCAGTACTTGCTACGTCAGCCTTCTCCGACTGATATTGACACTGGCGCTGGTACAGTTATTGGTGACACTCAGGCACAATTGCTTGGCTTCGTAGGTAGTACGCTTGTTGGTGAACCTGGTACATACATCAGTAACCTTAACAGTGCCTTCTTGAACTCAGTAACATTCTACGAATCTACTGATACTGCTAAATCAACCCCAATCATCTACCCATTCATTGCATCTGGTGTAATTAACTTCGGTGCGAACGCTGGTTCAGGCGTTTACAAGTACTGGATGTTCTACAACTCTGGTTCGCTTGATCTTGGTACAGCGGCTGATGAGTATGGTGGCGCTAACGCTACTATCGTTAAGGATAGAGATGGTGTTGACATTGCTGGCACATACAGCGGTTCTTCTGTACCATTTACATTCAAGTACACTCAGGAAACTGCGGGTGGTCTACGTACTGCGGACCAAGATGCTGATGTAATTGTAGTTGGTATCGGTTTGGAAAGCGGTCAGTTTGCTTCTGTAACGTCTACTATCACCAAAGCTACTGGTCAGTCGATCCTACTTGCTCCGGCTCAGGAACGTAACTACGATAACCCAGCCTAATTGGGTATGAAAAAGGGGGCGAAAGCCCCCTTATAAATAACTACATAATGAACTAATTTATAAGAGATTTTTATATGGCAGGCGAACAAACATGGGTTCAAGTCCCACCTGACAGCACTGGTAAAAAGATTAGACATAACCCTTATCTACGTGTTAATTTTACCGGAAACACAGGCGGTCACGTATGGGAAGAAGGTGGCACATACACCATCACCGGAAGCACCACCCTTACTGTCACAGTGTTCAAAGGGTTAAATGGCGAGACTGGTAATGTTGGAATAAAACTAAAACAGTCTGATATTATCAACAATGCACCTCTTCCTATTCAGGGTGATATCATTAGTTATGAAGGTCAACAGGTCGCTACTATAGGCGCAAATGTTGACATGATTTATATCCCTTATGGTGCTATTGTAGGTGGTAGTAAGCCTGATAATACTGTAGAAGTCGATAACACAGGTTCAATGAACGTGCGGTTCTCGGAAGGTCTTCCGCAGCTGGACGCATTCGGATCATTACGTGTTTCTTCTGGTACATCATTAGGTGATTACACGTTTACATATAATCGATCACCAGCTGACTTTTCCACAAAGATTATAGGCAATGCATCTTTAGAGCATGATTCTAATCTAAGAGCAATTAAACTAATCAACCCCGCTGGTGTTCCTGCCGCTGGTTCGTTTGACCCTAATGCAGGTCTTGACAAAGTTGCTCACGTTTCTAACACATACCATCATTACTTCCCTGGCTTTTCACAAGTAGCAATGATGACTGTTGCGCTTGGTGATACAGGACGAGATGGTGTCGACCGTGAATGGGGTTACTTTGACCGATTTAATGGATACTTCTTCCGTTGTGATGACTCTACGAATGGTTTAAAATGTGTTGTTCGTACATCAACATCTGGAACTGTTACTGAAACTGTTATAACCAGCGCAGACTTTAACGGTGATCCAGTAGACGGTACGGGCGATTCTCAGATGAATCTCCACCTGACTAATGACAATATCTACTGGATTGACGTTCAGTGGCTTGGCGCTGGTCGTGTTCGTTTTGGTACGTACCATCGCGGAGAACGTATTGTAATTCACGAATATTATCATGAAGGTGAATTGAATAACGGTAAACCACATACACAAACTGCTTCATTGCCAATTAAGTTTGCTCAGACTACCACTCAGACTCAGATATCAGAATCTGTAATGCTTGCGTGGTGTGCATCTGTTCATACAGAGCATGCAGTTGATGTGTCTGCTCTAGGTAAAAACCGTTTGGAAACAATGACAAAAACATTTGATCCAACTAACATTGAAAATAATAGTGAGTATGAGTTAATCGGTGTATTATCGCCTGTTAAATCTATTCCTGCGGGAACTTTATCCGCTGATAAATCAAATAGATCGGTATACCTCCCTAACTATATGGAAGCATTGGCATATCACGCTGATGGATCAGAGGCATTCGTTGAACTTGAAGTATATGCGGATTCTATTATTGGTGGTGGAACTAAGTCATTCCCAATCAATCAAGACCAGATCACCGATGGAGCCACTGCTTGGATGGTACCTGTTACTCCTTTGGAAGATAACGGTATTGAAGTGTTTAAACCTGCTAGTTACACATTCGCGGATCGTCCTAAGTTCTGGGGTGGTGGTATACACGTTCATGCTCAATACATGAAAGGTTACGCTCGTGTCGACATTTCAAACGTATATACTAACCTACAGGATGGTTCATTTAAGAACTATGCTGAACAGGGTGGATCTACAATTCATCCTGTTGATAGCATTACCCCTAGCCCAGATGGTACAACACCGACAGTTGTTACTATGGCAACGGGTATGCGACACCGTGAAGGCTATCCAGTCGCATTTAAAGGTATTGAAGGCACATTAGGTACAGATGCTACTAACGGTCTTAATATCACAGCCGCGCGCGAGAATCGCTATTACCTACGAATCACTGCTGTTAACCAAGCAGAATTGTATCACGACATTGAGTTCAAGAATCCTGTAATCACACAAGGATTGACTGCTACTAATTTTGGTATGATGGGTGGCGACTATGGGGATCAAATGTACTTCGTTGCTGTATGTAAACCTCTTCCGCCTACTATTGCTAAACAAGCAACTGCGGGTGATGTGACTATCCACTTCAACCTTGGTTGGTCGGAGATTCAGCAGTAATGTGGTCTTCGCTCCATTACGGACATTATGAATTCTGGTCAGTATACGATCCTGCCAATGGGTTGTATGGTGACCAGAAGGTCGCATTTGATGGACCTAATAAAGTCATTTATGTTAATATTGGAGTGACTGAACTTGATGTCAAACGGGATCTATACTCTGCTTGGAAAGAGTGGATAGCGGGTTCTAAAGATAAACAGGTTGCTGCTGGTTTTCCGATAGCATTCACTGCTATCGGTGGTGACGCCATATCTCAAACATCATCGTTGGGTTCTACGTTCTTCCTCGAGAATGGGTGGCGTATTCAGCCATATGCATCAGGCGGTTCTTATCTGTTAAATGTTATCGGAAACCTATACACCCGAGAAGGTGATTCACCATTCTTGTTTGCTGTTGGCGCTTCTGTATCGTTGACAAGGGCATCCCTCGTTGACCAAATTACACCAGACCTCAGCGCATTTGGTTTGTCTAGTGAGTCTATCTCAACTACTGTTTGGAATGCTGAGAATCGTACCCTAACGTCACCGTCTGGTCCTACAGCTGAAGAAGTTGCTACATCTGTTTGGGATAGGGCATATGCTTCTCACGATGGTGATGGTACGTTCGGGCATCTTGTCAATTACATTAAAGAACTTCACAAGCGTTTGTATATTGATGTTGATGCTGAAGTTAATGGCGATGGATCTCAAGAACATCCGTTCAACAACTTGTCGTCAGCCATTGACCGTGCTGAGATTGACGGTATTCGTGAGCTACAAATAAGTGGCGATGTTCAACTAGATCGTAATATTAAGAACTTTGATATTAAGGGTATAGGATTACCAGAGTTTGACTGTAATGGCTTTAGTATTCAAGGATGTCACTTCTCAGAGATTAAATTTAAAGGACTATATACGTCAGGTAATCAGAACACTCGTGGCGGTGTAATCGTGCGTGATTCGTTATTACTTAATGGCGCTTATCTTGAAGGCTTCTTTGAGAACTGTGCTCTTGGCGGAGACTTGTTCGCTATTGAAGGTGGCAATATCTTCATGAAAGATTGTGCTTCGGGTATCCCTGGAACAAACCGTCCAACTATTAGTATGAACTCTGGCGGTGCTTCTCAGTTGAGCGTTCGTGGATACAGCGGTGGTCTGACAATCAAAGACTGTGATAATGTAGACGATCGTGTTACGGTTGAATTGCTTGCTGGTAGTCTAACATTCGATTCGTCTTGTGTGCTCGGTACAATGGTTGCTCGTGGTACAGGTAAGTTTGTTGATGAGACTAACGGTGCCACTGTCATAGACGAAACTCTTAACCGTGAATCGCTTGCTACTTCTGTACAGATTGATGCTGGCGCGGCAGATGCTATTTCTGATGCAGTGTGGAATAAACTTATTGCTGATATGGTTGTGGCAGGAAGCGCTGGTGAAAGATTACAAGCGTTGTTAACAGTTAATAAGTACTTGGCTCTCCAGAAATAATAAAACTTATAAATATAAGGTATAGAACTAATGGCTATCAAATTTAAAGAATTTATCTCCGAAGCAAAGGAAGAAGTCAAAAGCTTCAAAGTTGGTAAAGGCTACAAAGCTGTTATCAAAAAAGAAGGCGGTAAATTCGTTGGCTATATTGACGGCGAGAAGCTAGACGTTTTCAAGTCTGCTGCTGAAGCTGAAAAAGCCATTAAAGATTTCACAGAACTAATGGGTAAATAAACATGGCAAATATCTACAGACCAATCAGCGCAGAAGAAGCTGCTGCTACTGTCATTGGTTCTTCTTCTACCGTCAGCAACGCAAAGGTGGTTCGGGTAATCAATACTACAACCACTCCTGCTCTAGTCACATTGGTAGCGAACGATCAAACTACTGTTGTCGGCTCTATGTCAGTGGCTGGTAACGGGGAATTGGTGATTCATAAAGGCGCTGACGAATATCTATTTGCTGGTGCTGCTACAGTATTCTTCACCAGTATTCAGAATCCTAAGGGGTAATGTATGAAGCTCATCACAGAACACTTCGACCAACAGCTTGAGTATATCACTGAAGCTAAAAATGGCGAAAAGACTATGTACATTGAAGGTATCTTTATGCAGTCAGATGCTAAGAACCGAAATGGACGTATCTACCCTAAAGCAACTATGGAACGTGCTGTCGATAAATATGTCACCGAGCAAGTTTCTAAGGGTCGTGCTGTTGGTGAGTTGAATCATCCGGATGGACCAACCGTAAACCTTGACAAAGTATCTCACTTGATCACTGAATTGAAGTGGGAAGGTAACAACGTCATCGGTAAAGCCAAGATACTAAATACTCCGATGGGTCAGATTGCTCGCGGACTAATGGAAGGCGGTGTACAGCTAGGTGTATCTTCTCGTGGTATGGGTTCGGTTGTTCGAGGCAAAGACGGCACTATGATGGTCGGTGAAGACTTCATGCTAAATACCGTTGATATTGTACAAGACCCATCTGCTCATGAAGCTTTCGTAAACGGTATCATGGAAGGCGCTGAGTGGATATACAATGACAAGCTCGGTATATGGACTCAAGAAGTCGTAGAAACACAGGCTAAATACATTAAAGAAAACTATAAGAAGCTTGACACTGATAGTTCTATTCGTATGTTCAAGAACTTCTTAAATTCAATTGAGGTGAAATAATGTCTGTAGAAAATTTTATTGATGCATTGGAATCCGGCGATTATAAATCCGCTGAACAAGAATTTAAAGCTGAACTTCAATCACGCACGTTAGAAGCTATTGACGCTCGTCGTGTTGAAGTTGGCCAAGCTATTTCTCAGTCTATGGGCGCTTCCCAAGCTGAAGAATAAAATTATATAAATATTTGAATAATTATGGGATCATTGATTAAGTGAGACTGAAACGCAATTTAGCTTTCCTCTCAAACTTTAACTCAATAGGAGTATAAAATGTCTAAATATGACGTTGAAGAACAGCTCCAAGATGAACTCGTTGAGGACGTTGAAGTTACTGACGAGGAACTTTTGGAAGCTGCAGCTGAATTAGCTGAAGAAGAAGATGAAGACGAAGACGAAGAAGACGAAATGGAAGAGTCTGTAGACAAAGACAGCACTGAAGCTGCTGCCGCTACGACTGCTGCTGTTAAAGCTTCTGCGAACAAAAAAGCTAAAGCTCTACCAAAAGGCGCTAAAGGCAAAATGGCAACCGATTCTTACGTAAAAGAAGATACGTTCGCTGAAGACCTTGACGCACTTGTAGAAGACGAAGCTACTTTGTCTGAAGGTTTCCGCAACAAAGCTGGTGTTATCTTTGAAGCTGCTCTCAAGTCTAAACTTGCTGAGCACGTTGAGCGTCTAGAAGAATCTTACGCTGAACAGCTAGAAGAGCAGACTGCTACCATCAAAGCTGAACTAGTAGAAAAGGTTGATTCATACCTTAACTACGTTGTTGAGTCTTGGATGGAAGAAAATAAACTAGCAGTTGAAACTGGTCTACGTTCTGAAATCGCAGAATCTTTCATGGGCGCACTTCACGGTGTATTCGCTGATCACTACATCGCTGTACCAGAAGGTAAGGCTGATCTAGTTGAAGAGCTTGCTCAGAAAATTGAAGAACTTGAAGAAGGTTACAATGCTAAAGTTGAAGAAGCTCTCGAGCTATCTGAAGCTGTTGCTGAACTAACCCGTCAAGCTATCATCGTTGAAGCTGCTGAAGGTCTTTCACAGGCTCAGGCTGAAAAACTTAAATCACTAGTTGAAGACGTAGATTTTACTGATGCTGATTCTTTCGCTGAGAAAGTTGAAACCATCAAAGAATCTTACTTTAAGACTAAAGTTGCTGCTCCACAGGAAGAAGAACTAACAGAATCAACTGAAGAAAAAGTTGTTGATGCTCGTATGTCTGCTTACCTTGCTGCAATTAAAAAATCTCACTAATCGATTGATCGAGGAATAACAAAAATGTTTAAATCTGAACAACTTATGGAGAAATGGTCTCCTGTAATGGAAGCTGCTGAAGCTCCTGCTTTCGCTGACGCACACCGTAAAGCGGTAACTGCAGTTCTTCTAGAAAACACTGAGCGTGCACTTGCTGAAGAGCGTGGCCAAGCTCGTTACCTTTCTGAAGCTGCTCCAACTAACAACATCGGCAACGCTGGTACTGGCGCTATCGACACTTGGGATCCAATCCTAATCTCTTTGGTTCGTCGTGCAATGCCTAACCTTATTGCTTACGATCTTTGTGGCGTACAGCCAATGACTGGTCCTACTGGTCTTGTGTTCGCAATGAAATCTCGTTACGGTAATCAGGGTGCTGAAGCTCTATTCAACGAAGCAAATTCTGCTTTCTCTGGCGCTTCTGCTACTGCTACTTCTTCTAACGATCCGTTCGCAGCTGATACTGACGGTACTCCTGACGTGGGCGATTACTTCCCAGGTACTGGTATGTCTACTGCAGCTGGTGAAGCTCTAGGTGACGGTCAGGGTCCAGATTTCGCTGAGATGTCTTTCAGCATCGAGAAAACTTCTGTTGAAGCTAAGACTCGTGCATTGAAAGCTGAGTACACTATGGAACTTGCTCAGGATCTTAAAGCTGTTCACGGTCTCGACGCTGAGTCTGAACTTGCTACTATCCTTTCTGCTGAGATCCTTGCTGAAATCAACCGTGAAGTAGTTCGTACTATCAACAGCCGTTCTATCCTTGGCGCACAGCAGGCTGAAATCGCTGTTAAAGGTACTTTCGACCTTGCTGCTGATGCTGATGGTCGTTGGTCTGTAGAGCGTTACAAAGGTCTTCTAGTTCACCTACAGCGTGAAGCTAACCAGATCGCTATCGAAACTCGTCGCGGTAAAGGTAACTTCATCCTAGTATCTGCTGACGTTGCTGCTGTACTTTCAGCTTCTGGCATGCTAGACAACACTCCAGCGCTTTCTGGCAATGCTGGCGTTGCTTCTGACGTTACTGGTACTACTTTCGTTGGTACTATCACTGGTGGTATGAAAGTTTACCTTGACCCATACGCTGGTGTTAACTACGTAACTGTTGGTTACAAAGGTTCTAACGCATACGACGCTGGTATGTTCTACTGCCCATACGTACCACTCACTATGGTTCGTGCGGTTGGTGAAAATACTTTCCAGCCTAAGATCGGCTTCAAGACTCGTTACGGCATGATTGCTAACCCATTCACTGGTGCGCTTTCTGCTAACGCTCGTAACAACGTTTACTACCGTTCTTTCAAAGTTGCTAACATCCTTGACGCTGCTGCGTAATTGATGTAACACTGGTTTCCCTACTACCTTAGGGACCGTTCTGGGGAGCTTCGGCTCCCCTTTTTTGCGCCTATAAATAACGGTATAATGTCTAGAGGTGAATTATGCCATATACTCCAGAATACAACTTGTTGCTGGGCGATAATACTGTTTCCCAACAACAACCAGCAAACTACCTTTCGCCAGTCGGCTTTAGGTTGGATATAGACAACCAACGTTTTAAGAATGCCGAATTCTTCGTTCAAATGGTTTCTATTCCAGATATCTCTGCCCCAGGAGCTAACTTTGCCACTCCTAATAGGAACTTAATGATAGCGTCCGATAAAATCGAATATGCTACGCTTGAGTGTACTTTTTTGGTTGACGAATACTTGGTCAACTACAGAGAGATTCATGATTGGGTGTTATCCCAAGTTATCCAAGACGGCGAAAAGACTACAAGGGATATGACCCTAAGTATACTGACCTCCCATAATAACGTTGGGCGGCAGATAAGATTTGTTGACGCATATCCGACCAACATCTCTTCGCTACCGTTTGACTCTTCATCAGGAGATACCGAATATTTGACCGCAAACGTGTCGTTCAACTATTCATACTACAAATTCGTTTAAAAGGTTACTATATTATGCTTACAATCGAAAAGATTATTGAAATGTGGAAAAAAGATAGCGTCATTGAAGAAAACGATCTAGATGACGCTTCAATCAAAGGCGCAAAGCTTCACTCTAAATACCTTGAAATATATTCAGCACACCGTATCTTCTTAAAACGCAAAGAGCGCTCTTTCGAGAAACTTCTTGAGAAGAAAGTTCGTTGGTATCAGGCTAAAATGTCTAAGGAAGAAATGGATGAACTTGGTTGGGGGTATGACCCGACCGAAGGCTTATCAGCGCCTAAATCAAAAGCTGAAACCGAACGTTGGCTACAAAAGGATGATCAACTAAAAGATATTGAGCTAGATATTGAAGAACTTAAAATTACGATAGATACACTGAAAGAAATACTAGAAAATATTAAATGGCGACACCAAAATATTAAAAATGCGATAGATTGGAGACGCTTCACCAGCGGAGTATAATAATTATGGACGTGATCAAAGTCCGCAAAAAAAATCACGCTTTTCTACACATCGATGCCGAACCAGGAATACTTAACGAATTGACCGACTTCTTCTGTTTCTACGCTGAAGGCTACCAGTTCATGCCTTCGTATAAAAACAAGATGTGGGACGGCAAAGTTAGATTATTCCAGTCTCGCGAGCGCGAGCTCCCAGGAGGTCTATATAAGTACCTCTATGAGTTCGCCAATGTACGCGACTATAAAGTAGAAGTTGAAATAGATAACTATTATGGTGTTCCGGACGGTTCAATGGATATCAATCTCGATTACCTCGAAGATTGTACTTTCACTAGCCGTGGGGAACCAATAGAACACCGTGACTATCAGCTTAACGCCATTCACCATGGGTTATCCAACAAGAGAGCGTTGCTGATTAGTCCGACCGCATCGGGCAAGTCGTTTATAATTTATTCCCTTGTCCGTTATTACCTCGAGAATCATAACAAGAAGATATTGTTGGTAGTTCCTACAACCTCGCTTGTTAAACAGATGTATTCTGATTTTGCTGATTACAGCGAGCATGATGAGGGGTTCGATGCGGGTAATCTTATCCACTGTATTTACGGTGGGCAACCTAAGATCGCTAAGGACGAGCGAATTGTTATCTCAACATGGCAGTCGATCTACAAGCTACATACTCCGTGGTTTGAACAGTACGGAATGGTAATCGGAGACGAAGCTCATAACTTCAAGGCAAAGTCCCTATCCGATATACTGAGTAAGTGTAAAGAGGCGGAATACCGTTTCGGCACAACAGGGACACTAGACGGTTCTCAGGTCCATAAGCTCGTCCTCGAAGGGCATTTTGGACCAAGCTATAAGGTCACGTCAACCAAAGATCTAATGGACTCTGGTGCCTTATCAGACCTGAAAATCAACGTATTGCTTCTGAAGTACACCGATGAAGAATGCCAAAAGGTTATTAAACAGAAGTATCAAGCAGAAGTCGACTTTATCGTACAACACGAGAAGCGGAATAAGTTCATCCGAAACCTTGCGCTTGACCAGGAAGGCAATACGCTTGTTCTGTTTAATTTTGTTGAGAAACACGGCAAACCGCTATATAATATGATAAAGGAAAAGGCACACAGCCGTCGGAAGGTGTTCTTTGTATCAGGAGCTACAGATGTTGACACTCGCGAAGAAGTTCGTAGGATTACAGAAAAGGAAAAAGACGCGATTATTGTCGCTAGTTTGGGTGTGTTTTCTACTGGCGTCAATATCCGTAACCTCCATAACATTATTTTTGCTAGTCCTTCTAAGTCCCAAGTAAAGGTTCTACAGAGTATTGGTCGAGGCTTACGTAAGTCTGATGATGGTAAGGGGGCAACCCTTTATGATATTGCTGATGACTTACATTGGAAGTCTAAGAAAAACTATACGTTAAACCACGCAGGCGAGCGAATAAAAATTTATGCTCGTGAGAAGTTCTCCTACAAAATATATGAGGTAGAATTATGAGTGACCATCTTAGGCAAGAAGCAGAATCGCTTAACATTATGACGTTAAAGCTTAATAACGGTGACGAGGTTATCGGTCTCGTCAACCGTAATAATCCCAAAGAATCTGTCCTACTCCTTGAACAGCCTTTGGCGATGATTAAAGTTTATAATGGACATAGCAACAGCTACACGTTAAACTTTGAAGAGTGGATGCCTACATCTGAGGATAATTTGGTGGCAGTTATTCGTTCAAATATCGTTGGCTATTCTAAAGCTAACCTAGACGCAAAAGAACACTACCTAAATACAATTATAAATCTGGCTCAGCCGCCAGAAGCTATCGCTGATGAAGAGGATGATTACTATGATGATGTACCTCTCTCCGAAGCTACTTTACACTAATACGTGCCCGAAGGGTACTTCCTCTGGAATGGGTATATTCACCCCGCCCCAAACAGTAGTTCTATTATACTATGAAAACAGCGATTCGTAAAGTAATAAAAACCAATCGCTGCTTCTATCTTAATAAAAATAATTTATCCCTACGGACTTTACTTTTGAGTGCTGATAGTCTATAATACAGTTGTAAGTTAAAACTTAAGGATATATTATGGCTACTGAAAAGAAAAATACCAAACATTACGTGAACAATAAAGAGTTCTCTCAAGCTGTTCACGACTATGTTCATAAGTATCAGGAGGCAAAGGCTGAAGGTCGAGATCTAGTTGTCCCTGATTACATTGCTTCATGTTTCCTCAAAATCGCAGAAGGCTTGTCTTACAAACCTAATTTTATTCGCTACACATATCGCGAAGAGATGGTGATGGATGCGGTTGAGAACTGTCTGAAAGCAATTCATAACTACGATATCGAAAGGGCGACTCGAACTAAGAACCCTAATGCCTTTGCTTACTTTACTCAAATCAGCTGGTACGCTTTCCTGCGTCGACTACAGAAAGAGAAAAAGCAACAGGATATCCGCTTCAAGTTTATTGAACAAGGCGGATTTGAAGAGTTCATGTTTAACGACGACGAAGACTACATGGCTTCTGATGAGTATACTTTTGTTGATGAACTGCGTACTCGTATTGAACAGGTACACCGTCATGACCGTGCCCTCAAAGAATATACTGGCAAGGAAGATAAAGATCCGGAAGGCATCGAGTTGTTCATGGGAGGTTATTGATGCAATATGAACATATAGAGACTGGCAAGGTTGTTACAGCAATACAGTTTACTGGTAAAAATCACACTAGATTGGAACTGTTTGCCGGATCATCGCGTAATTTCCATGAGATAAAAAAGGGCGATTGGATAGTTAAACGTGGTCATGCCGATTACTGGGCTGTAACCCGAAAGGCGTTTGAAACTGAATATGAGAGATTAGTTTAATGAAAATCGCTGTCCTTAATGATACGCACGCGGGTGCGCGCAATAGCTCTAAGATATTCATGGAATACCAAGAGAAGTTCTACAGTGAATGCTTCTTTCCTTATTTGAAGGAACATGGTATCAAGAATATTATCCATCTTGGCGATTATTATGAGCACCGTAAGTATGTAAACTTTCAAGCTTTGAACCACAACCGAAAGGTATTCTTGAACGTCCTCAAAGAACAGGGTATTGTAATGGATATAATCCCTGGCAACCATGACGTTTTTCACAAGAATACTAATGAACTTTGTTCGCTCAAAGAGCTCCTGGGTTACTACACCGCAAACGTCAATATCATTATGGAACCACGTGTAATGGACTATGACGGTTGTAAGATTGCCCTAGTCCCTTGGATCAACAACCAGAATTATGCTGATACAATGGGTTTCCTTAAGCAGTGTAAGGCTGATATTGTCGGAGGACATTTTGAGTTTGCGGGCTTTGAGATGTATAAGGGTATACCGACGACTCACGGTATGGGTATTGAACCGTTCAAACGATTTGAGCAAGTTTGGTCTGGCCACTTCCATACTAAATCAAGTCAAGGTAATATTACATACTTTGGCGCTCAGATGGAATTCAACTGGTCTGATGCTAACGACCCGAAATACTTCCACGTGTTTGATACCGAGACTCGGGAAGTAACGGCTGTTCGCAATCCTTACACGCTTCATGAAAAAGTACTTTACGACGACACCAAATTAGATTATAATAGTGAGTTCGATACCGATAAACTCCTTGGCAAGTTCGTCAAGATAGTGGTTACGAAGAAAACTAATACATTTGATTTTGACCGTTTCGTTGATAAAGTACAAGGTCTAGACATTCATGAACTTAAGATAGCGGAAACGTTTGATGAGTACATGGGCGAAAACGTAAATGATGATGAGATAAGCGTAGAGGAAACGACTACCCTTCTTGATTCATATGTTGAGGCTGTTGAGACTGACCTTGATGCCGATCGTATTAAAGGTATGATGCGTTCGTTGTATACTGAAGCTTCGAATTTGGAGATAGCATGATCCTCTTTAAATCCGTAAAATATAAGAACTTCCTCTCAACGGGGAAGAACTTTACTCATATACAGCTAGACCGTGCACCGACAACTTTGATTGTCGGGCACAACGGTGCGGGTAAATCGACTATCCTAGACGCAATTTCGTTTGGGCTATTTGGTAAACCTCACCGAAATATCACTAAGGGGCAGTTGATAAACTCTATCAATAATAAAGACTGCGTTGTTGAGGTAGAGTTTGAAATTGGTAACCATAAGTTCAAAGTTGTTCGGGGGATTAAACCTAACATATTTGAAATATGGCAAAACGATAAAATGATAGACCAGTCGGCTGCTGTCAAAGACTACCAGAAATTCCTTGAATCAAACATATTGAAATTGAACCATAAGTCTTTTCACCAAGTTGTTGTTTTGGGGTCTTCATCGTTTATTCCGTTTATGCAGTTGCCCACCGGAGCTCGCCGTGGTGTTATTGAAGATCTACTCGATATCAATATATTCACCAAAATGAACGTTCTCCTCAAGGAAAAGGTCGCCAAGATTAAGGAGGAAATAAAAGATGTGACCTATAACGTTGACTTGATCAAGGAAAAGATATCGCTTCAACGTAAATACCTGAAAGACGTAACGGACTTGAATGAAGAACAAGTCCGTATCCGTAACGAAAAGATCTTAACCATCCGAGCTCAGGTAGCTGAACTCCAAAGTTCTAATGGTGTCTCTTCACAATATATTGAAGAGTACCAGGAAGACGCTTCCCGTGAAATGGCGAAGGCTTTGAAGAAACAAAGCAAGATGATTGAGTATGGAGCGCAGTTTAAGGAAAAGATGCGGTCTATCGCTAAGGAGGCTCAGTTCTTTTCTGAACATGATCAATGTCCTACTTGCGAGCAGGGGCTTGAGGCAGAGTTCAAAGAATCTAAAGTTGAACAGGCAAAGGTAAAGGCAAAGGAACTTCAGGAGGTTATGAATAAGGCAGAAAAGGAAATATCTGCCGTTAATAGTGAGATCCAAAGGCTAGAGGATATTCATGAAAAGATCCGATCCGCTCAAAATGATATAAACGGCAATAACCGTGAGATTGATAGATTACAGGAGGAGATTAAAACGCTTGAGCAAGAAATTCATTCGATGAATGTTGGTGATGGCGACGTTAAAGTTATCCGAGAAGGTCTTGAATCACTTATAGCTGACAGGGATACATTGACCGAACGTAAACTTGAGTTGCTTGACGATAAGACTTATTCGGAAGCCTGTGCTGAAATGCTTAAAGATACGGGTATTAAAACCAAAGTCATTAAGCAGTACCTGCCAGTCATGAATAAGTTGATCAATAATTATCTTCAGGTGCTGGACTTCTTCGTGTCCTTTAACCTTGATGAATCATTCAATGAGGAGATTAAATCTCGCCACCGTGACAAGTTCAACTATAGTTCTTTCTCGGAAGGTGAAAAACAACGAATTGACCTTGCCTTGCTATTTGCTTGGCGTCAAATTGCTAAAATGAAAAACAGCGTATCGACTAACCTACTTCTCCTCGACGAGACGTTTGATAGTTCCCTTGACTCGGATGGCGTGGATAACCTCCTCAAAATCCTGGGTACGCTTGAAGACGACACCAACGTGTTCGTTATCTCACATAAACGGGATGAGCTTGACGGCAAATTCCGGTCTAAGATTGAGTTCACTAAAGAACGCAATTTCTCTAAGATGGTGGTGGCGTAACAGCCACCGCTTATTCTTTCCAGTTCTATCCATATTCTAAATCGGTATTTTACTTCCTTCATTTCATCATCTATAATACATGTATTGAAATTGAGGAGAGTCAAATGAAAGTTAATTTTACCGAGCGCGCAGCATACCAAGGTTTTCAGCCAAGCGAAGTAGTATTAATCAGCGACCCAGGATTAACACACCTACGCATAGGTCAGGCGATCAGCAAGAAGCTTTACGAAGAAATAGCGTACCTCAACGAAATAGAAGTAGAACCATTCAGCGAAGCGCGAGCGCAGGAGTTAGGTAAGGAACTCAAAGAGCGTTACAAAGGTTTAGTAGACCTAAGCAAGAACGCTTCAGTTATAGTAACCAGAAAGGCAATTCAGTTATAAGGATATAGTAAAGAAGTATAAAAATGGGGTTTACTTTCGAGTAGACTCCAACTATAATACATGTATACTGAATTGAAGGAGTTACCCATGTTTGAACGCAAATCTATACTTGCTAAACTACTCGCTAAGGAAAACATCAATGTTGTCCGTCGAGGCGAGCGCACTGCAGCGTTTGATGTGGTCAATCGTACACTTTACCTACCTATGTGGAAAGAGATGTCTAACGACCTCTACGACCTGCTGGAAGGGCACGAAGTTGGCCACGCTCTTTACACCCCAGCTGAAGGTTGGCACGAGTCTGTTGTAGACTTGGGTATCCCACGTGCTCTGGTTAACATCATTGAAGATATCCGTATCGAGCGTAAAATCCTCGAGACTTACCCTGGTCTGAAGAAAAACTTCATGAAAGGCTACCAGGAATTGCTTGATCGCGACTTCTTTGGACTTTCTAAGCGACCAGTATCTTCTCTAGGTTTTATCGACCGCATCAACGTTTCTTCTAAGACTCGTGGATTGGTTGAAGTTCCATTCCTGGACGATGAATCTCCGCTACTAAATAAGGCGATGGCTGTTGAGACTTTCGAAGACGTCATCGAGGTTTGTAAAGAAATCTTAGATTTTTTGAAGGAAAAAAATGAAAACAAACAGTCAAATACTATGCCTTCTGAACAAGAAGGTGAAGGCTCTGACGAACAAGATTCAGGTCAAACTCTTGAAAGCGGAAATCCAATTGAAGCTCCTTCTTCTGAAGAAAGTGGAAGAGGACAAGAGGAGGAAGAAACTTCGAGCGCTGGAGAAGCTTCACCAGAACAGGATGAAAAGTCAGGATCCGAGGGTCAGGATAGCCTTCCAACTCAGAGTGAGGGAAATTCTGAGGGAGATGCACCAGAAGATCAGCTTGTAGATTCTCTGGGTGCTGGTGATGACTGGAACGATTCTTACACTGACGATGCTTTCCGTAAAAACGAAGAGTCTCTAGCTGAAACTGGACGCTGGGGCGATGCCCCAGTAGTTTCTCAGGGTATCTTTGCTGATGACATTAAAGATATAATCATTCCGGCTTCTGATGTGATTGCTAGACGTCAGAAAATTACCCAAAAAGCTTTGGAACGCGGCGACAGCTGGGACATCAGCGCTTACGAAGAAATTGGTCAGGATTTCGTTGACTTCATGGCTGAAACTACGAAAACCGCCAATGCTATGGCTAAAGAGTTTGAGCGTAAAAAAGCTGCAGATCAGCACAATCGCTCAAGCGAAGGCAAGTCTGGTGTAATTGACGTAAACAAACTACACAGCTACAAGTTCAACGATGACTTGTTCCTGCGTCATACTATTACGCCTGATGCCAAGAGCCACGGTCTAGTTTCTATCATCGACTTCTCTGGCTCTATGAATCAGGTTGTTGGTAATGTAGTTGAGCAGGCTATCACTCTGGCAATGTTCTGCCGCAAAGTTAATTTGCCGTTTGAGATCTACTCGTTCACTACAAACGGTTCGGCTTATGGCGAGGACCTTTCTAAAGAAGGGTACGAAATCCGTCGTGAAAACAATAGCATTGACGTCCGCTCGCTGTGCATAATCCAGCAGCTTTCTTCTACTATGAATAAGGCTACCTTTAAAACTGCCTGCGAGACGCTGTACCGTGCTACTCACAAAAGCAAAAATGCCTACTTCAACAGCTTTTGTTGTGAGTTAGATAGCCTGGGAGGTACTCCTCTTAACGAAACGCTGATTGTTATGCATGATGTTCTTGATAACTTCAAACGCAAGCATAACCTGCAGAAAGTGAACTTCGTTGCTATCACTGATGGCGATGCCCAGGGAACTAATTGCTATGATTCGTACCGTTCAACCTTCTTCAAGGTTCAGGGTAAATACATCCGCACTGGCGATATGTACGGACGTGACTTTACTGAGAAACTCCTAGAGAATCTTCGTAAAAAAGGTTACAACTGTATCAACTACTTCATCGTTAGTAATTCCCGTGATGCGAAGTACAAAACGTACTATTGCCGAAACCAGGATATGCTGATGAAGCAATTCCGCCAAGACAAAGTCGTTTCTATCGGAGATCACCACGGTTACAACGAATACTTCATTATCGATGGACGTCAGTCTGCTACCGCTGACGAGTTTGAAGTGAAGGATAATGCTAAGAAAGGCGATATCGCCCGAGCGTTCAAGAAGTTCGCTAAGTCTAAGAAAGGTAACAAAGTCCTTGCTAAGAAATTCGCTGAAGCGATTTCGTAATAAGGATATAGCTAATCGGTATAAAAATAACAAAAATAATTTGCCGATTAGCTTTACTTCTTTGGGCATAACGACTATAATACATGTATAAATTGATGAACGTCCTAACGGAGACTATATTATGATGAATACTAAACTTGCTTCAGTTCTGGCTGCTACATACCCAGATACAACTGAATTCGCTCCAAAGCAGGTTATCGAAACTGCTGAATCGCTTGGTATGGATAAGAAAGACGCGATTAAATACGTGAAGTCTTTCCCGAGCGTTCGTCGCGGTATCTATGACATGGCTTCAGCTGTTGTACCTTTCCGTGGCAACGCTGCGGTTGCGGTTGAACCAACTCCAGAATTTGAGGAACAGAAATTGTCTGCTAAGATTCAATCTATCGTAAACGAAGATGTTTACGTTCCAGCGACAAACTCTTGCTATGTTGCTTGGGGTTACTCGAAAGACGTTCAGACTATCCTGAGCTCCAAATCTTTCTTCCCTATGTTTATCAGTGGTCTGTCTGGCAACGGTAAAACGACTATGGTCGAACAGACCTGCGCTAAGTTGAACCGTGAGTATATCCGTGTACAGATTAGTCCACAAACTGACGAGGACGACCTGCTCGGTGGTTTCCGTCTGATCAATGGTGAGACCGTTTTTAACTATGGTCCAGTCGTCAAAGCTATGAAAGCTGGCGCTGTATTACTGATCGACGAAATTGACCGTGGCACTGACAAGATCATGTGTCTGCAGGGCGTCCTCGAAGGCAAACCAGTTTTGCTCAAGAAGACAGGTGAGCTAATTACTCCGGCTCCTGGCTTTACGGTTGTTGCGACCGCTAATACTAAAGGACGTGGTTCCGATGATGGTCGCTATGTATCAGCTTCAGTGATGGATGACGCATTCCTCGAGCGTTTCCCTGTTACTCTTGAGCAACCCTACCCATCGCTTGCGGTTGAGCGTAAAATACTCCTGAAGCATATGGAGAAGTTCAACGCTGTTGACGCTGAGTTCGCTGAGATGCTCGTTACTTGGTCTGAAACTATTCGTAAGACCTACTTTGATGACGGTATTGAAGAGTTGATTACCACTCGTCGCCTTTGCCATATCGCCGAAACGTTCTCTATCTTCGGTGACCGCAAGCGTTCTATTGAACTGTGTATCAACCGCTTTGAGGAAGATACTAAAGACGCTTTCCTTGACCTCTACGAGAAAGTTGATGCTTCTATCGGTGAAGCGCCAGCCCAGGAAGTAGACCGTGAAGAAGGTATTGATGAAGCAATTCGTGAAGCAATCGGAGGTTAATTGATGACATTTGAGAATGAAGTTAGTGAGGTGGTCGATGAGATCGCCTCCCTTCTAATATCTAAAAACAAAGCGTATGGCGATTCTGCTCTAAATCCTGTACGCATCTTTTCAAAGGCAGATGTGCTAGAGCAGCTGAATGTTCGTATCGACGACAAGCTAAGTAGACTGAGCCGTGGGAGCGACGCAGGCGAAGACGTAATCCTTGACCTTCTTGGTTACTTGATTATGTACCGTATCCAACAGAAAAGGTTGAATCCATATAACCCTGCTGGATAAATAATTTAAAATATCCCTTTACTTTTGATTTAAAATTTGTTATAATACCCTCTCTTAAATTATGGAGTTATCTATGAAACTATCGACCGAAACTGTTAACATCCTGAAGAACTTCTCTTCAATCAATTCGAATATCGTTATCTCTGCTGGTAACCAACTAAAAACTATGGCTGAAGCTAAGAACGTTCTTGCGAATGCTACGGTTGCGGAAAAGTTTCCGGCTGAGTTTGGTATTTACGATTTGGGCGAGTTCCTGGGTGTACTAAGTATGTTCGAAGATCCGGAGTTGGACTTCGACGATGACATGAACTATGTTGAAGTCAAGGAAGGAACCTCTAAAGTTAAATATTTCTTCTCTGACCCAGGCATCCTTACTACGCCATCCAAGCCAGTTAAAATGCCAGCTGCTGACGTTTCATTCAAACTGACTGCAGCTGACCTTGCTGCTATCCGCAAGGCTACTTCTGCGCTGGGTGTAAATGACCTTGTAATATCGCCAGTGGACGGTATCGTACATGCTACTGTTACTGATGTGAAAGACAAAACCGCTAACTCGTTTTCTATCGACCTTGGCGTATCAAGTGACGAAGAATACTCTCTTGTGTTCAACGTTGCTAACCTGAAGATGATCTCTGGCGACTATGACGTGGAAATCTCTTCTAAACTAATCTCCAAGTTTGCTAATGAAAGTGGCTTGGAATACTTTATCGCACTTGAAAAATCATCAACTTACGGAGCATAATCATGACCGAAGAAACAACCCCAGTACAACTAAGCCTCGGCGATATCATCGGTGCTGTTCAAATTATCGACATTTGTTCAAAGCGCGGTGCGTTCGAGGGGCAAGAACTAGCACAGGTTGGCGCATTGCGTGACCGTCTAGCGCAGTTCGCTCAAGCCAACCGCCCAGATGAAGAGCCTGAAGAAGAAGCTGAAGAAGGAGAAGCGGAGGCTGAATAAGCCTCCCTGATATATTATGACTGACGCGCAGAATGATATTGTACAAACTGAAATTCGTAAACAATTTGGGATAATTTTTGAAATGATTACTAATCCGAAAGACAAAGAAAAGCTCCAGAACGCAATCAAAGAAATCTCTAACAGCATGACTCGTATCGACGCTGAACGAGATTTCCAGAAAGACGCAATCGAGAAGGTTGCTGACGAAACTGGTGTTGAGAAAAAGTATGTTAAGCAAATCGCTGCTATGTACCATAAACAGACTTTCACTCAGGTACAAACTGCGCGAGAAGAAGTCGAATCGCTATACGAAGATCTATTCGGTTAAGGGGAAATATAATGAAAGTATCAGTTGATGTATACACAGCCTCGGTAGAAGAAGCGACCAAAACCTTTGCGGAAGCTATTAATCTTGGAGCCGAAGACGTTCGTTTGAGTCAGGTGACAGAACCTGATTGCTTCAACCTTATGATGGAGGTTGACCATACGAATGAGGTCCTAGCTATCATTGACGAAGGTGGTTGGGTTCGCGATTATAACGATGTATAAATAAAGTTCTGACACGCCCGTGACGTAGTTTGCTAGACTACGATATCAAAACTAGCTCTGCGGGATTGGTGGAATTGGTATACACGCTAGATTTAGGTTCTAGTGCCGCAAGGCTTGAGAGTTCGAGTCTCTCATCCCGCACCAATACGGAAGGCAGACCACAGGCTGGGGATCTTACTCTCCTACTACACCCAGCCGAAAACTGTCAACAGTTGAGGAACTCTGTATAAAAGTTCCAATCGGAGGAGTTCCAGAGTGGCCAAATGGAACAGACTGTAAATTTGTCGCGAAAGCTTCGGTGGTTCGAACCCACCCTCCTCCACCATAATTCCTCGATAGCTCAGTTGGTAGAGCAGTAGACTGTTAATCTATTGGTCCCTGGTTCGAGTCCAGGTCGAGGAGCCATTATCTCCTGATAGCTTAATTGGATAGAGCAACAGCCTTCTAAGCTGTAGGTTGAAGGTTCGAATCCTTCTCGGGAGACCATTATGGGACGTTAGCTCAGTGGTAGAGCATCCGACTCATAATCGGCAGGTCACTGGATCGTTCCCAGTACGTCCCACCATTAAAAAACGCTTTACTTTCCCATTTAGATAGGGTACAATACCCTTTCTAATCTACTATATTATGAGGTGCCAAATGGCTGATGAATTTCTCTTCGTTGAACGCTACCGTCCAAAAACTATCGACGAGTGTATCCTTCCTAACTCCCTGAAGCAAACGTTTAAGTCTATCGTGAATGGCGGTGAACTGCCTAACATGATGTTCGCTGGTTCGGCTGGTGTTGGTAAGACTACTGTAGCAAAAGCGTTATGTAATGAGCTTGACCTAGATTACATCTTGATCAACGCTTCTGAAGACGGCAACATTGATACCCTGCGTACCAAAATCCGTCAGTTCGCTTCCTCCGTTTCTCTGTCTGGCGGGTACAAAGTTGTTATCCTCGATGAGGCTGACTACCTTAATGCTCAGTCAACGCAGCCTGCTCTCCGTGGGTTTATCGAGGAGTTCTCTAATAACTGCCGATTCATTCTAACCTGTAACTTCAAGAACAAGATTATTGAACCGCTCCACTCTCGTTGTTCGGTTTATGAGTTTGCTATTCCTAAGGATCAGAAACCTAAGATTGCGGCTCAGTTCTTTAAGCGCCTCCAGGAAATCCTCAATATCGAAAACATTGAGTTTGACCAGAAGGCACTGGCTGTACTGGTTGAGAAGCATTTTCCTGATTGGCGTCGAGTGTTGAATGAAGTTCAGCGTCACTCTATTACGGGCAAAATCGATGCTGGCTCTATTGTTGACCTGTCTGATGACAACTTCAATGTACTGACCAATTCGCTGAAGGACAAAGACTTTAAGGTGATGCGCAAGTGGGTTGCTGACAATATTGACATTGAACCACAGGCTATCTTCCGTAAGATTTATGACACGATGTACGATAAGATTGAACCGCAATCTATCCCTCAAACCGTTGTAACCCTTGCCGAGTACCAGTACAAAAACGCATTCGTTGCTGACCATGAATTGAATGTTGTTGCTTGTATGACTGAACTTATGTCTGATGTAAGGTGGAAGTGATGGACTTAATATATGATTATGAGACCCTCTCAGCTAAAGTTGAGTCGGTTCCGGTGGTTACGCTGGCGACACTAAAGTTCGACAGGGAAAGGTTCAAAACCAATCCGTATACTTTCCCTGAGCTAGTAGAGTCATGTGTTCTGTACAAGTTTAATGTTGCTGAACAAATTGAGCGATACAAAAGGGTTATTGATAAAGAAACGTTAGACTGGTGGCAGAACGTCCCTAAGGAAGTCCGCGATGCTCAGTTAAAACCTAGCCAGGATGACTTATCGGTTTCTAATATACCTTCGATTTTTAATTCGTTAGTAGATAAGAAAACAACTATATGGACTCGAGGAAATACTTTCGATCCTGTTATCACTGATATTTACTTTCGTCAATTAGAAGAGTATAATTACCCTTACAGCTGGTGGAATATTCGGGACACCCGTTCGTTTATAGACGGGCTGACATACGGTTCTGATATTTCAAATAGCTTTATACCCGATGACCTGAAAGAAAAGTTTGATGCGCATGACCCTCGTCACGATATCTCTATGGACGTTATGCGTATGCAATACATTATTCGGTTGTTGTATTCTGATGAACCACCTTGGGATTGATTATGGCATATTCACCTTTTGATTTTTTGAACGCAATAAACTACAGCAAAGAACAACTTATTGTTGATGCTGAAACCGAGAAACAGTACGTCCCCTTCAAGGTTAATATGGGGTTGTCGTACTTTGATGACACTGTTAGGCTCGCTAATGTTATGAACATGCACCACAAAATAGATAAGAAACTTCAGAACGATTTTCTTATAAATATTATTAGGAAACGGAAGAGATTCTCTAAATGGTTTAAACCTGAGAAGTCTTCCGACCTTGAAGTGGTCAAAGAATATTATGGATATAGCACCGAAAAAGCTCGTCACGCTTTGACCTTACTAACTAATGAACAAATTGAAGAGTTAAAGAGAAGGACGTATAAGGGTGGAAGAAAATAAAACAATAGAATGGTCTCCAGCCATGTTACTTGAAGTAACACTAAATGAGCCGGATGACTTCCTTAAGGTTCGCGAAACCTTAACCCGAATTGGCGTAGCATCCCGCAAAGACAATAAACTATATCAGTCATGCCATATCCTACATAAGCAGGGCAGGTACTTTATTGTTCATTTTAAGGAACTATTCTTGCTAGACGGAAAGTCGAGCAACTTACTAGAGAATGATGTTCAGCGAAGAAACACTATAGCTACGCTTTTGAGTGATTGGGGTCTTATTGATGTGGTAGATAAAGAGCAGTCTAAAAATGTTGCTCCGCTTCGCCAGATTAAAGTGATCTCATTCAAAGATAAACATAACTGGGAACTATGCCCAAAATATAATATTGGAATTGCGAAATGAAACCTACATATGATAATTTGTTTATCGCGGAAATGAAAAAGGATACCACTACAGCAAGCGGTATCGTACTGTCTCGAGATATTGAGACAGGTAATAAACCAGCAGTTGTACTGGCTGCTGGTCCGGACGCTAAAGGCGTCAAAGCTGGTATGAAGTGTTACGTCAAATGGTCTGACGCTGTACCAGTGACTCACGAAGGACAAATTGGAGCATTTATTTCAGAAAAAAGTGTTCTAGCATACTTCGATTGAGTATAAATAAAGGTGAGTGCGGAATAGTCCGGCTCACCATTTAAAATTAAATTCTTGCTTAATAAAAGGAGAATGTCTTATGACAATCAATCACCCATCATTCGTTGGCTTCGAAACTCTGTTTGACAAAATTGACCGTATGGCTCATCAGCAGAATCCAGGCTACCCTCCACACAATATCCTAAAGTTTGACGACAATGACGAAGACTTCGTTCTTGAGCTCGCGCTTGCTGGCTACCGTCAAGAGGATATTGAAATCGTTCTCGAGAAAGATACCCTAACCGTTCAAACAACTAAGGACTACGGTTCAAATGTTGACGGTGTGGTATTCCTACACAAAGGCGTATCGACTAAGAAGTTCCGCAAAACGTTTACAATTGCTGATAACATCGAAGTTATCGGTGCCAGCATGACAAACGGTATGCTTCAAATTGAACTTCATAAGTTTGTACCGGAAGAGGACAAGCCTCGATACATTAGTATAAGTAATGATGTAGATAAGAAAACAGAATCAATATATCTCACTGAATAGTTATACTAAAGTATAAATAATTTTATCGTAACGAACACAACACACAAGGAAACTCAAAATGTTCGGTAAAATTAAACGCAGTGTTAAACACACTATCAAACGGGCTGCTATTGCGGCAGTCCGTTCTAGAAAAGAAGAAGCCTACTTTAAACTAGCGCATTACATGGCTCATGAATATCCTTCTGATTGGTCTCTGCACCAGATTGTAGCAGACATCAAAGTCAAACAGAAAGAAGGGGCACTGAAATGAACTGGTTGAAAGCTGTTCTTAAAGAATTGAGCAAAGATTCATACGAGCGCTATCGCGACCGTGTTGAAGAATATCTTGCTTCCTCGTCATCTATGGTTGAACTGGAAAACAGAATACGTCAGATTGAACGCGGCGAAGTAAAACTTTAATATATAATACACAACACACACAAGGAGACTAATATGTCAACTAAAAACCCGTTTGAAATTCGTACAGAAATCCTAGCAATGGCTAAGGATTACATGGACAAACAGTATGCCCTCAACCTTGAGGTGGCGCAGAAGATGAGCGAAGCAGTCGGCTCTACTGCTATGCCAACAATGTATACTGTTGAAGACCTCATGGAAAAGGCTAAAGAGTTCTATTCTTTCGTTTCTAAGAAAGACTAATAAACCCTTAAACCCACACCCCGCCAAGCGGGGTTTTTATTATAGGTGAATAATATGCTACTACCTGATGTGACTTTTTATATGCGTGAACGTGATGAATCCATTGGCGGTGAAAACCCGTTCAAGTGGGTTTACAAAACAACCAAAGACCTATTTGCTAATAAGAAAGTAGTAATCTTTGGACTCCCTGGAGCATTTACCCCTACCTGTTCCAACTCACAGCTTCCTGGCTATGAAGAAATGTACGATGAATTTACAGCAAAGGGTGTAGATGAAATCTGGTGTACCTCAGTAAACGATGCGTTTGTTATGTACCAGTGGGGAAAGGCTCAAGGGCTAGATAACGTTAAGCTGCTACCAGATGGCAATGGTGACTTTGCTGATGGGCTGGGTATGCTTGTGGATAAAACTAATCTTGGGTTCGGTAAGCGCAGCTGGCGTTACGCTATGCTCGTAGAAGATCTAGAAATTAAAAACATTTGGCAAGAAGCCGATATTATGGATAACTGTCCAATCGACCCATATGACGTATCTTCGCCTGAATATGTAATTGAACGACTATAAGGAATTATTATGACAACTAAAGTAATCCGCTTGACCACTGGTGAAGAAATCATCGCGAAAGTTAATGCTGTTGAGGGTGTTAATCTAAACATTGAATCCCCGCTAATTCTCCTCCCCACCGAGGACGGAAAGCTGACCTTTGCGACTTGGATCCCGTACATGCGCGATAAGACGCTTGACATTAACTTGAATACTGTTATGTTTATGTTCGAGCCAGTCACTGAGATGGCTGACCACTACCGTGAAGCCACTACTGGTATCAAGGTTCCGGACAAGAAAATAATTGTATAAAGTGCTTTACTTTTGAACTCAATGGGCGTATACTTATCGGTATATGCCCTTTTTCATTATGGAGATAAAACATTGTCTGAATTTTACACATCAGTTGAACGCTTTGGTAATTCCCTTCTCTACCGAGGATACAAGAACGGTCAGCGTGTACAGGATAAGATTAAGTTCAAGCCGACCCTATTTGTCCCAGACGCGAAGTCTAGTACTTTCGCCCTAGATGGTTGCCCCGTATCTCACGTGAACTTTGACTCTATGCGAGACGCAAAAGAGTTCATGGAGCAGTACCGTGATATGCCTAACTTTAAAGTCTATGGCAATACAAATTACGTTGTACAGTATATCCAAGAGAAATTCCCAGGCAAGAACATTGCGTTCTCTCGTGAAGATATTGACGTTGCCTCAATCGACATCGAGGTCTACTCAGCAGATGGGTTTCCGGAACCAGATGAAGCTGCTTATCCTGTAACCGCAATTTGTATGAAATCTTCTAAGGATGACACATATATCGTTTGGGGTACTAAGGACTATGACTACAGCAAACGTCACGAAGACCTGAAAGACGTGAAGATTGAATACCGCCAGTGTAAAGACGAAGCAACCCTACTTATGCAGTTCGTGTCGCATTGGTCATCCCCGCTACATTGTCCAGATGTAGTGACTGGTTGGAACACCCGTTTCTTTGATATTCCGTACCTTGTGAACCGTATAGGCAAAGTCCTCGGTTCAGACATGGTGAAGAAACTAAGTCCATGGGGGTTAGTCAACGAGCGTAATTCTAAGATCAACGGTCGCGATGTACAGCGATACGAGCTCTCTGGTATCGCCGAGCTAGACTTCCTAGAACTGTTCAAGAAGTTCACATACTCAGCCCAGGAAAGCTACAAGCTTGACCACATTGCTCACGTAATCCTGGGCGAAAAGAAACTGAGTTATGAAGAGTTCGGTAACTTGTTCAACCTATACGTCGAAGACCATCAGCTGTTCATTGACTACAACGTCAAGGACGTGCTCCTTGTTCAGCGACTTGAAGATAAGATGGGCTTGATTACCCTAGCTATGACACTGGCTTATCGCGGTGGCGTGAACTACTCCGAAACGCTCGGGACTACTGGTATTTGGGACTCTATCATATACCGAGACCTTCACGACAAAGGCGTTGTCCTTCAGCCCAACGAAGAGAAGTTCAAGACTGAATTTGCGGGTGGTTACGTTAAAGCACCAAAGGTTGGTCTACATAACTGGGTCGTTTCTTTTGACTTGAACTCTCTGTACCCCCACCTTATCATGCAGGGCAATATGTCTCCCGAGACTATTCATGATGGTACGATGGGGTCGATCAGCGTAGAAAGCTGCCTCGACAAAGTTGAGATGAACCCAGGAGAGTATGCCGTTGCCCCTAATGGTGCGATGTTCCGGAAGGATCAGCGTGGCGTTATCCCTACAATAATCGAAGAGATGTACGCTGAACGTAAAATGGCTAAGAAGGAAATGCTTCGCGCTGAGCAAGAATTGGTTGACCTTAAACAAACGAGCGGATATACGAAGGATGACGTGTACCAACTCGAGAAAAAGATATCGACTCTGAATAATAAACAGATGGCTATTAAGATCTTGATGAACTCACTTTATGGCGCATTGGGCAACCGTTACTTCCGTCACTTTGACCTGCGTATGGCGGAGGCGATTACGTTGTACGGTCAGCTGGCTATCAAGTGGGCTGAAAAGGCATTTAATGGCTTCATGAATAAAGTCGTGGGGACTAAGAATTATGATTATGTCATCGCTATTGATACTGATTCTAACTACGTTGACTTTGGTCCTCTGGTTGAGAAGCTTGGTTACAAAGACAAACCAGTCAAAGAAACAGTCGCGCTGATCGATAAGATTTGTAAAGATCAGTTTGAACCAATGATTGCGAAGGCATACAAAGAGCTCGCCGAGTACATGAACGCTTATGAAGATAAGATGGTTATGGAACGTGAGGTAATTGCCGACCGTGGTGTATGGGTAGCCAAGAAACGTTATATCCTGAACGTTCATAACTCTGAAGGCGTCGAGTACAAAGAACCTAAACTTAAGATGATGGGTATTGAGGCGGTCAAGTCTTCGACCCCAGGGATTTGTCGCGATGCTATGAAGGAACTATTCAAAGTCATCATGACAGGCTCCGAGAGCAATACTCAGAAGGCGATTGCTCAGTTTAAGGGTTACTTTACGAATCAGCCGCCAGAGTCTGTAAGCTTCCCTCGAGGCGTCTCTGACGTTATTAAGTGGCGCGATCGTAGTAATATCTACAAGAAGGGCACTCCGATCCACGTTCGCGGTGCTTTGATGTATAACCATACGCTTGAGCAAAAAGGGTTGAAGGTTTATCCAAAAATACAGAATGGCGATAAGGTCAAGTTCTGTTACTTGAAGAAACCAAACCCGATAGGCGAGAACGTTATCTCTTATCCTGATTACTTGCCCGAAGAGCTTCAGCTTCACAAGTATGTGGACTATGAGACGATGTTTAACAAAACGTTCCTCGATGCGATTACTCCGATTCTAGATGCGATTGGCTGGTCTGCTGAAGAGCGTGTAAGTATTGAGGATTTCTTTGGATGAACGTAGAAGATGAATTAATGATTATAACCATGGAGGAGTGCGCCGAGCTACAAATGGCGCTCTCCAAACGTATGCGCTTTGGCGGTAATATGGATAACATCAAACAGGAGCTAGGTGACGTTGCTGCTATGTTGGGATTGTTCCTTGAGTGTGGGTTGATCACGGACGAAGAGCTACAGGCAAATGCTCATAAGAAATTGCTGAAACTCCGGAAGTGGTCAAACTTGCCTATCCCTAAATAGGGAATGTACCGTATCTGAATTAAGGGCATTGAAAATGTACATAGTTGAGAGTCGATTCACTCACATAGAAACAAAAGAATCCACCGAAATCCACAAAGAAAATGATGTATACCAATACTCATACGATTCCCCTCCCATCCAAGAATGTAAACTAAGGTTAGATAACGAAGTCATAGAAGTTGATGAGATTATCTCTGTCACCGAAGATGTCGTCGAGTTCTATGACCCTAACCATATTAGGTACAAATGGTATAAAAGAGAATAGACATATTCTAAATTGATATAACAAAAAGCTTTACTTTTTATCGATCAATTGCTATAATACATGTATAAATTGATTGAGGAACTTTGTTATGACTATGAAAATTACTACCCCAGCAATGTCCCACGCTCGTATTGCTGAGATGGAGGATATCTGCTTCTCTGACTTCCACAAAGATGTCTACGGATACCGTCCTCGTGGTGTTGAGTGGGATTCTTGGGTGAACATGAGCGAGTGGGGTTTCAACAATGCGCTTGATAGAATGATGGATAAGATGCAAGCCGACATTGCCCTTGAAGAACAGCGCGAAGCTGAAGCTCTTGAATCGTTCAAGGCTGACCTCCAGAATCTGATGGCATCAGGTGTGGGTGATTGGAAAGCAGCACTTCGTTGTATGATGAAAGAAACTGAAGAAGACAACGTCGAATACTTCCTCTGGAGTTTGGGTATCGGTTATGCCAAACGCGAAGAAATCGTGAACAAATTTTTTAATCTTTGAGAAGGTATAATATTATGAAAATCGAACTCGGTAAAACCTACTCTGTATCAAACAAATACAAAAAGACTTTTGTTGAGGATAACTTCCTCACCTCAACGATGGAAGGCATGCCGTCATTTGACCGAATTACTGTATGGCGTTCAGGCACAATTAAGGTGACGCCAATACACGAGTATGAAGTTGAATATCTACAAGAGATGTTAGATGCTGGTGATGATTGCGACAACTTTGATTTTGATGAATTCGAAGAGGTTGAGTTCGATTCATCATGGGATGGCTATTCGGAAGAGTATGAATCTGGTGATGCGGAAAATCTGGCAAAGGTCGAAGAACTAATCGAAGAATATGAGTCGCTAGAAGAAGACGATTATTTTGACTTTATTAGTTACGCTGAAGAGAAATATGAATACGACTATGAAGAAGTCACATACTGTATTGAAGGACCGATTGTGGTAGAACTAGTGGAGCTAGATTGATGAAAAACGTGATTAAATCTTTGACTCATCCTGATGTTCTATGGTTCGTTTCAATAGTTGTGATCGGATCAACTATCGTCGATCGCCTCAAAAACCCTGTGGCTGAACCTATATTTGTTTTGCTGTCGCCAATATGTTTGATGTATTTGGCGTATGACGCGAGGCGGGTTTTCTACAAATTCAAACCAAAACGGGGGTAGGCAATGTATGTTGTCCAGATATACACTGAGGCTGGTTGGCAAACTTACTGCGACGATCGAGGTAATATAATCCGATTTGCTGATTTAGATTTCGCTGAACTTTACTTTAATGATAAAGCAGAGTATAATAAACTTTGTTATCGCGCAATTGATGAAAGAGATATTGACAATGAAGAAGCCTTCTGACTACATTATTGAACTTTGTAAAACCAACTCCCGTCTTGAGAAAGAGTCTATCCTAGCTGACGCTATGTCCAACAATGAGTTTGTTCGCGGATTTAAACGAGCTCTGGACACCTTCGAAACATTCGGAGTCAAGAAAGTTGAAGAAGTCTATCACGATAACGATACCCTTGACATCGAATCCTACTACCATATGCTTGATAATCTTGCGGCAAGACGTTTGACTGGTAACGAAGCCCGAGATAAAATCAAGGCGATGTCTACCTCAATAGATGACGTTGAATGGAATATGTTCTATCGACGTGTTCTACTAAAAAATATGGACTGCGGTGTTAACGTTACCACTTGGAATAAGGTCGCAAAAAAGGTGGATAAATCTTTAGTGGTTCCGGTGTTTTCTTGTCAACTAGCGTATGATGGCGCGAAAGTCGATAATATGTCTGGCGAAAAACTCGTTGAAATCAAGCTTGATGGTGTGCGTGTTATTGCTATTGTGTACAGCGACGGTCGCGTTTCCCTACACTCAAGGAACGGAAAGCGTTTGGAGAATTTCCCTAAAATAGAAGAAGCTTTGTCTAAATATGCTGTAGAAAGTTGCCCCCTTGTTTTTGACGGTGAGGTGATGAGTTCATCATTCCAAGACTTGATGAAGCAAGTACACCGTAAGGATGATGTACAGACTGACGATGCTGTCCTATATCTGTTCGATTGCGTATCTCTTGATGAGTTCACGGCAGGGTATTCGTCCACACCCCAGCGTGTACGTTCGGAACTCTTGCGTAACACCGTACAACCTGAATATTGTATTCGAGTAGTAAACCAAACGCCTATTGACTTAGATACCGATTTAGGTCAGAAACACTTTGCGGAAATTAATAGAATGGCTATTAAAAATGGCTACGAAGGTGTGATGATCAAAGATCCCGAGGCTCCATACGAAACCAAGCGTACCAAGTCTTGGCTAAAAATTAAGCCATTCATAGAAGTAACATTAACAGTAACAGATGTTCAAGAGGGGACTGGTAAATATGAAAACAATACGGGAGCTCTTGTATGCGCTGGTCGAGATGCCGGAAAAGACATTCTGGTCAATGTCGGTAGTGGTCTATCTGATGCTATGCGCAGTGATATATGGGCTGACAAAGATTCTGTGGTAGGTCAGCTGGTTGAGATAAAAGCGGACGCTGTAACCCAAAACCAAGACGGGACATACTCACTAAGATTCCCACGATTTAAATCATTTAGAGGCTTTGAGCCAGGAGAAAAGTTGTAATGACTAATTTTGATAAAGTTGTAAAATTCATGAACACATTCGGTCAGGAAGTTAAGCCTCAACCTGAGCTACCTTCTATTGACATTCAGGCTCTTCGAGTAGACCTGATTAAAGAAGAACTCGATGAATTGATTGAAGCCCTAGCCGATAAAGATATCGTTGAAGTTGCGGACGCTCTGACTGATATTCTTTATGTAACATACGGTGCTGGCGCTGCGTTTGGTATTGACCTTGACGCTTGCTTCGATGAGGTTCAACGCTCTAACATGAGTAAACTTGGCGCTGACGGAAAGCCGATGTATCGTGAAGACGGTAAAGTAATGAAAGGTCCAAATTATTCAGAGCCAGACTTAAAAAGTACTTTACAAACCCAGGAAGATTTAGTATAATATTCGGAACCTTCGGGAGATTTCGTAAACTATTAGGATCTAAAATTATGGAAAAAGTTACAATTAACGGTCGGCAATGGCAAAAGTATATCGGTGACGAAGGGCAAGATGTTTATGTTGCCCTCTTCGTTGAAGACCAAGAGAACCTCATCGGCAAATACGCTGATGAGGATTCATTCGATATTCTCATTGACAAAGACGCTGACTTTTATCTACCGCCATCGTGTGATGTAGTCGCTTCTACTGACTGCGATAAGCAATGTATCAACTGTATAGGTGAAGACCGTGTTGCGTTCAAATTCCGTAAGAACGTATTCACGCAGGAAGAACAAGACGGTGCTTATGCTGGTCTTTACAGCGCTGCTGCTGAGTCTAACAACCGTGGTATGGCTGCTGGTCCTCGAGCCGAAACAAGTCAGGGTCGCGAATGGGTTACTCCGTTCCAGCGCGATATCCTGGACTTCTTTGCTAAGGGTTCTCCGCAGAACGTTATGGGTACTGACCCAGTTGAGGACATTATCAAGAAACATGAAACCAAGCAGTACGAAACACGTGGCGAAGTTTGGTTGGTTCAAAAGGTCGAGAAAGAATATGAGGATTACCGCAATTTCTTTGATCAGTGCCTAGCCAAACTCCGTTCCCTTCCGGTAGATGAAGCTCGGGAATATGCTATACACGTTCGCGATACGATGATCAGCGGAACTTCCTACGCTACTCCGCTGTGGTCCGGAATCACTGGCTTCTATGGACGCTACCCTCGTATCCCTTATGGTCGTGCTACTAGCCATGTAGAGCATAACCGAGAAGACTTTGAGAAGTGCTACCCGTTTGCCCGTAAACTCGACCAAGAGTTTGCTCGCTTACTTCCGCAGCGTTATGCGTACCAAAAAAGATGTGCTGACAGTATCGACCCTAAATTCTTGATTGGCGAGGATACTACCTTTACGACCGTTACAGTCAATACAACTCAGTCTGACCGAAATGCTCGTATGGCTTGTCATAAGGATGCTGGTTCATTAAATGAGGGTTTCTCTAACCTTACTGTAATTGCTCCGAAAGGTAAATCATGGAAGGGCGGATACCTTACTGCTCCGGAAGTTCGCGCAGCTATTGATGTTCGACCAGGAGATCTACTCCTTATTGATAATATGCGAATAATTCACGGCAATCAGCCTATTGAAGCCCCTGACTCTGGCGAAGAAGACCTACTTCGTATGTCCCTTGTTTTCTACTTCCGTGAGGATATGTTACAACTAGGTTCTTGGGATTATGAGGCGCTGCGTCGTAAGTTTGTTGACGATCGTCGAACCAACAAAGAACATCCGTTATGGAAAGAGCGTTGGAATGGCGTGAGTCCTGGTTTTATGAACGATAATTCAGAAGAATGGTATCAATACCTTTTAGAACATGGAGGCGAAGAGTTGATGAAAGAAAACCAACCAGGGTTATGGGATCATTTCAACAACTCTAATGATTTAGAATCATTTTTCTCTTAGGGTTTTACAATTGTCGAAGTGGTATCTATTCATGTTACCTTTGTGTTTGGATACCACTCCGCAATGAGGGCAAGTTATATCTTCTCTGCTGTTGAAAGTTCCTCTATATTTCTGTATTCGGGCTAAACGTTTATCTTTGTCATTATAGAAATCTTTCATAGATTGCTTGTGTGTTTCCCTAGCTTCTTCTGTGTGCATATGATGGTAGTTTAATTTACCGCTTTCTGAAAATTTATCCCTTGCTTCTTCAGATAGGTTTTTATTTGATAATCTTTGTTTTCTTGTCTCTTCGTCGTAGGCAGCCCAACCCATTTTAGATTTAGATTCTTCATTGTGAGTTTTGCCGAAGAATGGATTATTCTCTCCGGACATCCTTTTAGAATGTAGAGAATTTTTCCTACTGACATAAGATTCGTACAATTTAGAGTTTATATCTTTTCTAAAGAACTTGACTGCCGAATACGATTGCGATAATACATCAGGAAACGCTTTAGCGAGTATTAAGTGGGCTAACCTATGCGCCCTAGTTGGGAGCAATATTTTGTTCCAAGGGTTTTCCACTAAGTTTGTGTATTCTGGGAACATATCCTTAGCCTTTGGACATATGTGGTGCTTCTCGCCTTCGGTAGAGTCATTGTAAGCCTCTATTAACCGAATGTATCTTGACATGTAATGTTTGTTGTGAGGTTTTGATGCTAATATTGAATAAATAAGTTTGCTGTCCATTTACTTTCTCCTTAAGTTGTAGTATAATAACGGATAGAGTGGTTGGGGCGACCCGCGAACCATACCTTTATTTATAATTTTGCGATTTTCAGGGGTTAGCCCTGACATGTGGTTTAGAGGATTTCTTTTAATGTGCGCAGTAATGGGATTTGAATTAAAAAACGTAACAAGAGATGATATAAGTGCTATCCGCACCCTATTCTTTGAATCACAAATCCGAGGGAGGCACGCTACTGGCGTGTCTTTCCTAAAAGAGGGTAAGATACATACGATAAAGGAAGCTGTTGAGGCATCTGAATTTATAAAACATCATCCACCAATCGACTGGGTTGACGAGAACGGTAACATAACAGCTATCGCTCATTGTCGGTACAGTACTTCTGACTTGCGTTTTAATCAACCTATTGCTGACGAAAAGTTATCTGTTGTTCATAACGGTGTTATTTCGCAAGAACTTCCGGAGAATTGGTATAGACTCTATGGAATCAAATGCGAAACCGCTAACGACACCGAACTTCTTTTCCATCGCCCTTCTTTAAATGAGTGGGCAAATTCTTCAATTTCCGCTTTACTTTTGACAGTAAATGGAATAGAATATATGCGTAATGGTAAAAGACCATTATGGTGTGCTGACATTGAACACGGTCGTATATTTGCTTCGACTTCTGACATTATAAGTAGAAGTCAATTCAAAACTAAATCAAAAAACCGAGTTAGTTTTGCTGGTATAGACTTACAACCATAGGATACATTATGTACAATAAAGATGATTTTACTTGGGGCTACGAGATTGAGTGGGGCGATATTGACCGTCGCCTAGAGATTCCGGAGCATCTAGGTTCTTGGGAATATTCAGAGACTGACGTAGTAAACCTGCGTCCACCATACAAATACGTTGCTTGTGATCCGCTCGGCGAAGACCCTCCGTTCGGGGGAGAGGTCAATACTAAACCGACCAAAACCTGGGAAGAACAGGTAGATCGAATCCAAGAGATTAAACAGTGGTTTACTGATCAGGGATGCGAGCCTACTTCAAACTGCCTAAGCCATTCGCATCTACACGTGTATGTGCCTGAGCTAACTAAAGATCTAGATGCCCTTAAGCGTTTGATCAAATACATTAAAGCGAACCAAGCTGACGTTGTAGAGAACTGCGGTCTATTCCATGAAGCGGCTTCCATGAAGAAAGCGAAAGGCGCTACCATGTATATGAAATATGACGGTGGACGCCAGATGCCTGATTACATGGCTGACAATATTATTAATCTGGCTAAAGACTTTGATCACTTCATCAAGCTCCATGCTGCTGGCAAGGACGGTGTTTCGATGGGTCGCCCTTTCCGTTACGCGATTAACACCTACTGCCTAAAACATACTGGAACAATCGAGTTTCGGTGTTTTCGGGCTACCACAGAACGTAAGCATATGGAATCTATGTTCCGTTTCGTTGAGGCGTTTATTGATGCTGCCCTAAACGATGGTCCGAGCGTTAAAGAAATTTTGGCTGATGGCGACTATGAGTTTCCGCCATTCCAGTGGGACTTGAATCAGTGGATAGGGCACCAAAAGACAAAGTGGGACAAAGACCGTGGCAAAAAACAGCGAGCATACATTGAAGTTGCGTAGCACGACAGCGGAGGAGTTTACCTCCGCTATATCTGATGACCCTGCGGATAAGTTCGCCAATACCTTTATTGCGAAGGCGAACATGCAGGGGTTATGGGATAAGTGTATAGGGTTATGGGATGGCGACCAGCTTGCTGGCGCTATCATAACGACTGTGTCTAAACGTTCACCAAAAGTAGCAAACCTACAACTCCTCCATACGTTTGCGGCTCATAGGGGTAAGGGTGTTGCCCGAATCCTTTGCGAAGATTCTCTTGAGCGAGTAAAGGGGCAGGCGACATACTTCCGTGTGTCCTCTGAAATCCCTGCTATTAAGTTCTACGAGAAGATCGGCTTTACTTTCCAAGGTAAACAGAAAAGTGGCTGCCAGCTATCTATCTTCCGCATAAACAATACTTTCGCTGATAGCTATTATCAGCTAGACGATCCTGTCATCTACTCCGCAGTACACAAGAAAGGCAAAGGCGGTTGCGTCGAAGTCTTTCTTGAATCACCAAAAGGGTTAGAAGATTTCTTCTGATCCTTATTCCTATTTGATATAATAATTTCCTTTACTTTTATCCCAGATCCACCTATAATTACCTTGTATTGAGATCGAGGACTATATCATGGCTAAAAAAAATCAAGCGTTCGTATACGGTTGGAATAATATTCAGAACAAAAAGAAATACGTAGGATTTCGTAAGAGTAGCGAAATCAACGACGGCTACAAATTTTCATCAGAAGACAAAGAGCTTAAAAGGGATTGGTCAAGAGGTTTACTACACAGGTCAATCCTTTTTGTAGGTACACCCGAAGAAGCTATAAAATACGAAAGCAAACTACTACACCACTTTAACGCACGCACCAACGGGCAGTTTTACAACAAGTCAAACGGAGGCGGAGTAGGTTGTAAAGGTTGGGAGGAACTTTCAGAGAGCGTAATTCAGGGAGGAATAGATTGGGTTGAGAAGGGTATAGAGCCAATCACAGAATCAAAAGACACTTACGATGTAATCGATACAAAACTAGTTAATCGGATTTGGAAAAACTGCCAAGAGGGGAAATACCAAGTAGTTGAAACTAATATTGAGGAAATTCGTAAATTTGATCACAACCAGGTTCGTTTAGTATTATTAGACCCGAAACACGTACAAGCTATTGCGGAGAAGATGGAAGACGACCCAGCAGAGGCTCGTACTAACGTTTCTCCAATTATAGTTTGCGTCAGCCCAGACGGTACACGAACTATACTAGACGGAAACCACACTTCCAGGGCAGTAGATGTAGCTAATTGGCAATCAGCGCCAGTTATATACTTAAATTCTTCGGAGTTTAATGATAGCCAGTCGAATATGGATAAGTTTGGTAACGTTGCTAATCACAACCCTAAATTGAAGAAACCAAATAGTTCACGTGATTGCCAGAGAGCTATCACAAACTTATGGGCGAACAACTTTAGGGATAATGACCCAAACCTTGAGATCCTACAAAGTGAAAAATTTAAAAACACTTGTTTAGAAGTTTTTTACCCACTTTGGTCGCTAAGGGAGATCGCTTCTAACTACAGTAAAGCAGTCATTAACGTAAAAACAGATAAGGCGACAGCTGACCTTAACTTTATTAAATACAGTTCAAAGGAGCTTGACGCTATCGCTAAATCTGTTAGAGACCGCAACCCTGATTTGGCAGTGATTACGGTATCTTCTGGCGCTTGTTACAACTCTGGTATTGGTGGGGTTCTTAACAAGATGGGCGGTATGGATAATTGGAATGGAATGCTTATTATTCACCACGGCAACATTAATGAATACGAGCTTTGGACGGAATCTGAAGCCAAGCTACATAAAGCTTTAAAACGTGTTCACCCCGATTGCGATATAAAGATTCGAATTCTTAAAGCATTCGAGACGAAACAAAAACGAGTAAATCTTTAATGAACTATAACGAAAACCGAAGAGAGGCTTTCATTAAGTGGTATGCGTGGTCCTTGGAATTCAAGGACTGCGACCCCGCTGTTTGGATGACCAATTACCTTAATGATAGATTTGAACATAACTCAGAGCAGCGTATCTGGCTGTCTTGGTTGTATGGCAATACATACTACCTACCAACCGCTTGGGTTCTTATTAATGAGTTCCCTGACTTTGAGTTGGCTACCTATGACCGAATGAACCAATGGAACACGGAGAACTATAAACGTCTCCGCTACCAAACGGACACAAAATGGTCTAAGGGACACTTAGCCGATATGTTCAAATCCTATCATGCTTTCGTTGGAGATAAAACCCAGCGCGAAGTATTTGAGCAGTATATGGGGGATAACGAAGAACAAAATTTCGATAAACTATATGAAGTCGTCAAAGATAAGTTCTACAAGTTCGGACGCTATTCTACTTGGTTCTTTCTACAGCACCTAAATCATACCGCCAATATCCCAAACGTACCAGATAGTTTATTGCTAGATGACTTTAGCGGTTCTCGCTCTCATCGTAATGGCTTATTGCTGGCGCTCGGTAAGGATGATCAGTACGATGTACGTCAGACTATTGGGGAATATGCTTGGCTCGAAGCAGAAGCAAAAAGTATAATGGAAGAGATGAAAAGTCGCTTCCCACACTTGACTTCTGAGATAAATCCGTTTACAATGGAAACCTGTCTCTGTTCATTTAAGAAGATATTCCGAGTGCGTCATGGCAGATACTTGGGGTATTACAATGACAGGGTCGCAGAGGAGATCTCTAAGGTTGAATCTGATGGTTGGTATGGTATTGAGTGGCGTGTACTTTGGGACGCTCGTAGAGAAACTCTTGATGCTAGGCTGTATGATTCAAACGTTATCCAAAAGGGTAAGATGGCTGAGTTCGTTGAAACTAATAATATTGACCGACTAGACTGGATGTTCAAAGAAGACGAACCAGTCTCAATGGGTCTTGATGCTTTTATGTGAGGATATTATGAAACTAATTTATTTGATTGGCGTGCCAGGAACAGGTAAGTCTACAATCATGAAAGAATTTATGAGCAGATTCGATGGGTGGAAAACCGACCGTCCGATTGACCTGCTAGACACGCACGTGAGCGGGAACGTGCGCGTGCTCGGGAAATACGAAGAAGGCGAAACGTTCTCAGGGACAGACCGTTTGTCTATGGCTGTCGCGCCAAAAGCAATTGAATACTTTACTTCTAACCCAGAAGAGGTTATAATAGGTGAAGGTGATAGATTGAATAACAAAGGCGTTTTTGAATCTGTTGAAGATAAAGTCATAATCCATCTAACGGTCTCGGATAAAGAACGTCAACGTCGATACGATGAACGTGGCTCGGAGCAGAGTGATAAGTTCATCCAAACAGTAGCAACTAAATGTAAAAATATAGTAGAGGCTTTCGGCGATCAGCAAACCCTATTCGGCGAAGAAGAGGGATGTATTGTTGAGTTCAAACACGAGACTCCTGAGGATACGCAAAAAGTCGTGGAGTATATGATGTCATGTATTCGCTAACAATTTTCAAGAATCGTTTCGATAATAAGACAAATAAGCGCATGGACTTCGAGACCTGGGAACAGTTCGAAGAACTCTTGTATAAGCTTGCCTCGCAGCCCCTAGCAGGTAAAGAGGCTGCTCAACTAATTTCGCCAGCAGTATATTTGGAAGGCGAGAAACGTCGAAATGCGAATGTTATAGAATGGGCTGGTTGGGCTGCTGTTGATGTTGATGAACATAAGTTCGAGGGAGACTTAGAAAATGAACTTAGATCTAAGTTTGGTTCTTGGGATTTTGTCTGTTACAGTACTGCTAGCAGTAGCGCTGATCATCCAAAGTTTAGGTTGGTCTTCCCACTTAAATCAGGAGTTAAAGCGGATAAGATTAAAGCATTCTGGTTTGCGCTCAACACCGAACTCGATTCAATTGGAGATAAACAGACTAAAGATTTGTCTCGGATGTATTACATACCTGCGGAGTATGCTGGCGCTAACAACTTCATCTTTAGTAATCGCGGTGATTACATTGATCCCGATGAGTTGATAAAGAAACACCCCTTTATCCAGAAACAATCAAACAACTTCATCGACAATCTTCCGGAGGCTATGCAGAAAGAGATTATTGCTCATCGTAAAGCTAAACTTCCCAACCGTGAAAAATTTAAATGGAGCAGTATTCATGATTGTCCGTTTGTCAATAAGAAAATGCTGGTTGAATACCGAGCTATTTCTGAGACTGGTTGGTATCATAAGATGTATCAATTTATGGTAGCAGTTGCATTTAATGCGATTAAAAGTGGATACCCGATATCCGGAAACGAAATTGAAATGATGGCGAGAGAGCTTGACCGAGAAACTGGCAATTGGTATGAGAAAAGACCTTTACTGCTTGAGGCAAATTCTGCGCTTAATTATGCTTATAAGAACAGTGAGGTTTTATGAACGAATGGGACAAAAGGTTTATTAGACAAGCCAAAGAAATATCAACGTGGTCAAAAGACCCAAGAACGCTAATAGGCGCAATCGCTGTTAAAGACCGAAGAATACTTTCTACCGGATATAATGGCTTCCCTCGAGGCGTAGCTGATGATGAGAGGCTAGATGTTCGGGAAATTAAACATAAGTATGTCGTCCATGCCGAAGCTAATTGTATTTACAACGCAGTTCATCATGGGGTATCGTTAGCAGGTTCAACCTTCTACGTTTATGGCTTGCCCGTCTGTAATGAATGCGCTAAGGGTATAATTCAGTCAGGGGTTACTAGAGTTGTTATGCAGCTACGCGAACTGCCTACCAATAAGTGGCAAGATTCGTATCAGATAACGAAGGAAATGTTTAGGGAAGCAAAAATAAGTTTTGAAATGTATTTACTTGACAACGAAATTAGTTTATAATACACCTGTATTTAAAAATGAGGAAACATTATGGGTTTAATGGATAAATTGAAGAAGAACTCGAAGATTGAAGATACTTCGATTCTTAACGAATCTAAACTATTCTCTGATAAGGATATGGTGGTCACCGAAGTACCGATGATCAACGTTGCGTTATCTGGTCGATTGGACGGTGGGTTGACCCCAGGACTAACTGTTTTGGCTGGTCCATCTAAACACTTTAAAACATCGTTCGCGCTGCTTATGGCTTCGGCGTATTTGAAGAAATATCCTGACGCAATCATGCTGTTCTATGATAGCGAGTTTGGTTCTCCTCAGGCATACTTTGAGACGTTTGGTATCGACACTGGTCGTGTACTTCACACTCCAGTTATGAACGTCGAAGAACTTAAATTTGATATGATGTCTCAGCTAGAAAACATCGACCGTGAAGATAAAGTCATTGTTGTAATAGACTCTATCGGTAACTTGGCTTCCAAGAAAGAAGTTGAAGACGCTATCAACGAGAAGTCCGTTGCTGACATGACTCGAGCTAAGTCTCTCAAAGCACTGTTCCGTATGGTCACTCCATACCTAACTAAGAAGGATATCCCCCTACTAGCAATCAACCACACGTATATGGAAATCGGTCTATTCCCGAAAGCTATTGTTGGCGGTGGCACTGGTATCTACTACAGCGCTGATAATATCTGGATCCTTGGTCGCCGTCAGAACAAGACGGGCACTGAGATTACGGGTTATGACTTTGTAATCAATGTAGAGAAATCGCGTTACGTTAAAGAGAAGTCTCAAATCCCAATTAGCGTATCATGGGATGCTGGTATTGAGCGATTCTCTGGTATGTTTGACCTTGCCCTAGCACTAGGATATATCACTAAATCTGGCAGTCGATATCAACTAACTGACCTTGAAACAGGTGAGATTGACGATAAGAAAATCTGGCGCAAAGATATCGGTGATGACTTTTGGACTAAACTGATTGAACATAAACCATTTGCTGAAGCGATTCAGAAACAGTATATGATTGGATATAAAGCTGAACTCGGGGAAAACTTTTTAGAAGATATTCCTTTACCTGACGAGGAAGAAGAGGTATAATATGTCGTACGAGTTGATTGAAGACAAAGATAATTCTTTCTACTCTGTCAAGATTACTGATGGACCATACTCCGGTGTGGTCTATGAGTACGGTAGAGTTTCGCTTAAACACATAGAAGAAACAGACGAAGCCCAACTTTCATATAGCTATGAAGTCATTGAAGGTGATAATACTTTAGAGGGCGATGTTGACTTCGAGAATTATATTGGCGATATCCTTTCTGAAATATTGGTTGAAGCGTTCGATACAGGCAATTACAAAATAGGTGGTAATGATGGCAAATCTGGAAACAACAATTCTAAGGAATCTGATTAACGAGGAATCGTTCACCAGACAAGTTGTTCCTTTTTTGAAATCTGAATACTTTGACGAATCTCATCGGTTCGTCTTTGATCAGATAGTTAAGTTCGTCAACAAGTATAATAGTCTCCCCTCGCGGGAGGCTTTTCTTATTGATGCTGGCGAGGCATTGACTGGCGCAGTAGATGCTGCCGAAGTCACTGAGATTGTTGGCGAAATCTTTGAACCTCAAGAAGTAGATCGCAAATGGCTTATGGATTCTACTGAGAAGTGGTGTCAGGATAGAGCTATCTTCCTGGCTATCATGGAAGGTATTTCTATCATTGATGGTAAGCATAAGACCCTAACCAAAAACGCATTGCCTGACTTATTGTCTCAGGCTTTGGCGGTTACGTTCGATCATCGCGTTGGTCACGATTACCTTGATGAAGCAAAATCTCGTTATGATTTTTACCATATGGAAGAGAAGCGGATGCCGTTTGACCTTGAGTTGTTTAACGACATTACGAAAGGCGGACTGCCGAATAAGACTTTGAACGTGGCTCTTGCTGGCACTGGTGTTGGTAAATCTTTGTTCATGTGTCATTGTGCTGGCGCTAACTTATCTGCCGGAAAGAATGTGCTATATATTACTATGGAGATGGCTGAAGAACGTATTGCTGAACGTATTGACGCCAACCTCATGAACGTCACCATTGACCAGCTTGAGACGTTGCCTCGTGAGATGTTCGAAACTAAGGTACAGAAGATTGCCAACAAGACTAATGGCAAACTTATCGTCAAGGAATATCCAACTGGCTCGGCTCATACGGGGCACTTCCGTGCTCTACTGAATGACCTAAAACTTAAGCGAAACTTTGAACCTGATATCATTTACATTGACTATTTGAATATTTGTTCATCTTCGCGTATGAAAGGTCTTGGTGGCTCGGTTAATACCTACTCTCTGATTAAATCTATTGCGGAGGAAATACGTGGTCTCGCAGTTGAATTCGATGTCCCAATCGTCACCGCCACCCAAACTACTCGAAGCGGATATGGTAACACTGACGTTGGACTTGAGGACACGTCTGAGTCTTTCGGGCTTCCTGCTACTGCTGACTTTATGTTTGCGTTGATAAGTAACGAGGAACTCGAGAAGCTTGGTCAGATTATGGTTAAGCAGCTGAAGAACCGATACAATGACCCAGGACATAACAAGCGATTTGTTATCGGGGTTGACCGAGCTAAAATGAAACTGTACGATGTAGAAGCTAGTGCTCAAAACTTAATCGGCGGCTCTGCGCCTCAACAGGATACTGGACCGATTAACAGCTTTGGGTCAAACGAAAAGAAAGATTACACTGATTTTAAATTTTAAGGTGAATGAATGAAAAGTTATAATGAAATAGCTAGTGCCCGTCTTGTTAGCTACTCTCAGGCGACTGAAGAGTTTAAGGACATGGGGGTTGATGGTGTTCAAGAATTGATCGCTTATTGTGCAAGGGTTTCTAATCCAAAGAATCAAGTAAACAATGAGACAGCAGAAAAGTTGATCAATTATTTGATTAAACACTCTCACTGGTCACCGTTAGAAGTCGTGAGCGCAAACATTGAGATTGTGACTACACGCGATATTGCTCGTCAGATTCTACGCCACCGCTCGTTCTCTTTCCAAGAGTTCAGTCAGCGTTATGCCGATCCTTTCGAGCAGTTTGATGAAGCGTTCTGTTATCGTGAAGCGCGTATGCAGGACGAGGTGAATCGTCAGAACTCAGTCGTATCTGACGACCCTAAGATTCAGGAAGAATGGATGCGTATTCAACAGCGTGTACTAAACTTTGTTAAGAAAGAGTACGGATATGCGCGTGAACTTGGTATCGCTAAGGAACAACGTAGAGCCTTGCTGCCTGAAGGTAATACCCTCTCATACCTTTACATGAACGGCACTATCCGCAGCTGGATTCACTTCATTCAGTTGAGGGCTGGCAACGGTACTCAGAAAGAACATCAGATGATCGCAATTGAGTGCGCAAAGGCAATCAACAAGATCTTCCCCTATGCGGCAAAATTAATTTAAAAATCGCTTTACTTCCCTCAACGTATGTACTATACTAAGTAGTATTGAAATTGAGGGAAGTTTAATGTTAGAAGTTTACGCATATTCAGACAATACAGAAATTACCAGCAAAGTAGAAAAGGCAGTTTACTACGCGATTTCAGTATTACTACCTAAGACTAGAGCACTCAGCGTAGAAGTAGAAATAGAACCGATGGGCGAATGGGAACACGGTTATTGCCACGGAGTAGGCGGCAAATACTACGAAATATCAGTCAACTCAGACCTCAGCGAAGAAGATATTATTAAAACCGTTCTTCACGAAATGGTACACGTTAAACAGTACCATAAGGGCGAACTCAGCCTTAAGAAACAGGAAAAAGTTTGGCGAGGAGCCAAGTGGGAAGGCGAAGACTACAGGGAGTTTCCTTGGGAATTAGAAGCGTACGAACTAGAGGAGGAATTATACCTTGGATTTATTAACCAGTAAAGAACTTTTTGGGGCATTTATCCTAGCGGTATTTGGACTCGGTTTGTATTTTATGTACATGAAAGGTTCTCATTATGGTGCTCGGGTTGGAGCCAGGATCGGGTTCAATAAAGGTTTAGAAGAAGGATTCAACAAAGGATTGGAAAAAGGGACTTATGTTAGTATAGAACTATTACAGAAACATGGTATTTTAGACTATACTATGGAAGAGATTGACGAAATATTAAAGGAGAAGTTGTAATATGAGTCATATGGGAAAACATATAGTAGAAGTTGTAAACATGTACGAGAGCGGTAGAAATGTCAACCAAATTTCTAAGGCTCTTCATATTCCGGTCGAAATCGTAGACCAGATCATTGAATCTAACTTTGGGGTGAAACCTCAACAGTTTTTAACGGAATAATTCCTCCAGTTTGGCTCCTTCGGGAGCCTTTTTTGTTTATAAATAATATATAATTTGTATTTAAATGGGAACCCTGATGCTACATTTCAATCAATTTTCTAAGCTCAAAGAAGCCACGATAGTCAATCAAACGACTTATACGACTGGGCATAAACTCGAGTTGCGCAAAACCGCAAAGGACGTATTGAAAGACGCCCTTAAAGGCGATATAGAATTGGCTGACCCGCAAGAGGCAATTGAACTTGTTATCGGTAAGGGCACTGCTTCTGTATACGTTAAATCTGGTGGACAAGTATATAAGATTGTTGGTTCGGAATCGGGCATCAACGGTTCGTTCAATCACGCTGGTGGCGGTAAATCAGATACCCATAAAAAGACTCGTTGTAAAGAAGCAATGAGCGTTATTGTATTCAAGCATTGGCAAGAGACTGGTTCACTTATCGACGAAGATAGCGCGATTAAAGAACTAACTAAGTGGGGTGCCGACCCATCTGTATATGGTTCAACTTACTACACAAGCGCCAAACTACAGCTTGAATCGTTTAAGAAAATCAAGCGTATGGGTACTATGCACTTCGAGTTTCAGGGCGACACCTATTCGGCTCCCATCTACGCTAAAGCAAAAGCATTGGGTGGACCTAAGTCTGCGGACAACTGGAACCCTGCGGATATCTGGCTATTCAACGATTCTTGGAAAGGTAATCTGAAAACTGAACTGGATAAGATCGAACACATTCAAGAACTGAACCTTTGGATTCGTCGCCATTACGTTAAGAAAAACATTGTCCCTATTTCCCTCAAACAAGCTTCCGGAAAATCACACATCGAACTAATCGAACCTATCAAATACAAAAACCGCCAGCTTGATTATGACTTTACTTTGAACCGTATCATTATTGCTGGTTCTTGTAAGTCCGTATTCGTTGAGACTAACTCAGGCTTCCAGTTTAAGGCAAACGCTCGCGCTGCTAAGGATAATCCAAACCTATTCTACGAAGGTACTATGAAGAAGGAAAACTTCTCTATGGGCGCTATTGATAAACCTGAGTGGGATCGTTTCTCTCGCGGTGAAGTTCCGGCAGGTAAGACTATCAAGCCAACTGACGGTTTGTTGAGCCGCTCGCTTGCCACGTATACTAAGTACAAAGACGTTATCCTACAAAAAGATAATGAGAACCTATGGGCTCCAGACTTTAATTCTATGGATAACCTAGCCAAGCAGCGCTACATTCACTGCGCGGACTTCCTTAAGTTCGTTATGGAAAATTACGAAGAAACTATTCGCTTCGGCTTCTTTGCCTCTATGAAAGTTTCAGACATTAACTCAATGTACCTGAAGATTAAGTAATATGAAAAAGTTTAAAGATTTTATCTCTGAAGAGAAAGACGGCAACCCTTGCTGGAAAGGTTACAAGCAGCTTGGTATGAAGAAGAAAGGCGACAAAGAAGTACCTAATTGTGTGCCTGAAGAGAATGAACTTGAAGAACGTTCTACAGGTCAACAAATTAAAACAATGGTCGGTAAATTCTTCAATAAGAAAAATTATAAAGCAGCGGCTGAATATGCTAAGAAATCTGGTAAAAAGGCAGCTGACGTTGCTCGTATGTATAAGGGTGTCGATGCCAGAGAATTAGCTTCTATGATCGGCGAAGATACTGAACTTGAAGAGTCTGCTGAATACCAAGGTAAGAAAGTGACCCTTAACAACCCATTCCGATTGCCCTCTGGTTCTAAAAAGAAGTTTGGCGTGTACGTAAAAAACGACAAAGGCAATGTCGTGATGGTTAAGTTTGGCGACCCTAATATGGAAATAAAACGTGATGACCCAGAACGTCGCAAGTCATTCCGCGCTCGTCATGGTTGTGATACAGACCCTGGTCCAAAATGGAAAGCAAAATTTTGGAGTTGTCACCAATGGAGAGCTGGCGCAAAGGTGGATAATTAATGAAAGGCTTCACTCAGTTCCTAAACGAGACTATAATTAAAAAGGATGGTAAGTATCGTCTGGTGTCAAAGTCAGGTAAGAACCTTGGTGAATTTGATACTAGAGATGAAGCCGAGGAGCGCGAGCGCGAGATTCAATACTTTAAAAGTAAAAATGAAGAGCATGGCGCAGGCGAAGAAGGCACACCGGAATTATTAAGGAAGTATAAAAAAGATACCCCAATGGAAGGTTTCGATGCTTTCAGTTCTTTACTCACCGAAGAAAAGAACACCCATATGACGCACATCGAAGATCAGGTTATCTATGGTGGTGTTAACGGAGCGCGGGAAGCCATCCTAGCTCTCAGGTCCCTCCGCGATATGCTCGCAGGTAATAGTAAAGGATCGACTGACGTAACTGTTAAATGGGATGGCGCTCCTGCCGTTTTCTGTGGTATAGACCCTGAAGACGGTAAATTCTTTGTGGCAAAGAAAGGTATCTTTAATAAGAACCCGAAAGTCTATAAAACTAAACAGGATATCTACGACGACATAGATAATGCAGAGTTGGCTCAGAAGATGCTTGTTTCTCTTGAAGAGCTATCTAAACTAGGAATTAAAGGCGTTGTTCAAGGTGACATCATGTTTACTGACGACGTCAAGGAAGAGACAATTGACGGCGAAAAATATCTTACTTTTCATCCTAATACTATTGTGTACGCTGTACCTAGTGAATCAGAAGCCGCTCGGAGTATTCGTAAAGCCAAAATCGGTGTCGTGTTCCATACAGCCTACAATGGGTCTTCCTTCGCCGACATGCGAGCGAGTTATGGAGTAGACGTAAGTAAGTTCAAATCAGTTCCTACAGTATGGGCGGAAAGTGCTACGTTGAAAGACTTATCGGGCACTGTAACTCTAACGCAAAAAGATACAAAAGAAGTTACTGATGCGCTGTCAACCGCAGGTAAGATTTTCTCGCGAATATCTGGTTCTACGTTAAGAGAACTAGAAGCTCATCCTGATTTACCACGTTTGATTGAGACTTATAATAACTCCTTTGTACGCAAGGGTGAAGTCATCAAGGATACCAGAAATCACGTTGAAGGTTTGATCAAATTCATTGAAGAACGTTACGCAAAAGAAATTGATAAGCGCAAGTCTGAGAAAGGTAAGCAGGCTCAACGAGACAAGTTGGACACTATCCTTGAATTTTTTAATCGTAAAAACAAGCCATCTTTGGTCCAGATTTTTGAATTACAGAAGGCTATCGTCAACGCCAAGATGATAGTTATTAAGAAACTAAATAAGCTAAATAATATAAATACTTTTGTTAAGACCAAGAATGGCTTTAAGGTTACTGGCGCAGAAGGGTTTGTTGCTATAGACCATATGAAAGGTGGAGCGGTTAAGCTCGTCGATCGTATGGAGTTTTCAATGAACAACTTTGATCCAGATATTGTGAAAGGTTTTGATAAGGTTCGGTAGTTAATAACTTAGAGATTGAAGTTATTATAAATACTTGTATAGGCTAACAAATACAGGTATTGGATATGAGAACTTATGTTTACTGGATAAGAAGGGAAGCCCATACTGACATAGCCTCCGAAGGGTATGTCGGTATAACAAAAGACTTATTGGAAAGAATCAGGCAGCACAAGAAAAAGGCGAGTAATTTACACCTAGAAAACGCCTTAAATAAATATGATGACATAATCGTTGAGTGCTACGCTATTTGCCCTGATAGGGAAACAGCAAAGAATATCGAGAAGTCTTTGCGACCTTCCCCTAAAATAGGTTGGAACGAGGCACCTGGAGGAGATATACCGCCTCCAGTTAAAGGTAATAAGAAAGTCATAGAGAAAATAAGAAATTCTATTTTGGCTCTTGGTACTGTACCTTACTGCGAAAATACTCATAGCCCAGAAGCTATAGAGAAAAGGTTAGAGGCTAG